>ERZ1066124.278-NODE-278-length-42074-cov-30.395012_pt1 | contig 42074 bp, 35 predicted proteins | sample MGYA00382771_ERZ1066124 | MGnify/ENA primary metagenome ERZ1066124 (study PRJEB33369, sample SAMEA5778354) | biofilm metagenome | biome: Industrial cooling water; feature: Water cooling tower basin; material: Biofilm | place: United Arab Emirates | collected... | reverse complement strand
CCCTTCAATTTCATCAAATTCTCTTCCCAATCCACCTGCAATTCGATCGCTTTTGTGGCAACGATTAAGCGATCGGCAAGTCCTTTCTCTTGCAGCCCAGACTTATCCTGAGATCCAAATAGCTCCATTTCAGGAATATCCGACTCAGCAATCACAACGCGCCTTAATTCCGACAGCGGCACGTCCACATCAGTAAATGTGCGCTCTTTCCATTCGGCTTCCATCGTGTCTTTGTCGATCGCTACAATCCCCAACGTATCGAGTCCCTTTCGTAGCGTGACAAAGAATTTCTTGAGAATCGTTTGCTGTTCCTCGATCGCCAACTGTCGTTCAAGATTCGATTTCTTTAGCGTGAACACGGAGCGATCGCATAGCTCTTTTCCCATCCGCTTTGTCGCTTTCCGATAATCGTCATACGCCTCAAGAAATCCCGCCAATCGACTCGATCCCCAACCGTACTGATGAAACGGATTTTCAACGCCGTAGAAGATTAAAACCCTTGACTCATGAAATAATTGCTTTTCATCAGGACTCATGTAAAAGCCATCTTTGGGAATTCCTGACTTTAATTGTTCGGGCAGCATCAAATGGAGAGCGATCGGCGTTGTTGCAGGACGCGCAGACTCAAAGCCATCATCGATCATGAGAACAGCGGAGCCGATAATATTTGCCACAGTTGCAGCAATACGAAAAGATTTCTGAGCGTAAATCGATCGCAGGACTTGAGACGAATCAGCGATCGTTATCGGTTCATCGGGATTCGACAAATCAGCGATCGTCCATCGTCCTGATGTGGCTTTTCTCGGATATAAGCCACACACTTCTTGACACATCCGCGATTTTAGATAAATCGTGATGAGTGCTTGACGATTTTCGGCAGTCGGTTGGATTTTGGCAGCGATCGTTGCAAGCGCAGTCGCTTCGTTCTCGATCGAGGAATACAATAAATTTAATGAATCGAGTCCGAGTAAGCTTGCCATGCTGTTTCCTAGTAGTCCGTTGCCAGTTGTCTCTAATTTTACGCCACCCGACTACAGCACATCTGTGTTTGAGACGAATGAGAAGCAGCGATCGAGTACTTTGTTATCCGAGGTTGGTTCGGCATCAGAATTAACGCTGATGTATGAGTCGCTGACTCCGAGTGAAGCGATCGACCTTTTAAGATTCTGGACAGCAACAAAAGGAACGCATTTTCGATTCAGACTACCGAAAGAGATTTACGAACTCATGGCGATCGCGATTCCTGATCCAAGCTTGAATATCAATTTATTTTTAGAAGAATTCAACGTCTCTCCGTTCTGGGCATTTGCTGAAAGACCAGCGATCGCTCTCCCAGTTCGCACAATCCACGACACTCAAATCCGCTTACGAAATGTCCGATAAATACTCAAATCTCCCGTTCAATCCCGAATCGATGCACTGTTGGGGATTTGTGCGATATGTTTACTTCGATCGCTCTGGCAAAGAACTCCTGCAATTTCCGTACACAAACCCAAAGCAAAACGGGGAACTGATTAAAAACGTCTGCGCGACTTTGCCGCAATGTGAGCCGAAAGATTTGGCGATATTCGTAGCGGATTCGGATGAGGGCGATCTGTGTGTTGGAATCATTATCGAAGACAGTGGCGAATTGTTTGCAGCATTCATGACGAAAGACCGATCGCGTGTTGTTTCGTGGCAACTGTGCGATCGGTCTTTTAAGCCGAAATGTTTTGATGTTCAATCACTGGAACGATACTGATCGATCCTCTTTGCAGACTTGACACAAAAATGGTGTTGACACTCTCAAATCCGCATGACACAATAATGGTGTAGAGAACAGAGAGTAAACCGATGAACGCAGCAATCGCACAGCATCTAAACGTCACCGAATCCGCGATCGTCAAAATCGAAGAATGGGCAAACGTTTTGTTCTGTGTGGTCAAAGGCATCGGCGCTCGGTTCGTGAGCAAAAAGGTAGTAAAAATGGAGCTTACAGACAAGCAAAAGGCTGCATGGCAAAGACCTCACACCTATTACGGTCGCGGATATCAAGTGGAAATCTCCAACGGGCGGGCAAAGGGTTACTTCAATTCTCAGTGCGGTGAATATACGAGTACGTTTGATTTTGAATACAACCCGCTTGAAAAAACGGTTAGAGATCCGGACTGGCACTTGGCAACGTACACGCAGTACAAAGAGAAAGCGCCGCAACACGGGTGGCTAACTATTGGTGGCGGCGACAATTGCACTGACATTCCATTGCCTCAATTTCCGCATCCTAACGAACTGTATCAAGAGTTAAGAGAGATTTTCGGCTACAAAAAAACCGTGATTGTTAAAGGTTAAGCCAATCGTGACAACCAAACACCTCAAACACCCCGTTATGGGGTTTTCTTGCTGTGGGCATGGCGATGACCCCCTCGCCTTGCTTACAGATTCACTCTCTGAAGTCACTTGTTCAGCTTGCAAACGCACTGTTCCTTACCGAAAACGCTGCGATCATCATTGGGTGGGCAACGGGCAGCGAAACGGCAAAGATCGCGAACGCTGTACGATCTGCGGCTCAACTCGAACGATCGAGGGACAAAGCAAGGGACGACCCCGCAAGTGGGAGAATTCGAGCGATCGCTTTCTCCGCAAAAATCGAAGCTAGACGCAATCCTCGCACAGTCCCCGAAAGAAAGCTTTGTTGACGTGGCAGTTACGGCACATCGCTTGGCTTAAGGGGTCTTTGCTTTGCAAAGCTGGCTTGGGTTGCGCGATCGTGGTCTTTTTCAGCAGATTATCGATTTGCTCCTTAACCGCATCCCGAACATAGGTTAATCGCGATCGGCAACTTGCCGTAGTTTATACAACGCCTTTTTCTGAATCTGCCGGATTCGCTCTCGACTTAAATCCAAGATTTCTCCGATTTCTTCAAGCGTATGCACATCGTTGCCATCGATTCCGAATCGCAAGCGGATTACTGTTTTCTGCGCTTCCGTTAGATTTGAAGTTGTGATCATCGATCGCGCAAATTCAATTGTCTCTTGCTCGATCGCTTGCTCCATCAAGTCGCACTCATCCGCCAAAAAGTATCCGACCTCATCAGTGTCATCAAATCGAGAAGTCACCGGAGAATCCAAGCTGCGGACGTGCAGATAAGTTGGATTATCGAGAATCTTTTCAAATGACTCGATACCGATATCCGATCGCTCTTCGATTAACGCCAACACACGCGATCGAGTTGGCTTTTTCCCTTGCTTGATAATCTCCTCAACGCAGCGACGAATCAAGACTATTTTCTCTGCTACATGCACCGGAGTACGGATAATCCGCGATGAGTTTGAGAGCGATCGGGTCATCGCTTGCCGAATCCACCAGTAAGCATAGGTCGAGAATTTATACCCTTGCGTGGGATCAAATTTCACGGCAGCCGTCCGAAGCCCGATCGAACCTTCTTGAATCAAATCAAGAAACTCTACACCACGGTTCTGGTATTTCTTAGCGACTGCAACAACTAATCGGAGGTTCGATCGCTGCATGATTTCAAGCGATCGCTTTCCTTCTCTTTCTAACTTTTGTTGTGTAGAGCGATCGAGCTTACTCCACTCCGTTTTTGCTTTCTGCCATACCTGAATCTTGCGACCGTATTCGAGTTCTTGTTCGTGGGTCAGCAATGGATATCTGCCAATCTCGTTTAGATAGGCTCTGACGGGATCAGCGATCGAGGTTCTACGAGATTTTGGCTGCGGTTTGGTGAGCGCTTGTATGATTGCCATAAGGTAATCCTGTAAAGGGTTTAGCGCGATCGCTCTCGTTAAAAAAGAGCGATCGTTTTTTTTAGTTCTCGAAAACTTTTACCGATAAATCGGAAGACTCAAATCGCTGCTTGAGTTCGATCGCGAGTTGTGACAGGCTTTTGTCACAAACATTGATCTGCCAAGCCGGAATGATAAATTCATTCCCTTCAGTCCTGGGTGGCTCTACGTTCGTTAAGCCCCCAACGGTCCCATCGCCTCCGCTAGTTCGGCTTAGTTTCAAAATTAGTGCGGCAGTCTCCTCAGAATGCAGACTGACCGGAAGCCCAGCGCTCTCTTTCAATTCCAGCAAGATTGACCGAACGAGATCATAGCAATCGTTCGTTGTAGTGATTTTGACGCATCCCGATTTTGTATTGGGCGTGATTCTAACATCGGCAAAACTCAATAACATAAGAAAACACCTGGCAACGTTGATTTTCTGGTTTGCGATCGCTTTCCAAGCAGAGAGCGATCGCTTCTTTATTAGAACGAAATTCGGAACGAATAACCACGGAGCGACAAATCGAGGATTGTTACGATTTCACCGTGGAGAACGATCGAGCCGTCAGGATTCAGGGGGATCGTTTCGATGTGTTCGTCGTTCAGGAAGAGAGCGATCGACATATCGACTATCCTTGGCAATCAACGATCGGCACTGGCTTCCTATCCGCACCAGGACGATAACCGATGATTCGGCATCCGGGTGCAGGTTGAAAAGCTTGTTTCTCTGGCAAAGTGAAACAAGTCACAGTGCCGTCATCGTTTGCCACGATCGCATTCGTTCCAGGGGGGCAATCCGATGGACTAGGGGCGATCGTTCCTTCTGTCGCTGGCTTTTTAACCGCTGCACGTCGATCGCTTTCAATTCCGAGAAGCGACTGCTTCGATCGCCCATCGTATTCTTTGCGACAGCGATCCAAATCTTTCTCGTATTGATCCCGCGCTTGGGATTCTGGCAATCCGTTAGCGATCGATTGTTGCATCACGTCGTATGCAAGATCAGTACAAATCAAATACGCACCGTCGTAAGCGATCGCAGATGTTGGAACTGAACCGAAGATCAAAGAAAGAGAAATGACTTGAGATAACATTAAGAAGCTCCTTTAAATTAAGCAGGGGGAGTATCGATCGCTCTCGTCCCGCAAAAGATTGAGAGCGATCGTTTTTGTTTTGCGGATTTGTTCGGCGATCGTAACCAGCCGATAAGTTAACAGATTCGCCCATCAGGGTAACGCACTTCGTAGCCTCTCCATCCTGGGTGATGACGATCGAGATAATCGATCACCATGTTCCAGGAAATGTCATGGTTATTGCTGTCCGACAGCAAATTGGCAACCTTTCTTAGCGCTTGCCGCCTCTTACTTGCTGTCTTTAACAATTGCAGCAAGTCATCAGGAATTTGAATTGATAAGTCCGAGATTGAAGCATCTCTCTTTGCCCTTACTCTTTCCTTACGCTCTTTTGCTATTTGCTCGATCGCTTGACCGCTTAACTGAATATTCGCCATTTTCAAAAAACTCCACGAAAGAGGGCGATCGCTAAACGTTAACGATCGCCCGTTGACTAAAAAGCGTTTCCAGACTTGACATAATCAACCACAGTCCAATCGCAACCATCGATCGCTTTGCGAATCAATCGAGTCATCGCGATTTGATTATCCGAGAGAGCGATCGGCATCAACAGATTAAAGAATTGCTGTTCCTGCTTAGAATTGCTCCATGCCTGAACCTGAATCGCTTCTGAAACAACCGATCCAAACGTAGAATCAGGATGTGTGATGTAGGTCGGAATCCCGACTCTTGAAACGATTTGCGCTTGCGTGGTTGACGTTGCCATTAGAACTTATGTCTGAACTCGATACTTAAACATTAGCAGTTGCGATTTGCCGATGTCAACACTAGAATTAGTGTTAACGAAAAGTTCATTAAAATTACGCAGGAGCGGCACTTTGGATCGATCGACCATCAACAGAATCTTTATTTGGGGCATGATATTTGCGAAACTGCGCGATCGCTCCGAACCTTTGACGGAACTGGAAATTATGCTACTCGAAGCGACAAAAGACCCGCACTATCGAAGAACGATCGCTCTCTTAAAATTGCTGCAACATAAGCCCCTGACATTAAAGGAGATTGCGCGACGGATGAAGACAAGCGATCGTAATGCCAATGATTTTATTGGAGCACTAGGACGAGGCGGATTCGGGTTTATCTACAGCCACGGGCGATTTGTTTTTGAATGTGAGAGCGATCGGGCGTTGATGAGGATATTGGAGTGGGGCGATCGATAACCTACCACTCGAAAGGTCTTTCTTCCTGCTCTAATTCCAGCAAATCATCAGTTTGCCAGAGAGCGATCGCATCAGCCATCACCGTGTCATCATGGCATCCACTAGCTGCGCTCCGTTGAACAAGCGCTCCCTCCTTGGTTTCCCGAAACGATAAATATTCATCGAACTGCGATCGCTCTCCTTTAATAATCCCATCCTCCAATAAATAAACGAGATTATCGGTCATAGCGATTTTACGATCGCTCGTCGTGACAATCCGTTCGAGCGGAATCGAGAGGAATTTTTCTTCTAAGCGATCGGCAATTAATGATCCGCCGCCGTTTGTTTCGACTGCAATCCTTTTAATCGCAACTCGATATTTATTAATCAGATCGGATGTTTTTTTAAGTGCCCGATTACGATCGCGCTCGTGTACCCAATCAATTAATCGCGCCTCATTGTTCGATAGTCTCCAGACACGAGTGCAAAAAGCATCATCGCCGCCGTATGCTGGATCGATACCGAGAACGATCGAATCATAATAAGTCCAGCGTTGTGGTTGCCAATACTCGATCGCTTCAATTAATCGAGGATCAAAAACCTGCGATGCGGACGTGGAAAAATATAAGTCAAATTCTTGAAGAACTTTCTGCCACGGCATTTTATATTTGCGCCTGACTTGTTCTAAATAATCATCCTGCTTCCCATAAATCGGATGAGCAGACCAATGCAGGAGAAATTTGACCCATCCAGAGTCATCGATCCAATATTCGTATCCTTTTTTGTTTTCCCGCGATCGTAATCTTTCAATTTCATCGAGCAATTTACGATCGCCATTGCCAGACGAAAGTAAATCCCAGTAAAATCCCTCCATCCCATTCGGAGTGGAAATCACGGCAGTCCGCGCATCGTCCCCTACAACAGATTGAGTTGGCATTGCAGCCGAAAATAAGTCCTCTGCGATGTCAACGAATCCCCACTCGTCGAATACAAGCATCGTTACTGAATCGAGCGATCGAGCGGCATTTTCAGTACACGGTCTGAAGAAATTCGTAGCTCCATTGCGAAGCCCGATCGCACTCCCTGATTTTCGTGGCGTTTCGAGAGCGATCGAATTCGCCATCAATGCCATTCGTTTAGAAAAGTCCGCTGAGTCATCCTGATTCTTCGCAATGAACACCGATACGAATGCGGGATTCTGGCAAGAATAATGCAGCGCTTTCGAGATGAACATCTGCGAGATTCCCAATTGGCGCGACTTGACTCCGATGAATCCGCGATGTTTGTCAAATAAATCCGACATCAAGGCTTGGTACGGATGTGGATTGAATGGAATGAATTTAACGCCCGATCGAATCGTAGTACGTTTGGCGAATTCATCCCAATCGGCAACAGTCGCGATCGATGTCGTTTCGAGCCGCGCAGGCTGGATTTTTGACTGAGCGATCGGTAAGGGGAGCGATCGATTAAGGATTAGATTGCTGCCCGGAATTTGCCACGTTTTCGACATTAAAACCTGCTGCAATAACTTTAGCGATCGCAATACTTAAATCCTGATATTTCAACTCAGAATCAAGCCCTAATAAAGCGCATCTTCTTTCAATACATTTCATAATTTCTGCAATGAATCGAGGATCGCCGCATTGTTCTTGAGTGGTTTCGGATTCTTTAACGATCGCTCCTTTTTCTGTCAGAATCTCTTCATTTTTTCGAGTGGCTTTTGGTTTCTTCGATCGCTCCCATTGCTCCCAACACTCAGCTTCAATGCGATCGATTTTCGCTAACTGCTCAGACTTAATTTCATCAAAGTCGCGAACAGACGATTCACGCCAGAGCTTGCGAATTTCTTTCAGGTTGTCGCTAACAGTTTGCTGCGAGATTCCTAATGCTTTCCCGATCGCTGATTGCGTTTCTCCCTGTAAATAACGCTTGGCGATTTCTTCAAAGTCTTTCAGCATTTGATCTCGCGATCGTCCATTACGCGAAGCATTGCTAGGAGGAGTTGCCATCGGTGAAATCGAAAATCGGTATAGAAAACTTAAAACTAATTCTAACGTACTGAAGAGAGCGATCGATAAAACATCGATCGCTCTCTCTTTCTCACCAGAAGGAGCGATCGCCCGTTCATTTCCTCATTTCCCCAAATTTCCGCCATTAACGCGCTTGAATCCTCTTTCAGCTACTTCGCATCATTCGAGAAATTTCACGCGGCTTAAAACGGCAAATTTCGCGGGATTACGAATAACTTAAACTCGTAACGATTCCGACTTCGCGGAAAGCTCGATCGCTTCCCGATTTTTTCAACGCAGCGAACATCTTCCTGAACCAGTGAACAACGAAGTCGAGAGCGGACCCCTCCGGTGAGCGAAGCACCGATTTTGGGTTCTGGCGTTCTTGATCTGAATCCTCAGAAATTTGTGCGATCGCGTCTTCGCGATCATATTTATCTTTTCTTTTCAGTCATTGATAAAAATCAGTCATTGGTCTTTCAGTCTTTTAATATGACCGGACGCTTTCCATACCATGGTCGCACCATACATGGAAAATGTACTCATGGTGAAACCCATCGAAACGCTCACCATGTATGGTTTTTGTAGCTATGGTGGATTTCGCGATCGAAAAAACGATCGATCGCTTCAAACCTGTGCCACACAAGGAACTCAGCGATCGACATTCAAAAAGCGATCGAGAATTGATTTTAAGTCTCTCATTTTGCGAAATTTACGCGATCGTTTCCCCCGATCGCCCACGGCATAAAGATTTGAGGCATATTGGCAGGCGATCGCTTAAAATTAATCTTGTTGTTTAGCGATCGCACTTTTCATGAAAAGAGTCCGCCTCTCCGAAATCGCCCGTAAGCCTCGATTCTTGGCTGAATTCCCCTTGTTGGGAAAAACGATCGCTCCCATCAGCCAATGCACAGCAAAGGACAACGGATACTCGATCGCTTCTCCGGGCATGGTTCCTCCATTCGGGCAATTATTGAGGACTGGCGAAACGTATGCGTTGATTGATGACGAAGGGGAATCGGCAGAGGTCACGATCGCTCACCGAGAATCACAAAGCGCGATCGCTGTTCCACTGACCGATGACGATGCGATCGTTTTGGAGTCGTTGCATCCTTCATCGATCGCTGAACTGCGAATCGTCCGCATTCGGGAATCAGATTTTTTATCGGTGCCAGAGCGGTTAGAGTTTCAAAAAGTGTTAAGTTCGATCGCTTCGTTGCGCGATCATCCTGATTACAATTTCACGAACAAATTGATTCAAACGGCGATCGAGTCCGAGGAATCAAAATCAAAAATTGACGCAGCAAACGAGGACGAAAAACAAGAAGTTCAGACAGAAATCATTTTGAAAGTGTTAGAAAACAGATCGCTTGAAGAGAAGGAGCGATCGGCAAAAGACGAGGAATTGAGTTTAGAAATGCTCGATTTATCGCGTCAACAATTAGAAATTTTAGGTGGATTAAAAACAGGTGAACTGGGTAATTTACCTGCCAGTTCTGTGCAAACAATTCTCGGCACAATCAACGCGCCTGATGAAGATTCGGATTCTGAACCGGAGCCTGAAAAGCCAAAACGAGGAAGAACAGTAAAAAAGGACAAACCAGTGACGAGCTAGAGGATTGGATCGCGGATCATTTGGCAGAATTGTCGATCGCTGGATTCCCGCCGTCAAAAGTCTTAGAATTGCCTTGGTGGGAGTTAGTCTTTTTGTGCGATGCGATCGACCGCGATCGTGCCCGTCGCAATCTGGAAATGTACACAGCGATCGGGCTTGCATTCGGTAATTTTGAGAAGGCAGATGCGATTAAACAGTTAAATTCATGGAGAAAGCAAATTGAGTAAGCCTTATTTAGACTTAAACGAGATTTTTACTTACCACCGCCCCTTTGGTGATCAGGCAGAGCGCTACGAGAGGTTGAGAGCCGCTGCCAAGACTTATGCAGAATTAATCATTGAGCTTACGCCGCCATCAGCAGAGCAGACGTTAGCGATTCGTGATGTGCAACGTGCTTCGATGATGGCAAATGCAGCGATCGCGATTAACGAAAAAGAGTCAGCGATCGATCCTCCACACGAAACGATCGAGGCAATTTTCCAACGTCAAACAATCGATCGAGGCTTTCAAGGTCAAGAAGTTCGTATTTTTCTCGTGCCCTCGCCATATAAAGATGTGCTGATGAAAGCGGGAGCGATCGTGAATAATCCTGACTCGATCGCTCAATACAATCCAGTGTGGACGGATATCGGTGATGGATTGCATCGATCGCAACGATACAGAGTTAAAATCATGGATTCGTTTAAGAATCTTGGTTCTTGCGTTGTGTTAGGGGCGGAAGCGATCGATGAATAGCATCACACAACAATTACGATCGTTCCGCGCTCTCTGTCCTTCACTCGACGGCATCACAGACGATCGTGTGACGAATATGTTGGCAGTGGTTCCCGATTTGCATCCTGAATTGTCGATCGCGAATTATGGCTCGAATCTGAACGAAGCGATCGTCATGATGGCAGCGCATCGATTGGCATCTGATCAACTGTTTATGCTCGGATCTCAAGTGTCGATCGCTCAAGGGAAGATTGCTTATCCGAATCCTGAAGAGTGGGAAAAGTCAACGCCTTACGGGATGCGGCTGTGTCAATTGCGATCGCAGTCGGTTACGGTTGGAGCGATCGCAATTGAGCCTGAGCCAACATTGCGCGATCGATTCGGATATCTTGGAACGAACGATACTTGGTATCTGCCGTGAGCGTTAAAATTAACAAACAAGAACTCGACACCTTTAAGCGCTCTGTCAGAAGGGCGCTTTTCGTGTATGGGCAATCGGCAGTCACGATCGCCCGTGAAAATGCGCCCGAAGACACCGGAGCCTTGAAGCGATCGATTCGTTTCGAGTCAGTCGAAGGGACAAAACCATTTAATGAAGAGAGCGATCGGTTTCAATTAATCGCAGGAGGAGTTATCGATCCCGATCGCCCCAATGGAGTCGATTACGCAGAACTGCAAGAGTTAATCCATGCTTATCTGCGATCGACGATTCCGTTTCTTCTGAAGTTCTAGCTCATTGACAACTGCCAATTCGTGATTTGATGCGGAATCAGATTCGTGCTGGCAGTTCCCGCTGTGAATCCGATGAATGCACTGTTTCCGACTAATGCAGGGATATCGATCGCTTGCGTTAACAATGGAGTCGTTGGCTTCGTCGTCGTTTGAGAAACGAACACCGATAGCTGATTCGTGTTGCCATCGTAATCAATCCATGCCGTGAATGGAGCAGGATTCAATCCGAAGGGTGTTGGCTGTTGCGCGACAAGCGTTAACACTCCATTTTGCAAAATTCCGACGTGATCGACGTTTGGAGTATCCCAATTTGATTGGTTTGTGCTGAAGCCGATTGCGATCGAGTTTGCAATATTCTCGTATCCCATGCCCCAATAGTTGCCGTTGCTCATTGTGGTCACGGTATTTCCTTGAATCACAAAACAAAATCCACATCCGCCATTTGCTTCGGTTGGACTTCCAGCGATCGCATCGAATCGAGTGCTAAACGACGTATTTTGAGTCAGTGTTAGCCGTTGATTGAGCCATGCCGATCCCATTGCTGCCGATGTTGCGGCATTGAGCAGCAGTCTTCCATCTGTCTCGATCGCTGCCGTTCCATTCGTTTGAATTTGGCTCGATTGCCCAGTGAATGTGGAGAAGTTCGCGATCGTTCCGCCCGTGACTCCTGCAATCAACGACTGAACCAATCCATTTAATGTGCTGACTTCGGATGCAGATAGAGCCTGAGTAACGATCGCAAAGTGCAACGGCTGACGCAACGTAAAGCCACTCGAATGCGTGTCGTCAAACCCAAATAATCGTAATGGCGTGTTTGGCAACGTTCCCGCGTTGACATTTGATTCCGAGATCTGCGCTCCATCCATATACAAACGCAATCGATTCGTTGTGTCAGAGTCGTCACGCTCACCAAAGTAGAATCCGTTTGTCGTTCTGTTGTTGGCGATCGTAAATCCTGAATTCCAGTCAAACGCATTCATCGAGGCAAAATTCCCCGATGCGTTCGGAACGAGTAAATCTAAATGCGACGATGGCGATGTCGATGATTTCAGAACAGAACCGCCATTACCAACGTTCGCATTGAGCCACTTTGAATATCCGCCTAGTCCGATCGAGCTTGCTGTTAGATGAGTTGTGGGAACGATTGGAGTTTCGAGATATTTACCAGGACTCACACCCGGATTCAAGCCATGCAGCAAATTGTAATCCGCTGCGACGAATCCCACATTTGTAACCGCTGAACTTACGCCGCTTGGGAAAATCAAAGACTCTAACGCGCCTGCAAATGTGTTCGTTGCAAAGACGTGACACCAAACGACTTTCGATCGCAGTCCTGACGAATCGAGTGATTTTAAGAAAGAGTCGATCGCTCCAATATTCGCGATCGTCCCTCCTGCCGTCTGTACACGAGATTGATAACTCGCTGCGCCCGCATGAAGACTGCCAGATGGAGCAGGAGTCGGAGTTGGCGACGGGGTTGGGCTAGGAGTCGGAGATGGTGAAGGCGATGGTGTTGGACTCGGTGAAGGTACAGGAGTCGGAGTTGGCGACGGGGTTGGGCTAGGAGTCGGTGTTGCAGTTGCACCCGTTCTGACAATCACGATCGCATTCGATGGCACTGTTAAATTGCTCAATGTTCCATTTGAATATGAGCCATTCGTATATGCAGCCATATCGCGAGTCGCGTCAAGAATCCAGGCTGAATAGTTTGTGCCGACGAGTCCAGCGATCGATGAAATCGTTTGTGATGCTCCGATGTTGGAAATCATCAAGACCGTTTCATTTGATCTTCGGAAAGCGATCGCGTCTACTCGTCGTTGCCACAGTGTATTTGTTGCGGCTGCGGCATTGTTATTCAGAACGAGTGTGTTTCCGCTTCCTCCTGTGATGGCAACCACATTCCAAACATCAGTTGTAGACGGAACGACTAAAGACCACAATCTTCGATACAAATGATACGTTTTGCTGAGTTGCGGCGTTCCGCTGCTTCCGAATAGTAAATCTTCTGTGACGAAGTTCGATGAGTTCCGCCATCCGCGCCACGGACTCCAATACTGAGCGCGATGATCGACCATATCCCGCGCTAATACTCCAGCGTGATTCAACACAACATCTAACTGAAGATTTCCTGTATTAGCTTGCTGTCCTGGAGCCAAAAATAGCGTGAAGGGCTGATTAGAAGTTTCAGTTATCCATCGCTCTTTCGTTGGATAAGCTAACATTGCGTTCGTCACGCGGAGATTTTCATCTGTGGCGTAAGAATGCCATGAGAACTGAATTGCATCTCTAAACGCTGTATCTGTATTTAAGCGGCTGAATCCTGAACCACTCGCGGTTCCGAGAAGTGTAGTCGGATAGCCATAGTACGATCGCACGTTGTCAACAAGCCCAGATACCGATGTCGATAGCACTCGCACTGAGCTAAATCCAGCGGCGTTTAACTTCGATCGCAGTTGCTTAACAACAGTGACGTACACTTCTGGATCGTAAGAACACGATGGATAAATCGTAGAGATATCAGGCTCATTGCCTGGTTCAATGCCCATCGGAGCCACAAATCCAGCACTAACCAACGCCTGAACCACTTGCACAAAATAATCAGCTAAATCATATCCAACGCCGTCATAGTATTGAGGCGCGAGTACGTTTCGTGTAATGTTCGCCTGATCTTCCTCAGTACTTCCCCACGGCACTTGATTCGGAGTTTTCATATACGCGGGTGGCGACCATGCAGTGAGAATATATTGCGTGATTCCGCGATCGCGCAGTACTTGAAGCGACTGCGTAATCTGATTAAAGAATGTCGAATTCAATGTTCCGTTTGCGTTTCCGACTTGGGCTGTCAATTCGATCCGCGCGACTGTAAAGCCGACCTCACAAATGCGATCGTGCAGTTGCGTTCTAAAAGCAGGATCAAGCAACGGGGAATTCCACGAGATATCAGACGAATTCTGAACGCCGTTGCCAAATGTCGTGTATTCGGGCAGTTGAGAAGTAGGAAGCAAGATCCAACCGCGCACGTCAGTTAACGCAGTGCTCGAAATTGTCAGCGCGTTATCTCCCGGTGTCGGTGTTGGGGCGGGCGCATTCTGATTACGGAACACGCGAATCTCGTTGATTTGCCACCAGCTTCCAGAAGTACCCGTTTGCACAATCCGAACGTATCGCGCAGTTCGAGCGGGAAATTGAATTGTTGTAATTGCGGCTCCGGTTCCTGACGCGATCGGACTTCCTAAATTCGCCAGATCGTTTGTCGCATAAACTTCATACCCACGTGGGAAATCATTCGGAGATCCGCTCGTGTCCAGTACGATTTCACTAATTGTTTGAGCACTTCCCATATCGAGCTGGTAGAACTGACCGGGAACTTGCGAAGTTGCAGTGCTCCACCAAGTATCCGACCTGCCATCAAGCGGGTCTTGCGCTCCGAATTCTGTATTTGCAGGGTTTGTTGTCGCCGTCCATCCTGCTGTGCTGAGTAAATTTGATGTGGGAGTAGGCGTTGGACTAGGTGTAGGAGTGGGACTTGGAGATGGACTCGGTGTGGGAGATGGACTCGGAGACGATCCAGGAATCACAGTCCCAGGATCGATCGCATAAAAGTGCGCTCTTCCTCTCGATGCCAAATAAACCGCTCCCTGCACACGGGCATCAGCAGCTAAATGTTGAATGCCGTTGAACTGCATTCGTGTTGGATCGTTTCTTAGCTCCCACGATTGCCCAAGATTAGTCGATCGATAAAGTCCGTCACGAGTCGCGCCGTTCACACGCCCAAAAATATAAATAAACGGATTCGTTGGAGAGTTGCCAAGACCGATCGCTACAAATTCGCACGTATCAACCGATTGCACGATCGAGAAAGATTGCCCTCCATTGGTTGATCTGAATAATCGACTTGCGCGACTATCCATTTCATCGCCATTTTTAGCGGCAGAATACCAAACATCGTTGTCAATCCAGGGATTCGGAGCGATCGTGACCCAAATCTTAAGCGTCGGCAAAACACCTTGAACCGTCCGTGTCCAAGTCGCTCCCGCATCGTTGCTGACGTAAAAATCACCGGATGCGGTTTCAACGTAGTACATGCGTCCGTCAATCCGCCGATCGCTTGCTAGACAACCCGATCGCACTTGTGGCGCGATGCCATTCCCCCATGAACTCGGTAGATCAGTTTGTGTGCCTGCAATGCGCGATCGAGTCCATGTATTTCCGCCATCTGTTGTAAAAAATGTGGGAAATCCGCCATACCATGCACCGGAAGGCGACCAACACATTCTTTGAGTTCCCCGGCGATCGACCGCGATGATTCCGCCTCTCGCTCGATTTCCGGCAACGATCGGGACGCTCCCCCAAGCTTGCCAAGTTTCACCGTTGTCTGAACTCTTGCCATACAACGGAATCCAGGCTTGCACTTGATGATATCCAACGTAAGCAAGTTCACTCGGATTGTTCCACGCAACATCGATCGAGTGTCCTGCCGTCGTCGAATTCAAAGGACTCGGAAATGTTGCAGTCCCCGTAGGCACGATCCAATCAGGAGTTCCAGAAGGAACAGGGATTCCAGTCGCAGAAATTTTACGAGTAGATGGAATGTCAGGATTGTTAACTTTGAATCCTGTAGCATCCATGACTTGAGTGAATAGCCCGATCGGAGTCGCAAGCGTCATCATGCTAACGAGCATTTCAAGCCCTAACATTTCCCGTTGCCATGTGGGAGTTGCGAGATTTGAGTTATTCGATCGCCCAACACCAAAGCCATTTGTAAACCATGCCGCATTGGTATCTGCCGGATCAAAAATCGCACTGCAAGCAAGATTATTCGATACTTCTGTCGTTAACCACTGCGGCACAAGCTGATTCTGCGGAAACCGGAACTCATGCGAGCAGTTTTGCCAGGTTGATCCTTGGTTGTTTGATTTCCACAGCCGCATATTTGCTGTGAGAATAAGTTGTTGACTGTCTGGATGAACCGCGACACCTGTTAAAGAATTGCGATTTGTGGGATTAATTGTTGTCCACGCGCCCGATCGATAACGCTTCAAATCGTTCGGAGTTTCCCATCCTGCCCACGCATTGAAAATCGAATAAAAATCGCCATTCGGAGCGATCGCGGCTCTCATTGGTTGCGTGTCGATACCCGATGTTGGCGTGATCCGTGTCCAAGATCCACCCGTGACGGATCGACGATATACACCTCCGCCTGATCCACCCCACGCGCCTACATACACGACGTTGGTTTCACCGTTCGTTGTACCTGAGTTGCTATCAAACAGAACAAACGTAAAGCCTGCGCGATCGAATCGGCTTGGCTCTCCAAGCGTCGAAACAGCAGGCAGCCCAATCACTTGCGCCCATGCTGCCGATCCTCTCTTAATCCAAACTCCGTTCTGTCTGGACGCAAACCAGATATTTGCTGGATTGTTCGGATCGATCGCGAGTCTTTCGCCTGATTCCCCTCTATATTCACCATTCGGAGCGATCGAGACTCCCATCGAGCTTAATCCGGTTGGAGTCCAGTTCGTTCCGCGATCGCTTGACACCCAAACCTCACCCGAATAATTCCACTTTTGTCCGTCGTTTGTTGTTTGCCGATTGAAGACGGCGTAAACAGTGTTTGGATCGGTTGGGTGAACCGCGATCGACTCAACTCCCTCCGCTAATGCGTTATTCGCAAATTGATCGAGTAAGTTTCGCCAAAGTCGATTCGCGCGATCGAATCTATATAATCCGCCAACATCAGTACGGACATAGATATCAAAAGGACTAACTCGACTTGCAACGATTCCAGTAACATATCCAGACATATATGATTTCCTATAAATTTACGATCGCAGCAGTTCCATCGCCACGAAGCTGAGTGTTTATCGATCTGATCTGAAATAATCCCGTACTCGGTGCAGGTGTGGGACTCGGAGACGGCGTAGGACTCGGAGACGGACTTGGAGCTGGGCTAGGCGAGGGAGATGGAGAAAAGCTTGTGAATGGCTCGATCGTTCCATTAACTGTAAAAGGCAAATTCTCAGGAGGAGTGACAAGAACATAGGCTTGCCCCACAACGAGTCGATTGATTTGCGAGAATTGATTTCCGGGGGGCTGGAACGATCGCCACGCTCCCTGACGAATTCCGAATATTGCTGATGGGTTCAATCGCCACGAGCAGACCGGAATACCAGCATTAGCCGAATTAACAATCAACGCCTCATCGGATTGGGCATCATGCACATAAAAGCAAAGTGTTGTGTTTACTGTCCCTGGCATCGTGTTAACTCAAAACTAAAGTGGCATTGTTCGTAAAGACATTGTTCGGACTGCTGTAAGTCACTCCTGATGAGGCAAGACGGAACGAAAAGCGATCGCCCAAATATCGAGTCTGGAACGTAATTGAACCGACAATATTCGAGGAATTCCCGATCGCCACAAACATCGAAGCGGGTAAAGCATCTCCAGTCGATCGCGCATCGAATGACAAGCGATCGTTCATCAATGCCAAAAATGTAATTCCTGATGCTGCGTTGCCGTTTGTTGTGTCAGAGATGGCGATCGTTGTATTAAATGACTGCGTTGGTGCAGGTGACGGAGCCGATCCAGTCGGTTGCATCACAATCACGGCATTATTTGCAAATACATTTGATGTTGCGTTGTAAATCGTGCCTGATGATGCGTTTCGATACGAGAATCGCGATCCGATATATCGAGCAGGAAATGTAACGGATGCGACGATGTTTGTGGCACTCCCGATCGCTAGAAACATTGAAGCAGGCAGCGCATCGCCCGTACTGACAGAATTAAATTGAAATTCATCGCCAAGTGAGCCTAAGAACGTAATTCCCGCTGCCACATCTCCATCGATCGGGTTTGTTGTGGCGATCATTGTGTTGTAAGCGATCGGCGCAGGTGATGGAGTCGGTGATGGTGAGGGCGATGGACTAGGTACAGGTGACGGTGTAGGACTCGGAGCGGGAATCGGAGATGGCGATGGGCTGGGATTCGGAGATGGGCTTGGTACAGGCGATGGATTCGGAGATGGAGCGATCGATCGCTCTACTCGTTTTCTCGGCTTCTGTTTCGGAGGATCGATTTTGATCGCAGCGATCGCAAAGTCAGGCGCGAATCCAGCTTGTGATCCGTTTAATTGAATCGCGTTTTCTTGTAAATCTAAAAGCTCGATCGCACTCGTATCTGGCACGTCCCATTCAAATTGATAAAACGGCTCAATGATTAAAATGTCTTCCCATCTGCCACATCCCCAAGCGACTTGATACAAGCCGGGAGCGATCGATAAATTGGACGCAATTCTGCCGTTGTCGATTCTTAATGTGTAGTGATTGAAGATAGTTTGTTCGGGCGATCGAATCCTTAACCATGTCGTTACTGGCTGTCCGAGTAAATCAAGAATTTGTCGATCGCTCTTTAATTGCGGCATTCTTGATCCAACGATTCAAAATATATAAACTCATCATGAATATCGACCAAAGCTTCAGTTGGCTCGCGATCGTAGATGCCGTACTCAAACATCGTCGCAACTTCGGCAACTTTGCGCCCTTTCTCTTCGATTTCGTTCGCTAATGGTCGATCGCTGTCTTTATGCCGCAAATGTTGAACCGCCGCAATCCGCAATGTGTCTTCTAATGTGCGCTTGACCGTGTATTTGCGAATTGGTTTGAATTGAATGAGAAGTTCAGCGATCGATCTTAGGATGAATAGCATAGAAAAGCGTCTGTACTATCTCAAGATTATACAGGCGCTTTTGTAAAAATTAGTTTTTGAGAGCGATCGATTAGGGGAGTGATCGTTGAGATCGACTAAGAATATTGTCCCATCGCTCAAACGATTTTACGCCATCAACAAAGGTGGGAAAAGTTAAATGGGCATTAACGAGATAGTTTTTGCCACCAAGATTGGATTTGTGCTTGACTGTTGTGCCAGACAAAAACAGCCTGAGAGCGTGACAGGTCATCCAGTACGATTGATGCCGATACTCTCTGGCTCCAGATCCTTTTGTCATCGATCCAAGCCTTAAGGCAAGTTGTAAAGCAGCATTTTCGGAAGCATTTTCAGGCAAACCGCTTGAGAGAACCTGGAAAAACCGAATGACTTTCTTTTCATTTGATGGATTAGAAACAATCGCTCTAAGCCCTGCGCCTCGAATGCAGCCACCCCTAAAAGCAGAACCACAAGCTTTTGAGTAAGTCGCCGATAAAGCGCCTGAAAAATAGTCAGCCACTAGCGGTAAATCCTCGATGTTCCACGAATTCATAACGCTTGTCACGCTCTGAGGCTTCCACAGAAGAGTGTGCAGTGCTGAGATTTGATTCTTACTCAGATTTCTACCGCTCATCTGCATGATTTGGTGAGAAGAGCGAATGTAACCCGTGTCTAACACATTGAAAGTACTAGGATCTGCGTTAAACGTCACAACCATCATCAAAGGCTTGCCGTATCTTACAAGCGCTTTTAGTCTGTGTTGCCCATCCAGGATTTCACCTTCTTTTGTGATGGCAATCCCTTGATGGGTAAGCTTCCATTCGCCTCGGTTCATGACTGAAAGCCAGTGATCCACTTTTCGCTCTGAGACTGAACGCTGAAACGCGGCATGGACAGAAATCCACGATTCAGCTAGAGAAGGCGTTACAGACATTGGTGTGCCTGCATAGTTGAATTCTGAAGTTTGTTGGCTCATTCTGGTATGTACATAGATTTAACGGTGGCTTTAGGACTTACTAAAGCCACTCTTTTTTAATTATCGCAAACACAAGAACATGATTCAAGCAGTTCGATCGCTCACTGGAAACGCGAATTTCTCGCGCACAACTAGAACGGCTTAACAAGGATCAACATCTTGATTGTCGATCAGATACATCGCTTCTTCCTCGACCATTGCAATCCGCCGTAATTCGGTATCGTTGAACGAATCGCGCAAACAGTCCTTGTCTGCTTTGAAATCGCGACACAAAATCTTTGCGACTCTGCCAAATACAGCTTTGTTTACCCGATCGCTGGCATTGTTGTACATGAAGTTGATTCGAGACCCTGACAGTTCAGGATGGCGATCGATGTATGCCTGAATCGCATCGGTGAACGTGCGGCGAGCGATTTTACCTTCTACTCGTGCTTTGAAGCGCTCGTTTCGTTCTTCTTCCGTGCGCTTCACATTGAATGCAGCATCCGCACGTCTTTCGATCGCTTCAGTTGCAGATGCCACAAGAATCGCGATCGCTAAATGGTTTCCTTTCTTTGCAACCCTGCCCCAGTATTCGGTTGCGTCTTGGATGGCAACCGGGATAAAGGTTTCTCCGCTTTCTGCCTTAAGATGCGTCAGGCTCAAATCCGCATTGGGTAAGGCTTTGAGCGATTTAACACCCATTTCTCGTGTCAGGCTTGAGTTGTGTTCCCCAACAGCATCAGTGACGTTTCTTCCAGCAAGCTTGTATTCACCGTTGGGCATTTGGTAGACATTTAACGAAATATCACCAAGGAAAATCTCAGCTCGAATTGCTTTAATAGTCTTAGACATGATTTCTAGTCCAATTAGAAGTTGTGTTCAGAACCAACGATCGCTCTTTCACCATGCGATCGTTGGTTCGCTATTAATTCTATTCGCAAACACTAGATTTTCTCTCTAGGCTCGACACATAGATCGTGAACCAATCGAACAGTCGCACCCCATTCGATCGCTACCGTTTCTCGCTGCGGTGAACCTTGCACCAATCCGCCGCAAATTGGACAGATGTTCCCCGGTCGGTGTTTCGTTGTGGAGAGCGATCGTGCATGTATAATTTTAGTTAGGCGATGTTATCGGATCTAAGAATTAAGTCTGTGCTTCTGCTAGGCTCTTAGCATAACTAGCCTTTATACCGGAGTAGTGGAACGGATTACCACATCAGGCTCATAATCTGAAAATTGCGAGTTCGACTCTCGCCTCCGGCTTTTATGCGATCGTTTATCACCATAATTCGGTCGGCTCCACATCTTCATCAAGCTCGATCGCTAAACTTGAACAATTATTCCGCACTGCCCAAACTGCTAATTTAACCCTCGATCGCATTCCTGTTTTTGCTCTCAACTGCCGAATGTGTTCCTTAACGGTAGATTCCTCGATATACAAGGCTTTGGCTATTTGACGGTTATTTTCACCTCGACTAAGCAAGTCTAAAACTTCTTTCTGTCGTGGTGATGGCACTGTTTTGTATGGCATCAGTACTAAAGTCCCGTCTTTAGGCGTTTTCCGTCTGTCGATATATCTCGACTGTAATAATTATACGCAGTGATACACCTGCACTTCGTTACTTTAGTCGTCGTTACAACTAATTTTGACTTCTCTTGACTACTTCATTTCCGAGTTTCATTCTGGCTTGTTGAACGCTTTAAGAGACTGTATTAAAGCGATCGATATTGCTTGTGAATTCGAGTTTCCTGAAGTGGTTTTGCAGCCAAAACAGTTGGGATTACAACGATCGCCCACGAACAATCAACCTGATAAACCATCAGAATTAATTGTATTGTCAGGCGTTTTGTATGACTTAAGTGAAGGAAAACAGCGATCGCTCTTATCACGCCGTCCAGTGATTCAAATCGCGGCATTTTCGGGGTCAGCTAACGGAGCGATCGTGCTTCGGGGTCGAGCCGAGAAAGCAATTATCGATTCGTTCCAATACGAATTCTGTGAATCATGGCGATTCGTTGGTGTGAGAGGCGCGTTCTTCGATCGAGGTAGCAGGTTGCACGTTGCCAGTCGTGATGTTGAATTCGTGCTAAAGCCATGCCCACTCCGTTAACTGATTATTTAGAAGTCGTTTGCGGCGTTGATACGTCTGCGCTGCCTGAGAGTGGCGCGATTCAGATCACGCTGACAAATCGATGCAATTTAGACGAGCCAGACGTAATTATTACGCCTGAAGACCAGTTTGAAGGTGCAACAGTGACATTGCGATCGCAATATGTCGATCGTCGATCGCAAGCCTCCGCACTTCCAACATGGCGAAGAATTTCCGGTACAGAAGCGATGCTGAATTTATCGCTTCACAACCCGTTTGAAGAACGATTTGCGCGTATCTTCTTGCGGGGAAGAGAGATTGCTGCAACTCCCACGCCTGCACCAGCACCCGCGCCTGCACCTTCCCCAACTCCAGCACCGACCGCCGCAGAATTAGCGCGAATTGAGCCGTGGCGCGGACGCAGACGGATTGAATATCGATCGGACGCTGGGCGATTACCCAATGCTTACGTTGCACGAATCCGGTTTGCTACAGGTTCAGGCGAATTCGCACCATTGGAACTCTATGCGCCGTTGGCATTCCCAACATTTGATGAGATTGCATTGCAGCGATCGGTGGATACTCAATCGGGTGCAAACGTGATGTTGGAATTAAAGCCATCGCCTGATTACAACGGTTCGTATTTGATTCAGGTGTAGGGAGCGATCGACGTGACCATTCATCCATACGAATTTAGTCAAGAAGGATTCTGGAAGGGCTGGATCGCAGTGACGCGATCGGGCGTTTTCCGATATCTGACTGATTCGGGTGAGGAAATCTGGTTGCGTCGTGATCCGATCGATGTTTTTTCTGAAGAGCATCTGAACTCACTCAAAGGAATGCCGATCGTGATCTCGCACCCAAAAAAGGGAGTAAATTCGCTCAATATTTCAGACAGCGATCGCTCTCCAGTCGGTGCAATTCTCTCTCAATTTGATTATCCAACTGATGAAAACGGCAATCCGACTGACGGATATTTACACGCTCAAGCAGTGATCTGGAAACAGGAAGCGATCGAGCTTGCAACAAATCACGGTGAAGTTTCAGAAGGTTATTCGTTTGATTATGCGAATGAATCAGGAGAGGCGATCGATATTAATGACTCTGGAGAATGGACAGTGACACGCCAATATAAAGGACGGCAGAAAAAACCGATCGCCAATCATGTCGCAATCCTCGATTCAACCGAAAAAGGACGCGCAGGCACTTACGCTCGTGTCGTTTTTGATGATGATAAAGGAACGATCGAGCTTGACGAAGCGATTCCAGTCAATGAATCCGAGCCTATTGAAGTCGAAGAATCGGCAAGCGAACCTGAATCAGCGATCGAGCCTGTTGAATCGGTTGAAACGGCAGACTCGATCAATGAAGACTATGGAGATGGCACTCCAGCGAACGATTCAATCTACGATTTGGCTCCAACCGACGATAACGGCAGCTACACGATCAACAATTCCAGCGATCCGACTTACAAAATGCTGAAAATGGTTGCAAATGCAGCCTCGATCGCTTCGTGGCTCTACATTTCACCGCATATCGAGCTAACACCGGGGAATATTGCGCGATCGATTATCTCTGCAATCAACTATTCCGCTGATCTGCCAGAAAACGACGATATGGCAATCATGAAGGCTGAAATTCTGCTCGAAACAGTCTATTCAGCTTATGACTCCGAAGATATCAAGCCTGTCGTAACTCGCATCGGTGATTCGGCAACTGGAAAGCTTACTTTTGCCCCTAAAAACGTCATTTCGACTTTTCAAGGAGAGTCTTCAAAAGTCCAAGCAGCGGACGATTCGGCAATTCAAGCGATCGCAACCGACTCAAAACCGAAGATGACGATCGAGCCATTGCCCCAAGCCGTCCAGCCGAAACCGAATCCGACGTTTGTACGGATGGCGAATGATGCAAAAACGATCGCTTCGTCGTCTCAAAAGCCCGATCGCACCTCTTCTTTGTACAAAAACTGGTAAGCCGAAATGGTCACACAGAACGTTTACAACAATCCAAATCGCCATTCTTTCATGAAGTCCGGTCAAGCCGGGATGATCAAGAGTGGAATGCAGCATCAATCGCGGACGGCGGTTGTTTCTCGCTCAAATGTCCGAGCGCAAGTCAGTGCAAACTTTGACGCTGATGTCTTGACCGCTGGCGGACGCATCGAATTTATCTTCGCTTTACGTCAAGGCGTAAACGTGATTTCGTTCCCGATTTCAGCAGCGATCGCTGGCAATAACGCAAACATCGCAACGGCATTATTAACGGCGCTGCGAAACGATCCGCGATTAAACGGATATGCGGAATTTGCTGCAACTTCGACTACAACCGCGATCGCTCTCACCGTAACGGCGCGATTCCCGAATCAACCGCTATCTCTGGAAGTTCAGGGAGTTTCAGCAGCGGGAGCGATCGTTCCTGGATTTGCGACTTATGGAACGCCGATCGTTCCGCTTGATGACAACGCTTTCATGCTGTCAGGGTTGTATCCGTATCCTGGGTTGATTGTCGCTGCGGCTCCGACTCCGGTTGGAGGAGTTCAAGAGGTTCAATTGCCGAATTCAGCAAGCGATCGAATCATCGGCGTGGTTGAACGTCGCGATCCGATGATTAATCTTCCGGGTGGGTCGCTGATGCCAGAAATGCTTGAAGTCATGGTCGAGGGCGATATCCGTCCTTGGTTGGAAAACTATGCGACTGCTGATGATAACGTGCCTGCTTATCGTCATACCGCAGACGGCGATCGCTCTCAGTTAGGCGCGGTTGTCTGTGTTCCTGCGGGTCAACCTGCTCCAACTGGATGCGCGTTTTTCCCCGATCGCTTAAACGCTCGATTCGTTCGGTCTAAATCAGATGGAACGATCACTTTGGCGATCGGTAACTAAACTTTTGATGTTTTGCTAACTCTCTTTTCGGTGTGTTCCAAATATGTCTAGACATCTCAAAAATCGATTCTTTGCAATGGACTCCGAGGGGAGTACGTTGGCAACTTCTGAAGGGACAGCGGCGCTTGGCTCTGCCGTGCCCACGGGCATCGTTCCTAATCAAACTGAAGCCGTAACCGTCGCTGATTCTGAAGTCTCTTCAGGTGGAATTACAGGGCAACGATTCAATGCAGGCGATACGTTTAGCCGCATGAATGCTCGTGATTCAGTGGAGTATTTCTCTGGATTGCCAGCGGAATTGTGGACCCAAATCATCGATCGGCGTACTGCAAATTATGCTCCTCCGTCGTATGCGAATCACTTCTATGTGAATACGAACGTGCCACTAGGTATTCTTACCTTGTATTTCGAGGGAATGCTAGGGGAGGCTTCGCTGATTCGTGCTGCTAACGATTGGCAACGAATCGGACTGAACAATGAGGGGCATAAGATTTCACCCCATGTCTATGGAGCCGAAGTTGGGCAGAATTGGTGGGATGAATTAATGGCGCAAGCAGGGGGAATCACTAACAGATCGCCTGAAGCTCAAGCCGAACACTTGATCAACGCAGTAAACCTGAAAATTGATCAGGTTGTATTTTTGGGCGATCGACAAGTCGGAAAGTGGGGGATTCGGGATAATCCTCTGATCGGGCGGATCGCCGCTCCCGGTCGATTCACCGATGATGGGTTAGCTGCATACGAGCTTGTACAATTCATTTTGCGTCAACGAGATCGAGCAGCGATCATTAATGATGAAGAGGAAGCAGCGGAAAACACAATTCCGAACGCTCTCGTAGTTCCGACTACAACGCTGCAATATTTCCAGCGTCCGATCTGGTTTGTTCCTCCTGGCACGAATCCGGTTCCGTTTTTATCAACGATCGCCGAACAGTTGCGAGTGGGAGGAATCACGTACATTGGGGCAAGTCGCTGGATGACTCGCGTAAGCTCTACGGGCAGTCGTGCGGCACTGCTGTATCGTCGCGATCAGGGTGAAACCGCTCCGGTTCAGGTTTATCAGCCGCTAACTTTGGAACGGCTCCCATTGTTTAATAATGGACACGAAACCGTATTGCGATTATTCTCTGCCTTGTACGATATTTGGATGGATTGCCCTGCTCAGACTATTTTGATTGAAAATATCTGAGACGAGTGGCTTTGATTTGGGATGGTCGGATTAGCGCTTGTTCGACATCCCATCCAGCCAACACTCTGGTCAGCGATCGCTAGTGGTTCCAACACTTTCGATCGCGCTCTTTTATTTTATCAAAACCTCAACATTAAATCTAACGTTCCCTTGATAGGCACTGAAATCTAATGTCCACTGTGCAAGTTTTGCGATCGACAATCTTAAAGCAGTCAACCGAGCAATCATCTCGCTTGGCTGCAAAGTTCAAGGCGCAAATTAATCCAGGACGATATGCGGTAACGCGGATTGAAGCCGTCGATCGCTCTCATGTTCGGGTGTCGTTTGATAAAGCGATCGTTGCTGAGGATGGAGTCACAGATTACAAGACATGGATCGCGTGGGGGAATGACGTTCAAGCAGAGGGATCGTTAGCGGTATCTCTTGAAGCAAGTCGCATTCCTGAAGAGTCCGATGAAGTTGACTGGAATAAGCCAAACAGCAAGGTTTCTAAATTCTTCACCGTTAAAGAAGTAACGCAGAACGATCGCCGTCGGATTCCTCAAATGAATTCAACCGAAGCTGAAAACATTCTGCGAATCGCAAGGGAACTCGATCGAATTCGTGAAGATTGGGGAACGTCGATCGGTGTCACGTCTTGGTATCGACCGTATGACATCAATCTTGCGGTTGGGGGTGTGCCAAACTCTCAACACATCTTTGGTTCTGCCGTTGATATTTACACGATGGATGGACGCGATCGAGAATTTGAGCGCTTTCTGTCCGATGGTTGGGGAGGCGGATTAGGGTTTGGAGTTGCGTCAAATCGCGGTTTTACACACTTAGATTTGCGTGATGGAGCTTGGAAACGAGGTACGGGTAGAATTCGCTGGAATTATTAATGCTGCAAACCGTCAACGATCGCTTATCACTAATTCTTCGACGCGGTGAGGTTGTTTCAATCTCGCTCGAAGTTGAATTAGGAAAAACGATCGCTGTGTTTGGCGGCGATTCAACCGGGATTTGGTGTGAGAATTCACCGTGTATCAACGTGGGCGATCGCTTTCTTGTTCGCATTCCCCATAACGAATGCCGTCCGATCGCTCGAATTGGAACGGTAAGCGCGATCGCAACCGTGGCAAATTCATCAGGAACCATGCGATCGCTCAGATTTTCCGACATCAACATTAATCATCGTTTTGAAGGAGAAGGATATTTAGCCAAACTGCCTGACTTGCGCGGCTTCTTCTGGCGAGGTATCACATCGAACAAACCGATCGGCACTCCTTCACCGGAAAGAATGACGATGAGTACGATCGCTGAATCGAATCGAATCCTGATCCGCAATGGTGACATCGGCATTGGCGATTTGATTACGTGCCGTCGTGCTGAATTGATTGACGTTCGAGCGTTATCAGTAGAGCGATCGGGAAATACGCAGCGTGTGGTTATCGATCGCCCTTGCTCTATGACCGTCAACAATGCTGCTGCTACTCGAATCGCTGGATCAATGTTCGATTGGACATTTACCGGATATTCAAACGATCCGGCGCGATTTACTGCTTCGACATCGAGCGGCAATACAGCGATCGCGTCGTCAAATCAGATTTTGCACCTTGGAACGACTGAATTTTATTTGTGTTGTGGCACGAATACGCGCAATCCGAAAGAGAGCGCGATCGTGCTTCATGCGATGAGTTTGCCGACCTACCTGTTACCGGATCTGCTATGACCACGAATGCTGACTATGTTGTTTTACAGTTCCCGGATCAGTTGCCTGCTCCGATTCCGGGGGAATTAGAGACGATCGTTGATGCAGCGATCGCGAATTCGCCACGACTCACGCAAATGATTCAGGCGCAGTTAGTTCAGGCAGTCGCGCAGAATTTACAAAGCAATCCGAATATTGATCCGCGAATTGACGCTCGGCTTGATGCTCGAATTCCGGCGGGGTCAGTCGCGGGTCAGTCTCCGGTCTGGGACGGAACGCGATGGAGCAACGGATTTGCTACGATGCTATCGAGAAAACAACTGATTCCATTTCCATCGGCTCCCGTTAATGGATGGCAGTTTTCAACGGGATTCCCGTCAGGATATTTTAGAATTGGGGAAAATATTTACTGGATGCAACTCGCTTGCTTCAAGTCTCAAGCGCAGGCATTTGTGAATTTTGAGAATGTTCTTACAATGCCGATCGCTACGACTGCACCATTCTTCGGAACACCGTTTGAAAACACAATTCCCCGAATCAATGGCGCGTTAGTTCAAGCTGCGGCGCAAGGACTACAAACGCCATTAGACGGAAATCGATGGATTCTCGCAAACAACTTTATTGTCACGGCGTAACTTTATGGCACGATTCTTTTATGTGATTTATCCCGATCGCTCGTTCACTGGAGAGCTTATCTCACTCAAAGATGACGAAGCGATCACTCCCGAATTTGCAATTTCTGTCGATGAATTTCCCATGCCATCAGGCTTGTATAATCCTCAATTCGATGGCGAAAAATGGATTGGGGCAGAACCGAAACAAGCCGAAAAAATCCTCACCAATGACGATTTGATCAAGGCGATGGCGACTGGCGATATGTCGATCGTTCAAAAAACTGCCCAAGCATTGATTCGTCAGCAAGAACAAACACAAATGCAAGCGATCGTGGCAGATCAGAATCAGCGCAATGGGATTTTGAGGAAAAAAGAAGCGATCGAGAATATTCGCAAGATTGGAGCGAATCAGAGTATCGATCGAACTGAAAAGAAACCCCGTCGCAAGCGGGAGCCAATTGTAGAGCCTTTTGGAGCGTAGCGATCGATGACGACAGTTCGAGTATTCGGAAGAGTAATGTATCCACAGAGCAACCTACCGTATGCGGGTGCTCACGTTGTTTTCATGCTCGATCGCGGCTCTTGGACTGCGGATAATCGGAATTATCCGGTCGATCGCTGTATTGCTTACACGGATACTAACGGAGATTTCGCGATCGATCTTTGGGCAAATCGGGAAGGCAGTATTCCGACGAAATGGATTTGCACTTTGCCTGATGGCGATCGTTTTGACTTCATTTTGCTGGCTTCAATGACTCAGATTGCATTGAGTCAGTTGAGACAAGCGAATCAGGATTGGGGGAATACTCCGAGTCCGGCTCCAAGTCTGATGGAAAAACGGCAAATTTTAAGCCCAAATCAAAGCTCTTGGACGTTATCTGAGAGTGCTACAAATCCAGGGCTGTCGCAGCTTTTTGTCAATGGACAGAAACAGCAGTACGCGATCGATTACCAAATCAATGGATTAATCGTGACGTGGTTGGGATACGCGCTCAAATCAAATTGGGCGATCGAGCTTTACTACATCTAGGAGAACAACATGGGACGGTTACTTGATAAATCTCAGATTGATTGGTTGCAGGATGCTCGATTCGGATTGCTGAATTTCAGCGCGAGTGGTGCATCAGGCAACGTCACATCAGCATTAACAACAGCAGTTACAACGATCGGTAACGGCGGTGTGGCGGTTCCTTTACAAGTTGCTTCTGCGGCGAGTGTCGGCTTGATCGTGACCACGCCAAACAATCTTTGCCGAATTGTTGCAACTAGCACGAAAAGACCGATTGCGGATGCCAGCAACAATGAGGTTTACGGGCGGCTCACTCACAATGCTGGGGTTTACACATTGACGTATTTCAGTTTAGTGAACGGAACTGAAACCGCGTATTCTTTCCCTAGCGCAACAAACGTCGATTTCTATCCGGTGTATCGATTCGATGCTGCGCGATATCCGGTAGATGCGAACGTCTCGACCACCGCTGCATTGATTCAAGACGATCCGATCGTCACTATTGGAGGAACGACGCTCAACACTCCCGTTTTATTAACGGTTACGGCGACGAACACCCTTTCAGCCTTGCCAGTTGCCCCAAGCGCCGCAAACCGAATCTTTCTGAACGTGAACGGTAAGACGGAACACACTACGGGTGGATCGCCTGCATTCTCGGTGTCAGGAACAACAGTGACATGGAATGCTGCTAATGCTGGCTACAGCTTGTTGACGACCTTTGAAGTTTACGCGATCGTTTGGTAATTATGGCTGTATTTCCAATTGAGCAAGGTGGAACTGGAGCGAATAATGCGGCGGATGCGCGATCGAATCTTGGCATCACTCAAGATGACGATCGCGTTCAGACTTATACAGAGCATTTTTTATATGGTTCGTATAGCATCACGAATTCGTACCTTGGCTGCGGGGCGCAAATATTTGTTTTGGGAACAGGCGCGACGGTTACACCTGCTACTGGAAGCGCTCAAAATCCTGGAGTTGCTCAATTTTCGACGGGAGTAACAGCAACAGGATCGAGTACGTTGCGGACGCATACTAATGCAATGCTGCTGGGCAGAAGCTCGATCTCGTTTCGCCAAGTCTTTCGGATTCCAGTCTTACCAACTGTTGCTGAAGCATTTTCTTTTCGAGCGGGATTATCTAGTGCTACTAACGCGGCTCCTCCGACTCACGGAGTCACGCTTAGTTTAGACCAGTCAAACCCGAACTATATTGCAAGATCGAGTGCGGGGGGAAGCGCAACAGCGATCAATACAGGAATTGCCGCAACAACAGATTGGACAACGATCGATTTAATTGTGAATAAGTCAGGAACGCAAGCCCAGTTCTTCATCAATGGGGTTGCAACCTCAATCCTTACAAATCTTCCGGGGAATGGGCAAGAAGTAGGATTGATGGGCGGGATTCTCAAATCCGCAGGCACAACGGCGCGGGTTATTTTGTATGACTATTGGCGCTTACGATTGGATTCTAGATAGAAAAAGCACGATCGATGATTTGTCGATCGCGCTCAACGCTCCAAGAAAAAACTTTTTCGATTACTCGAAATCGATCGCCGGAACTCCATCAATTCCCGATTCAGGAACAGTGATTTCAACTGGCAATTCAACTTCAGGCAGTTCCGGTAGCGGTTCCAACGGAGTCGGTACAGGCTCAGTTGGTTCGGTCGGAACTTCAGGCGTTTCGACATTCGGAATCAATCCCGCTGCCGTGTCCTTAATCTTTCCGAGATCAAATTTCATTCCGTCTAGTCGCTCGATCGCCGCTTGAATCGCCGGATCATTTGCGGTCGCAGCCTTTTCGAGTGCTGCTTTGATTTCGTCTGCTTCGGTTGCCAAGGTCACGGCAACTCCAGCAATTCCAGTTCCAACCTGTTCGACTGCCGTTAACAACTCTTCAGCCTTAGCCATTGTTCGATCCTCCAGAATAATTAATCGATCGTTGAACGAACCGATCGCCCCATTGATTTGAGTCAAGGCTTGATCGTTCCGAATTAGCATCTGTTCGAGCGCTTCTAATCCCAAGAGCGATCGCAAGAAACCGCTCAGACCTCTAGCCATTAACTCTAAGTTTTGCGATTTCGACATGGTGTTTTCTCAATAAGAAAAACGATCGCTTTTGTTCTGATCATCAGGGTTGCTGAACACGATCGCCACACTCATCATAAAGCATTAAAAGTGATGGCGATCGTGCTAGCGACAACTAGCAGCAAAATATAACCAAGGACAAATACGAGAAAATTCATCATCGGAACCTTCGAGGGTTGGGGAGGGGCGCGGAAACCCCTGGGTTCACACATGGGGAGGAGAGTGCCCCTCCCGCGTGGCGGTCACCGTTAACGTTGGTACAATTGATTCAAGCGAGAAGAGAGCGATCGAGTCTCGAAACAGCGATCGACCTCTTCTCTAACCACTTTCTTTTACAGGACTAAAAGAGCATGGCTAGTCACAATCTAACAGGAAAGGAAGACGTTGCGATCGCGATCCATCAATTAGGCTCAGTTGAGTTTTATCGATCGGGTGCGTATTGCAATTTGAACGACATTGCAAAGCCGTTTGGTAAGCGAGTCGATAACTGGATGAGACTTAAATCAACTACCTCACTTCTGAGGGAGTTTGAACAAGACCCTTGCTACAATGGCAATCCAGGCATCTTGACCAAAGAAGGAAGAGGCGGCGGCACGTTCGCTCATCCTGACATCGCGATCCAATTTGCTCAATGGTGTTCCCCCGGTTTTGCGTTGTGGGTATCTCGTCAAATTCGACATTTATTAGAGTTTGGCGAAGTCAATGTTCATTATCGTGAATGGACTTCCGAGCAAAGACTTCAAGGAGTTCAGTACAACCGCGATGATATTGAAGCCATGTATGGTGAGCGCGATTAACTCTTAACGGAGCGATCGCGGATTGCATAAACCAGATCGCTCTCTTTAACACCGTGGCAGATCAACAAATCGCATCAGTTTCATTACAAGCCGTACTCGATTGGACAAAGTTCGATCGCGACTTAGAATCGTTAAATAAACGATCGCTCCCGAAAATCCATCTCACTGCCACGGTAGACGATCGCGCACTCACGGCATTAAACAAGCATCTAGACCTTAAAGAAGAGCACGTCAAACGGTTGCAGCGATCGTGGGATTCTAGCCCATTGACAGTTCGGACAGAGCTACGAGAACTGAATGAAGCAAGAACTCAACTGCAATCGTTTAATCGTGAACTGCGCGATATTCGATCGCAAGTTGGGACGAAAATCCAACTCGAAGCCGAGCATACGATCAATATTGCTCGATTAGAAAGTGCTTTAGAAAAGTCAGTCGATCGCTTCGAGAAAACAGGCGATATTGTTGCGAAGAAAATCAGCGATCGTATTGCCAACACAAAAGTAAAAATTGATGGCGGCGGCATTGTTGGAAGTATTTTTGGGGGAATTTCCCAGGGCGTAATATTTGCGCTAGGACAAAAGATCGCAGACGGAACCTCTAAGAAACTCGATCGCTCCCTGAATAATTTTGGATTGCAGCTAGAGAAATATTTAACTCGTCGGGGTGGACGAGCGATCGCAAATATTTCTCAGGATTTAGGCTATCGAAGCACTCGTGAATTTCGGCGCGATGTTGGCAAGGTTGGCAACTTTGTAGATGGATTTATTGATCCAAAACGAGTCAGGGCTGAAGGAAAGAGATTTGAGGAGAATTTATCAAAAGCGGCGGTTGCATTTTTCAGCGATCGACAATCGATTAGAACTGTTTTTCAACAATTTGTAAAGAATTCGGCTCCATCTGGATCAGGACAAGGATTTCAAGAAGCTGCATTTCGTGTGGCTGGATTCGGATTGCGTCAAGCTGCACCTGCGATTCGGATTAACAAAGATGTGCAATTAGCCAATGCTGCAAAACAAGCGGCTCAAATGGCTGAGCAGATGGAAATCTCGCGAGAAATGCAGCGTGAGATTGAAAAAGCGAATGCGGTCGTGTTTGCGATCGGAGGACTGCATCAAGCTCAAGGGAAAGGTGGCGCGGAAATTCTGAAGCCGCAATTAGAAAGAATCATGCCTGGTGCGTATGTGCAAGGCGTTTCAAACAAATATCGCGACTCAACTGATGCTCCTGCGGGTATCGATCGCTTTCTTGGAAGATTCAAGCCAGGATTAACAACAAGTGAATTGCTGAAGCGATCGGGTTTAGAAAATCGCATCCCGATCGACTATCTAAAATTTCTCGATACCGCTGCGTTCTCTGGCGCAACTCCAGAAGTAATTCAAGCAGCGGCAAAAATCAAGGCATTGCAGAAAGTAACCAATAAACCCGTTTATGGGGTGGGCTACTCGTCCGGCGGGGCTGATGTCGCTGATTTAGTCCGGTTAGCCGAAATTATGGGGAATCCAATTCAAGGCGTTGGATTAGGATCTCCTGTGCTTGGAATTGCAAATCGTCGATCGCCCAATTTCACACCTGTGCTAGGGCAAAACGATCATATTTACAAAGCTTTGTTCCAATCAGGACCGAACACAGCTAAACCAAGTGATGATGTGTTCACGGCGTTGCAAAAATCAGGCAGTCTTCACGCCTTGTTCGGTAATCCTCAAGGCATTTACACGCCGTCAAACGCAGGGGATTTACATAAGCTAGGTGCGTATTTAGCGGCTCCAAATGTCCAAGGAATGATGCGATCGCGCTTTCCTGAAACAATGCCGTCTACTGAGCAGATGCCGTCTTCATTGTCAGGACGCAATGCGATTAAATCTTACGATTTCATTCAATATCAGGCTGAGCAACGATTCGATCGCACATTAAACAAAATCACAGAAGCTCAATCGACACCATCGCCACGGGTGCGAGAGCGGTTGATTGAAGAAATCAAAACTGAGCGATCGCAGTATGAGCAAAAGTTCAGAAAAGCAACTGGCTCGATCAAAGAAGAATTGAACGCACTACTCGAAACTTTGCGACTTGGGATTTCTGCGCTCGAAACAATGCAGAAATCCGAAGGATTACCAAACAAAGAAATTCGCAAGCAGTTCGATGAGATGAATCGGGCTGTAGGGAAGTACTACGATTTAGCAGACAACAATCGAACAAGACAGCGCGATCGCTTTATGCAGGGCTTACCTCTTGAGCCTGTACCTGAACCGCCAAAAATGACGATCGCTCAGAAGTCGCAGTCGATCGCCCGTCGCGTCCTAAATTCAGGCGGAAATCTAGCCAATCAAGGCGGATTAGCATTACTCAACAATAAAATCGCCTCGATCGAAGCATTCCAAGATGATTCAGGCGTTAGTCCAAAAGTTGCAAGATTTAGAGATTTGTCGCTGCGAGGATACGGAGCGATCGCTGCTCAGGATACCGCGACTGTATTAAGCGCATTGCAAGGCACGATCGGCAAGGGCTACGGTGCGTTAAAAGGGGTAGAAAACTTTACTCTTAATGCTTTGCCATTTGGTAACACAGCGAAAGGAGTGCTTCAAAATGTTGCAATTCCTGCACTTGCGTTTAATGCAGCCACCCACATGCTGCCCGGTGGAGGGGCAATCGCTCACGGCGCAACCGAAGCCGTAGGAAACGCATTGCAATTGCCGCTAGGTGGATTAGGGGAAGCTGTTACTGTCGCTGTAAATAATTCGCTTGGTGGCGCGATCGCTCAGATTCCCGTAGTAGGAACAAAGCTTGCGCCTGCAATGACGGGCGCAATTACGAATTTGATTGGTGGTGCTGTTGAAAACGTTGCGACGGGTGCAGCGGGTGCAATTACTCCGGTTTTAGGAGGTCAAGCGATGCTGTCTCCGGTCAAAGCGATCGGAGGCGCGATCGTTGGAGATCAGTCTGCATTAGTCGAGTCAACTCAACGCAGAATGACGATGTTCAAAATGGGCATCGATCGCTTTGCAAATCAAGGCTTATTATCTGCGCGTCCTGACGAATCTCAATATGTCCTGAAAGGAATGGATCGAGATCTAAAGCAAATTGCTTCACAGATTGATCAAGGGATTGCAACACTTGCGCCATTAGAACGAACGGGATCGCGTGAAGGAAATCAACTCGCTCAACTAAAAGGACAAATTACACGAACAGAAAACAAGCTGAATCAGTTAGTCAATGGTTTACAGCAGATGGTTCGATCGCCCAAAGAAACGATGCGATCGTCAATGCAAGGGGAAATTATTGATGCTCAAGTTATCGAACCACGTCAGCTAAAGTCCGCTGCAATTCCTCAGTTGCCGTCCGGTGATACTGCAATTCGCCAAATGGAGAAAGATGCGATCGCTCAATTAAAAGCAATCCAAAAAGTATTTGTCGATCAAGGACGAGTTGCTAAATCTGGCGTTGATAAATCTCCTGAAATTGCAGCGGAAATTCAGGCGGGTGTGGCGGAAGCAAGAAGCGCGATCGATGCCTTGCTAGAACAATTAGGAAGTAACGCGACTAAGCCGATTCGAGATGCCGCTACATCTGCAAGAAAACAGATTACGCGCACGTCAAACGAAACGAAATCGATCGCGCAAACTTCTGAGTTAGGAAAGAATTTTGGAGACGGGCTAAACCAAGGATTGAATCAGTCGATCGCTGGTGTCAAATCAATTACCAAGAAAATCGCAGATACCGGAGTTGATGAAATTAAGCGAGTGTGGCAGATTCGATCGCCCTCTCGAATCGGGCAATATCTAGGAAAAATGTTCGGGTTAGGTATCAATCAGGGAATTGATAGCGAACTGAAATCCTCTAAAGTCGCGCAGTCTGCAAAGCAAATCATTAATTCTGTTCAGCAAGGATTAACAAATGGGTTCGAGGTATTTGCGTCTAGTGATTTAGCTGGCATCTTCGATCGTGTTAAAGGAAGCGCATCAGGATTAATTGCGATCGCGGGCGGATTTGCTGCATTCAATTTTCTTGCCCCATTGATGGGGCAAATTTCGCAAGCGACGTTACAAACAGGACTCGAATTTGAAGCGCTAGAGCGTCGTTTGTCGTTTGTGGAAGGGGGAGCGGATCAAGGAGCGGAAAGACTGCGATCGCTCAAATCTCAATCCGATGAACTAGGACTATCATTTCGCGAATCCGCAGAATCGTATGCGAACCTTGCTGCAACCACACGCGATACGCCATTACAAGGATTTCAAACTGAGCAGATTGCGGAATCGCTGAATATTTTAGGATCGGCTTATAACTTCGATCGCAATCGCCAAAATAGATTTAACGTCGGATTCACCCAAGTTCTAGGCAAAGGCAAAGTCTTTCAAGAAGAAATTCGGCAACAGTTAGCTGAAGCCGCTCCTGGATTCACACAGCTTGCAGCGCGATCGTACGGCGTTGATGTTCCTGAATTAAATCGAATGATTGCGGCTGGTGTTGATTCACAAGATTTCGCGGTGCGAGTGTCGCAACAGATTCGAGCAGAGTTGGGAAGCGCGTCGGATGAGGGTGCAAAATCGGCTCAAGGTTCGATTAATCGATTAGAGAATGCGATCGCTCAACTTCAAGGCACAGTTGGAAAAGGCATTCTCCCAGGAGTGGCGATCGGATCTGAAGCCGCTGCATTCGCGATCAATGCACTTGCAACCAATATCGATAAATTACTGGCATTGTTAACCGCTGCAACATTCACCGTTGCAACCTTTGGAGCGCAGGGATTGTTCCAGTTAATCAAATACAACGGCGGATTACTTGCAACATTCAAAGCGTTAGTTCCCTCGATCGTTTCGTTCCGAGCGGCAATGTCATCAGCGTTACCGATCGTCGGAAGATTTGCCGCAGTGTTGGCAGCAATGGGCGCATTCAACATTATTCAAACCGCGCTATCTGATGCGTCCGGTGAGTTTGGCAGTTTTGCTGACTCTGCCGAAAAATCAATGAAGCGATATGAAAAAGCGCTTTCTAAAGCGAACGGCATTCAGAAAGAATTCCTAAAATCGCTGCCTCAAAATGCGTCCGAAGTCAAAGGGAAATCATGGCTTGAATCAGTGCCATTGATTGATATGCTGCCTCAAGATTGGCTACGGAATTTTGAGGATTTAACAATCAAAGGAGCGAAAGAATCTTCTAATCCGCTGAATATTTTCCGATTCATTCCGAGACGCGCAGAGAAAGAGAATCGCGATCAGATGAACGCGCTCGATCGCTTCCTTGGCATCAATACAGTCGATCGCGTCAATGATCAACTGTCAGGAAAACAGAACGATTTATCTCAACTGCAAAACATCGATCGCTCTCTTGAGCAAGTCAGATCAGAAAGAGGAGCGATCGCCGCACGTCGAACTGATTTAAATCAGCGTGATCCGAGATTGGAAGCTTTGCGATCGCGTGAACAAGAATTATTGAAACAGCGCGAAACTTACATCGCTCCGCCAGGCGCATTACAAGCCGAACTTGCAAGTCGAATCGAAACACTCGAAAAAGCTCAAGAGACGCTATCGAAGATGTCTCAAGAAGGCGCGATTACTCAAGAGCAGTATGCAACTCAGACAAAACGAGTTTCAGATGAACTAGCCAAAGCAAAATCAGCACAGGATCAATTTAATTCGGCAATGCGCGATTCATTGTCGAAGATGGGGCAATTCGAGCGGAATATGCGAATTATTTCCGATCGCTCCGAAGATAACCAACGTGCTATTCAATTACGCTCCGAAGCAACATCGGTCAATATTGCCAATGCTGAATTGACTGGACAAATCGATCGCGGCACTGCCGATTCCGCAAATCAAACTGCTCAACAAATGGCGCTACGAGAGCAGATTAATGAACAGCGATCGCAACTCGCGAAAATGATGGCAGAGTTGCAGGCTCAAGATGCTGCAAAAATCTTTTCTCAATTTGGCGTGTCGGAATCAACCGGAGTCAATGAACTCAAGACATTGATCGAGAATACGCAAGGGGAAAGAGAAAAGAAACTACTTGAATCATTGATGCAAGTTCGTGAACTCGAAGGCAAGATTTCGCAGTCGGAATCGCAGTTAGGACAGCAATTTGTACAAACGAAGAGAGCGATCGATGACTCCAATCGTGCGGTGATTGAGTATTATCAATCGATTCAAGATCAAACGAACGAATTAAAGTTTGAACTCGAATCAATGGATCTCGATACTCGTTTAGCAAATACTAAGAATTCGATTCGATCTGCAATGAGCGGATTTAGCCGCAACTTTATCACTGAGCTTGGAGAATCCATTATTGATATTCTTGAAACAGCATCAGGAGAAGCGAGAGCGAGAAGAGAGGGATTGCAGCAAATCCAGCAACGGATCGTCGCTGCTAGAAATAGTGAGGAACAAGGAAATAGTTTGATTCGTGGATTACCGGGAGCGATCGATCCGATGGGGATGGGTGGAGGCGCACCAACATCCCAAGCAGCGGTTGGAAGCAAAATCCCTGGGCAATTGCGAGTAACAAATCGGAATGATCCCGATGGCAGTGGCTATGGTTTTGATTATGGAGTGTGGGAAGGTGGGGATTCTAGAGGCGTTGGCGCTCCTGTTGTAGCATTGGCAGGCGGAAAGGTTGTAGAAATCCGTAGAAATGATGCCAAATACGGCATGGGAGGTCAACGCGGATTCGGGAATCAAGTGATTATTCGCGTACTAAATCCTCAGACCGGAAAAGAAAGCGATGTCTCTTACGGACACTTAAATGAGATCAACGTTGTACAGGATCAGGTAATCGGGCGAGGACAGCGAATTGGAACTCAAGGCGAAACTGGTAGCGCTACCGCTCCTCACGTTACATTAAACGTTTTTGCTAGAGGTACAGGCGGGGGCGGCGCGGCTGAAGTTGCGTTAGGCAGATTGCTTGAACAGTCAGTCGATCGCGGAACTTACGCAAATGTCGGAACGATTCAACAACCACAACAACGATCGCTGAATAATACAAATCGAACACGAAGTGGCGCGGAGCGTTCGCCCTCATCAAATCAGCAATATCGCTCAAATCCGAATCAAGCTGCCGGATCAGGACAACCGCTATATCTTGCAAGTAGTTCAGGCAATGGTCGATCGCCCTCGCAATCATCCCAAAATCGCATTGGTTCAGTAGGCGGATTTGACGCGAATCGAATCAATCGATCGGTTGCGATCTTGCAGCAAGAAGGACTATCACCACTTGCAGCCGCATATCTGACAGGTTCATTTATGCAAGAATCAGGATTGAATCCGAATGCCAGTAACGGAACACATCGGGGGATTATGCAATGGGATAACGTTCATCGCTCCCGTGGAATGCCATCGGATTTTGAAGGGCAAGTTCGATTTGCTGTCAAGGAAGGAATGCAGGATTCACCGCAGCATATTCGGACATTGCGTGATCGTAATGCGACTCCTCAGCAAGTCAGGGCGGCGATCGAGGGCATAACACGATGGGGCGCTGGTGAAGAGAAAGCGCGATTCCAGTATGGAGCCGAAATCTTTAAGCAAATGGGCGGATCGTCAGCACGTCCGATGAATCCGACCACGGGTATGACGAACGAGCAATTGCAATACAACCAGATGATTGCTGACAATAACGCAGAAGCGAAAGGCATGATTTCGGATGCTCAGCAGCAAGTCACGGCAAATACGCAGCAAGCCACACAAGCAATTCTGAAGCGATCGGACGCATTAGGAAAACTTGCAAGAACAGAAGCAGAGAAAAAATCGGAAGCCGCGCAGACAAGCTTCGATCGCGGACTCAGAGAGCGAGAACGCGCACTGATCGAAGCAGGAAGAGAACGGATTGATTTACAGGCAACGATCGGGAAACAGACACCTTTAACTCAGTTGCAGACAGAGTTGCGAGAATTCGATCGCTCTCGTGACGATCGCACAAAACAACTACGAGAACAATACAAAGATGCGACTCAAATCGTAACGGATGCTGAGGGGATTATTTCTGCATACGATCAGTTAGAAGTCAAAGATCCACTGATTGAGCCGATTATTCAGCAGATTAAAAGAAATATGCCTGAACTGAGACGGCAGAGAGATTTGTTTAAAACAGAAATCACAAAAATCGATAAAGGCTATGAAGAAGTAAGAGCCGATCGCATTAGTAAATTCTTTGAAGAGATCACTCGTAGCACCGAAGCTTTACCGCTTCAAGTGGCAGAATTCCGAGATCAAATGGGAATTACAACGCCATTTGAGAAATATCGAACGGAAATCGATCGCCTGAAACAATCCCAAATCGAATTTCACCGCAGCTATGAGGCAACCCTATCATCGCTGGAAGGTAGCCTTACGCTCCCCAATCTTACAGAAGAAGAGAAACGACAGGCACAAGAGCGGATTGATTTGATTAAGCGGTCTGGTCAAGAATACGATCGCGCAACCGAAAAAGCGATCGAGTTCAAGAAGGCGATGTTTGCAAATGATCAATTGCAGGCAAGTTTAGGGCGCGATCGACAATTCCTTGATTCAACCCAAGCAAGACAAACCGCTGAATTAGGATTCCTTCGATACGATGGTGCATTTGGCGGATTTGAACGCGCAGAAAAAGAGGCTGAAATCGCACGTCAGAATCAAATGTTTGAACTCCAGAAAGGCTATGCAGATTTACAGCGATTAGCTGCCGATCCGAATTCCGGTTTCAGTGCCGATCAAATTGGACTGATGCGGACGAATTTAGAGCGACTAAACGAAGTCAAGTTAACGAACATCAGCTTGGAAGTTCAGACGCTCGGAAACGTCATGAGAGATGAATTAATTAATCAGTTCACAGACGGATTCACAAGCATTCTCACTGGAGCGCAATCATTTAGTGAGGGATTCGCCAATATCTTGAAGAATCTTGGAAACAAACTGATTTCGATGGGTCTAAATTCGCTGTTTAGTCGCATTTTTGGCTCAATCTTCAATGGCACGATGCCGATGAATACGGGTCAGATTGGCGGGAATATGGGCGGAATTGTGGGAGGCTTGATCAATTCGCTGATTCCTAAATTCTCAGAAGGCGGAATCATCGGGGAAGGTCGATCGCCCATTGATAACCAATTAATTCTTGCCCAACGAGGGGAAGCGGTAATCACTCATCGCGGTGTGGACCTGCTTGGAACAAGAGCGATCGATTTAATTAATCAAGGAATGCTCCCACGATTTGCCAATGGAGGGATGATTTCCGGTGGCATGGCTCCAAATATTCGATCGGGAACGTTGCCACGAATGAGATCGACAGGAGCGCGATCGGTGACTTACAAAATCGAAACTGTCTTGGTCGGAGGTCAAGAATTCGTGACGGTTGAGCAGTTTAGATCAGCGATCGATGTTGTGAATCGTCGCAGCGAAATGAACGCTGAAAATGCGATATCCGGGCACGTTGAATCAATTCAATCATCGCCCGGATATCGCGCAGGTTTAGGAATGAGTTAGTCGCCCAAGAATTCAAGATTACCCCATCTTGCGCCCGCAGCATTTCGATGTCCACCGCCACCCAAAGAACGGGCGATCGTGCTTACATCAAAATTATTTCCTTTCTTGTCACTGCGGAAGGACAAATCATAATGTTTTGATTCCGCATTCCAGACGTAAGCCATAACAAAAGCGCAGTTTTGAGCATTTCTATACAAATGGGCGCAGATATCGGATATCAATCGACTTTCGTTTGCTTGAATCTCTACAGCAATGATGCTGTGAACTTCATCGTCGTCGATAAAAGCCGAGCAGTATGCTGTTTCCGCAATCTCAGCAATTCGTTTCCGTTTTGGTTCAAGAAGCACTTTACCAAGGGAGCCGATCGCTTCTTGGATTTCAGGCAGTGACATAGAAGCAAGGCGATCGAGCTTCCAAAAATCGCGACCGATAAAACTCATGGCTTCGTGAACTTCCTCTGACAACGGAAGATCAAAGTTCCACAAATCTCGATCGCGCACATAGTC
>ERZ1066124.276-NODE-276-length-42664-cov-18.657256_pt1 | contig 42664 bp, 17 predicted proteins | sample MGYA00382771_ERZ1066124 | MGnify/ENA primary metagenome ERZ1066124 (study PRJEB33369, sample SAMEA5778354) | biofilm metagenome | biome: Industrial cooling water; feature: Water cooling tower basin; material: Biofilm | place: United Arab Emirates | collected... | reverse complement strand
CCCGACCCAGTACTTTCTCAAAAATTGTAAGCGCGCGCACAAACAAAGGTTCTGCCTTGCCATAATTCCCCTGTACTCGGTAAAGTTCTGCTAAATTATTCAGGCTAGTTGCCACCAGAAGATTTTCTTGACCCAGTACTTTCTCTCTAATCGCTAGAGCTTTCTCCGCAAGGGGAATTGCTTCATTGTATTCCCCTTTCTGATACAATTGCACGGCTTGTTTATTCAGTCGTTCTGCTTCTTGCAATTCTGCTGACTGTTGTGTCGATAGTGCTGGTTGAGCTTGCCCAACAACTTGTTTTGGTACACTCACCAATAGTCCCAACGTCATTGCCACGGAGATTGACCAAGAAATTGACCTTGATAAAAGTGTGTGGAAATAAGATTGGAAAGTTTTAACAGGGGAAAATTTCGCAGGCATAAGTTTGTGCTAACTGGCTGAGTATAATTTCCTAAACCGTGTAATTGCTAGTATCTCAGTATTTCTCGCCATGTTTCCGCGATTTTTCGGAAAATTTAATGATTTTTTGTCAAAGAAGAGAAATATGGGCTAGTATATTCAAGGTTTTCTGCTTACACTTACTTATATCTCTTAGGTTTGAGGAGGTATGCAGTTTTTTGGCAAAGGGCAAACACTTAACTTGGCGCCGTAATAAATATCACCAAACAGATACAACTTGGTTGATTGAAATCTAAAGTAAACCGTAAATTTATCAGCAATATGTGAATTTTGGTGGATATTTTTGCATACCCTCCACTAAATCTAGAAGTATTAATAATTAAGTTAATCCATAAACCTATGAAACGCCGTCACTTTCTTCACTCCACTGGTTCTGCCTTGGCAACACTGGGCTTAAGTCAGTTGGATGTTATACAGCATGGGGATAAATACGCTCAAGTTTTAGCGCAAAATACAGGTCGTAAATATGCGTTATTAGTAGGTATTAACAAATACAGTGGTTCCATAGGACCCCTCAAAGGTTGTATAAATGATGTCTTATTACAAAAAGAATTATTAACACACCGCTTTGGTTTTAACCCGAACGATATTAAAATCCTCACTGACCAACAAGCTACCCGTCAAGGCATCCTCACAGCATTTGAAGAACATCTCATCAAGCAAGCCCAGCCAGGAGATGTGGTTGTGTTTCACTTTTCTGGGCATGGTTCGCAAGTTGTTGACCCAGATAAGGACAATGAAGATGGGTTAAATAGTACTTTAGTGCCAATTGATTCTGAATATGATTCTTCTGGTGGTGGAGTGCAAGAGATTATGGGGCACACACTGTTTTTGCTAATGTACGCATTAAAAACAGATAATGTCACTGTTGTTTTGGATAGTTGTCATTCTGGAGGAGCGAAACGAGGAAATTATATAGTTCGTTCTCGTGAACGTGAAGAAAAGTTGCAAGCAAGTCCTAAAGAGTTTGCTTATCAGCAACAATGGTTAAAGCGGTTAAATTTATCCCTCCAAGAATTTATTAAATTACGGCGCCTAGGTGTAGCCAAAGGTGTCGTCATTGCTGCGGCTAAACGCGACCAATACGCAGCAGATGTACCTTTTAGTGATTTTCATGCAGGTGCATTTACTTATCTATTTACCCAATATCTCTGGCAACAAACAGCAAATGAATCTGTCAAAAGAACGTTAGTTGATGTTAATCGTAGCACAAATATTGTATCCCGAAATAAAGGCTTTTTTCAAAATCCAGAGGTAGAAATAAATAGCAAACAAAACCCTAATCCAATAACTTATTTTAGCCCTTTTAAGAAATCTTATGCCGAAGCGGTGGTTACGCGAACACAAGGCGACCAAGTTGAATTATGGCTAGGTGGAATTGACGCACACTCATTAGCCGCATTTAACAGAGATGCTACTTTCAGTGTTGTTGATGAAAATGGCAGAATCACAGAACTTGTAAAGTTAGAATCTCGTCAAGGGTTAGTAGGACAAGGTAAATTGATTAGCACTACTAGGGGAAACCTAAAATTAAAACCAGGAACACTTTTACAAGAAAGTATTCGCGTTTTACCTAACAATTTAACATTAAAACTTGGGTTAGATGATACTTTTGACAGCAATACAACAAACCAAGCGCGACAAGCTTTACAAACAGTTAAGCGCGTTACCGTCTTACCCTTGGGACAGCAAGAATTACAATATATTTTTGCTCGGATGACCGAAAAAAGATATCAACAATTGCAAAAATATAAAGTTGTTAATTTACCTCCTGTTGGTAGTTTTGGCTTATTTTTACCTTCGCTCGACCAAATAGTTACCGGTTCTTTCTATACAGCCAATGAAACTATTACAGCAGCAGTGCAGCGCTTAAAATCCAAGTTTAAATCTCTTTTAGCTGCGCGAATAGTCAAGCAAATGTTACCTAACAATACATCACAAGTAAAAGTCGCAGCTTCTATGAGTATTGCTGGTAGTAAACAAATTATTAGCGAAACACTGCCGACTCGTGGTATTGCCAAACAAACAGAAGCAAATACAACTCCTGCAAAACCAATAACTATCAAAGATGGAGAAGTTTCTAAATTACCAGTAGGTACAAAAATTATCTTTGAAATAGAAAACAAAGAATCTACTCCAATTTATGTTACTGTTTTAGTAGTCGATGCTAACGGTGAAATGGGAATAATATTTCCAAATGATTGGGCAACATCAGATGATGCAGCATTGCTAGCAGTTGGAGATAAGCGAATAATTCCCGGAGATGATGACGACTTTAAATTAACAATTAGAGAACCCTTGGGAATTACAGAAGCACTAATTATTGCCAGCACATCGCCACTACGCACTTCTCTAAAAGTACTCAAAGACATTGCCAGACGAGGAAACACAACACGCGGACCAATTGCACCAAATGATGATGAATTCCTAGATATAATAGATAAATTGCTCGAAGATGTAGACACTGGAACTCGAAGAGGTATCACTGTAAAAAATGCAGAACTCGCTACAGAAGTACGAGGTGTAGATGCTAGTAAACTTGCTGCAATGGCAATAAATTTTGAAGTAGTTACTTGAAGAATGATTCAAAATTTACTTACTTTTTTTATCAGGATCTATAATTGTAGAACTTGGAGAAATATAACTTATGGCTAATCACACTGACGATGGAACTCCTTGGCACAAGGCTTGGAATCATAGCCATACTCCTGGTAATTGTTATTACGAAGAACAAAGAAGGCAAGAAGAACAAAGAAGGCAAGAAGAACAAAGAAGACAGGAAGAGCAAAGAAGGCAAGAAGAGCAAAGAAGGCAGGAAGAACAAAGAAGACAAGAAGAAATTCGCAAATCTCAGCAATTCACACCTCCAGCTTCTAATTATTCAACAGGAGGAACATATACAAGTAGTACAAATAAGCAAACTGTAAACAACACATTTCAAAGTAGTCAGAGTACTCGCTATCAATCACCTTATGCTACAAATAAATATGCAAGTGCAACAACAAACAATAACTCCTTTAGTAGCAGAAAAACTACTAAAATAAAGTCGCTAATTTTATATATAATATTTGTTTTGTTGCCTTCTTTATTCCTGATACCTATGTCTTCTATTCAACAATTCGTAAACAAAGCAATTGAATTTGTAAAGATAGAAAAAATTACTGATTATCTACAAAATAACAAATCTCAGGATAGTATTCCTGCTAAACAAATAAGACCCCAAAAAACAACTAGACGTGTAATTACCAAAAAAAAGAGAAGCAATCACAAAAGTATTCGTAAAAACGCATCAAAGCAAAGACGACATAGGCGAGAAGTAAATTATAGGAGAGCATCCCAATTAGAATAAGCGTTTCACAACAACCTTGACATAAATACAGTTTGTAGAGACGTGATTTAATCGCGTCTCTACAATGATTTTATTACGGTTATGTAACCGGACATGATATCACATAACGTGAAAGTTCAAGCTATCAATAGTCCTTTAGTGCCATTTTATGAATTAAGTAACACTTTTTGCTAGTCAACTATATTATTTAGCTTTGCCAATCAACGTGAAAGCAGTCCATCTTAATGCTCTTACTTCTATATGTAGAGACTATTGTAAAGATTTTTGTTTTAGTATAATGCTTGTTAGTTATACAGCTATTAGCTTGCTGAATACTTATAAATGTGATGGATTTATAACAATTTTAAGATAATTATTAACAATATCCTGACTATTATTTAGTGTCAAAGATTATGTACAGCAACTAAGCAGATAATAACTTCATCTTTTACTTAAAATTACTTTTTGGATTATTAGAATATAAGGCAGCCTCTCAATTTCTAAGCTGGCGTGTAGTCATCTATACCAACAAGTAGCGCAATTTGACGAGATGTACTATTTGCCAAGCAAATTGCAAAAAATGACGGCGCCTAATATTAATAATTTGATAGCCCTTCAACTTCGCGTTATATCTATATATCTCTAAGGCTAAGTAGGTTATGCAAAAATTTATAATATATTTTTAATTGACAGCAGTACATTTACGTATCGTAACGTTGATGAGCTATGGTCATAATTGTTTCGCTTTATTAAGCCTGTACTTGTAGAGGCGCCTGTCACAACAGCCAAATGCATAACCCAGACACGCTCTAGATGTATAAAACATATAGCAAGTTATCTGCACTCTGCCCATGTCTAACTTTTATTTGAAGGTTCAACACGTTGAAAGACTTTGTACATTTGAACTGTCTTGGGGTAAAGGACAGCATCTAAGTGTTAAAACTGCCTATCCAGGCAATCTTGTTATGCTTTACCAAGTATGGCAGCGTTCTTACTTGAATTATTACAGCACTTTATCGTTACCAACATCAACGCGCGGCCAAATTGTGGATGCGGGTGTTGTTGAGGCGCCGATTCTTGACCCACATGCAAAACTAGTTCAAGCTGAGGCTCAGTTATTATCGGAGTTTCATAAATGGTTACGTTGTGCTGAGTTATATGAAATTCGTGCAGTTATTGCGTCGGTCGCATCAGCAGAAAGTAAGGGAGAGGTAACAATTAATGTTTTTCTCACTTGTGATACTTTGGAATTAGAGCGTTTACCTTGGGAAGCGTGGGAAATTGGGACAGAGTTTGCGCTTAGTTCTGGTAAAATTCGCATATCTCGAACATCGCTTAATATCCGTAGAGCGATTGAATGTAAAAATTCAACAATTCAGCGTAAAGTTAAATTTCTAGCAATTTTAGGCGATGATAAAAGATTAGACTTTGATGCTGAGAAAAAAGCGATTTATGAATTGAAGCGTATTGCTGATGTTACATTTGTAGGATGGCAAAAAGAAAAGAATATTCAAGATTTAAAAAACGAAATTAAAGACGCTATTGCTTCCGAAAAAGGCTGGGATATTCTATTTTTCGCTGGACATAGTAATGAAACTAATTTAACAGGTGGAGAAATCAGTATTGCTCCGAATGTGGCTTTATCTATGGAAGAAATTGCTCCTTTATTAAGTACAGCTATAGAAAAAGGGTTAAAATTTGCAATTTTTAATTCATGTAATGGCTTAAACATCGCTAATTCGTTGATAGATTTAGGTATGAGTCAAGTAGCGGTGATGCGAGAACCTATTCACAACAACGTTGCCGTAGAATTCTTACTGCAATTTTTAAAATCTTTCACTCAATACAAAGATGTTCACGAAGCAACATTATCAGCAGCGCAGTATTTGAAGACAGATAAAAATTTAACATATCCCGGCGCCTATTTAATTCCTTCATTATTTCGACATCCCAATGCTGAGTTACTTCGTATTCAACCATTTGGAATTAATGCTAAATTAAAAAAATTAATACCTGGCGCCAAAGAATTAATTTTTGTACTAGTTCTAGCAATAATTAGTTCTAATATATTAGTTAAAAATAAATTACTAGAAACACGACTGTTATTACAAACTGTTTATCGCCAATCTACATCACAATTACAAAAGCAACCAACTCCACCTGTTTTATTAGTACAGATTGATAATGAGTCGAGAAACAAAGCGTTATCATTGCTGCCCAATATTAAACCAATCGGTCACGAGTATATGGCACAATTGGTAAATAAACTAACTGAAATCAATGTTAAAGTAGTTGGTATTGATTATATTTTAGATTCGCAACAGGGTAAAGCTGATATTATTTTAAGTAATGCACTGAAAGCTGCTGTCAAATCACCTAGTAATACCTGGTTTACATTTGCTCAAACATATGATAAAAACAAAGAGCTAATCGGTGTACAATCTAATATAGCTCAATCTAACTGGATTTTAAAAGGCGAAATAGAAATTTTACCTTGGTATATGCAGTTATCCGATAGTTCGGGTAGTTTGAACAGTAACAGTCAATTTTCAACACTTTTAGCTGTTAGTCATAAATTAAAGACTTCAAATCAAAAACCTCCTTTACAAATTGACCTGAAAAGTAATAAAGATGTTTGGCAGCAAATCAATTCATCTATTAAGGGACATCCTAAACAGGAAGCCATATTAAATTTACCCCGTACTCGTTTACAACCAATTACTCAAATTAGTCAAATTTTTAACCAAATGTGGTTGCATCCTATCATTGATTTTTCTATTCCTCTTCAAGAAGTATATCAGCCAATTAGTGCTTGGCAACTTTTGGAAGGAAAAGGTGTAAATTTATCGCGTGTGCAAGACCAAGTTGTAATTATCGCTTCCGGAGGATACGGTAAAGCAGGAGTATTTGCTGATGGTGAAGATATATTTGAGTTACCACCTGCTATTAAATATTGGCGCCTGCAACAAAGTCAACAAGAAAATCCTCATTCAGATAGTCCAATCCTTACAGGTGGAGAAGCACATGCCTATATGGTACACCACTTACTGAACAATAGATTAGTCATCCCCATTCCTGATTTGTGGATGGTTGGAGTTGCAATATTTTTGGGAAAATGCTTGTCTATTTATATACAAGAAAATGTACGTTATCGTTGGCGATGGTTTGCCTTGCTTGGTCTTTGCACCGCTATTTATGGAATACTGAGTTTACAAATTTATATAACAGCAGTGGCAATACTATTACCTTGGCTTCTACCAACTCTAACCGTTTGGACATATGTAACACCTGCCCTTATTAATAAAAAAAGCCAATGAAAAAATTACATTTCGTACTGCTAAGTATCGGATTAATAGCCATCACTTTTGTAGAGCCACCTCACTTATATGGCAACAGTGTAAATATCGCAAACGCAAAAACAGGTTTTTCTTGGGGAAACTTTTTTAAGAGTTTATTTACTCCAACACCTCCAGTCAAACCTCGTAAAGCTGCTTCTCGTGGTGATATGTGTATGATATCTCCAGACTTATCTGATGAAAATAATAAACCTCGGACTGTTTGGAGCAATAAACCGTTATTTTTATGGCGAAGCGGTGATTTTAAAAAAATTGGTGTAAGTTCAAGTATGGATTTAATAAACACTAATCTTTTCCCTCGTGATATTGTACCAGGACAAAATACTGTAACCTATGACGGGACTGCTCTAACACCAGGTGAAACTTACTATTGGTGGCTATCTCTTGGTAATTCTCCAAATGCGTTTATCCCATTTAAAATTATGGAACCGCAACAGAGACAGCGTATTACCAACGAATTACAGAAATTAGAGCAGCAACAAAAAGCCAAAAACGCAACTGCTGAGACTATAGCACTTGCCAAAACAAACTATTTCTTATCACAACAACCACCATTATGGTCAGATGCATTGCAGCAAGCGTACTCGGTAAACAAACCTTCACCTGAGTTAAGCAAGATACGCGAAAGCATTATTACAGAATTATGTAAACCTTAAAGGACTTGCATAATTGACACATATAAAACGTAGGGTGCGTGACGCGACAAGTATTATAACGACGTTAAAGTTTTTTCGTAGCGTCACGCACCAAATAAAAATTGTGACTACCAAGACCGCAAATGCAGGGAATGTAAAGAAAAGCATTACAGTGCTAAGAGTTAAGCATTGAAGTCTATAGTACATTTCAACTTATATCCAGCAGTTATAAATAAACATTGCTTACTAAATTATTTGTATTTCTGACGATACTAGGGGTTATGCAAAGTAAATTAATTATGGGCTAGTTTTGTGCGCCATTGGCGCACAAAACTAGCGGTCTCATCCTCTCAGCAGTAAACCCGGTTTTAGCGATGTTGATCGTTCAATTTGAATCAATTTTGCACCTCCCATCATTCCTTGGCGCCTTTCAATCTGTAATTTTCCTAGTTTTTTAGCTTCATTATCGATTATCTCAAGAACGGCACCATCTTTATATGTCTCTAAACGTTCTGCACTGGCCCCACCTAACCAGATTATTATATTGTTGCCTTGGACGGATGTAATAATACCTACTGCACCTGGTGCCTGTAATTTTATAAAATAAACAGGAAGATTATTATTATCACTATCTGGTTTTACAAAAAGCACAGGTTCTTGGAAACTTGCTTGTTTAACGCCTAAAGCTTTGACATTTTGAGCAATGCGAGTAAATGCTTGACTGAAAGGTTGGTTTCCATTCTGCCATAGATGCTGCGTCAACTCATATGTAAATGCACCAGCTTGAAAATCACTAAAGCTAGTTTCTATACCATATTGGTCACGTTTTGTTCCTGCTAGTACCACTCCTCTTGGAATTCCTTGCCTGCGACGCTGTAAGAATTCATTTTGTGATAAATTTAAATGTTTTAGCCATCTTTGTTGATAAACTTTTTCTTCAGGACTAGTATAAAATTTATGCTGTGGCTGATTAGATTTCAATGCGCTATTAAATAAACCACCTGAATAATTAGTGTCTAGCACGAGAGTGACATTTTCTGTATTTAATGCAGCCATCAATAACCAAAGCGTATGTCCTGTAATATCTTGCATAGTATCAGGAGACTTATCTGATGGTACTTTACTGTCAACTGGAAGCAAGCTACTGACAATACTATCTGAATTGTCTTCATCTTCGTCTAGAACTTGTGAGCTATATCCAGAAAAGTGAAATACTACTATATCTCTTGGTTTCGCTTGGTTGATTAGGTGTTCTTCAAAAGCTTGTAAAATACCTTTACGTGTTGCTTGTTCATCAGTCAGGATTAAAACGTCTTGAGGAGAAAAACCGAATCGATGAGTTAATAGTTCTTTTTGCATTAAAACATCGTTGACACAACCGCGTAGCCTGTTCATTCCGTTAGAGTAATTGTTAATGCCTACTAATAAGGCTAATTTCCGAGGTGTGCTTTGAGCAAGAACTTTGGCACCAAAACCTTGTGATTCTACACTTATTTGTCCCAAACCCAACATCGTCATAGTCGAACCTGCGAATTGAAGAAAATGGCGCCGCTTAAATAAAGACATATTTTTTAGTACTAATAATGGAACAATTTTGAAGTTAACGAATTACTTTTTATGATTTGAAAAACATAATCTCATGTTGGTTTTACCGCCATTCTCCTTGTACGGTAAAAGCTGCCCAATAATAAGGTGCTTTACCTTGTTTCCACATTTCTAACTGTGCTTTCCTCAATGCAGCTACAGGATGTAACTCATTTTTTAGCATTTGTTGATAAAAATCTTGCATTAAATCTGCTGTTGTCCTATCATTAACACTCCATAAACTTACTACAACCCGTTTCGCACCCGCATACATAAACCCTCTTGTCAATCCAATTAATCCTTCTCCTTTTACATCTTTTCCTAACCCTGTTTTACAAGCACTAAGGGTAACTAATTCTGCTGACAAGTTGAGGTTGTAGATATCATGAAGACGCAGCATTCCATCAATGTCTGTACCTTTTTCATTTAAAAGAGAAAGTACTACTCCGGATAGCTCCGGTTGGTCATTATTTACGCATCCATGTGTAGCAAAGTGTATAATTTGATATTCGTTGAGCTTAGAATTATTAACTGTAGCAAGCGAAGCATCAAAGCTTAAAGCTTCTAAATACTGATTTTCTGGTACTAGCGAGAGAATATCTTTAGCTTCTTCACCACTATATTTCAAACGGTCAACGTTTATACATGCTTGTTCAGCGAATCTTGTGTTTTCCGGAGGATTTGTCACGCTAGGCTGTTGAGATACTTTTAACCGCTGGTCATTGGCGTTAAATACTGGGTCAGCAAGTACAGCGATGGTTTTGGGTGCAAGTGCAACTGGGCGCTCTTTAAGTTTACTCCGTAATGTACCGATAGTAGAAGCAGAAGGTAAAGTAACAATTTCGTGCTTTACTAAAAGAGGAATATTTTGAGAACTATTTTTGTTTACTGGTAATGCTGCGAAGGAAATAGTTTGTAACGCACCGTCACCGACAATAAGTAAACGTTTTTGTCCTAGCTGATTAGCCACAGGATTTAGTAGCATTTGGCTCAACTTCATTCCCACTTCTGAATTAATCTTCTCAAGTTCTGTTTTACGCAGTTCCTGATTAAAATTGTTTATTGCTGCTTCGATATCAGCACGCTTGGGAATTTCATAGCTAGTAACTCCTGTTTTGCTAACTGCCCAAAGATAACTGCGTTCTTCACCCAAAGAATATTGTAAAAGCAAGGTATTCTCATCGAGTACCTGTTGTTGAATCTCTGGTAACTTTAGCGTGAGTTTATCTAATTGATTGCTTTGAGTTAAAGAAGCATATTCAGGACTTAACGATCTAATTTGAGCTTGTACTTCGTCAAGGTCGGAGACAAGAGCTTCTATTTGTTGCTTGACTAGCTCTAACTGTTTGTTAGTATATTGACCTTTGAGCAGTTGTACCCTACGAAAATCAGTGGCATTAAGTTGCTGTTGCAAATCACGTTCGCGTTCTACTAATTTGGGGTCTACATTTCTACGAATATCTACGCGGGCTTGGTTAAGTAGTTCTACAAGATTTCTTGCCCTCGAACGCTCGCTAGCTTCTAGTGCTAAAACATCATATCCTTGTGATGGCTCTTTTTTATCCAATTGCATTAATAAATCAATATAAAATTCGTAATATTTCTGCACAGTTGCAAAATAAGAAGCACGTAATTCTTGTCTGTCAACATTGGAACGGATACCTTCAATAATTGCAATTGTTTTTTCTATTTGGGAACGAGCCGCTTTTTTGTTTCCAAGGGCACGCTGATTAATAGCAATGTTATATAGAGCATCGGCTTCGTTAACACGGTCACCGATTGCCTGCCGCAATTCTACTTCTTGATTAAATGTATTAATAGCTTCCTGATAATTTTTTAAGCGATTGTAAACTTTACCCATATTTTTTCGCGTATTTGCCTCTACTTGTTTGCTTTTAACTTTTTTTGCCAAAGAAACTGATTGTCGCATAAATGAGAGAGCTTTATCATACTCGCCTAGTCCCTGATACATCTTGCCTGTGAGGTTGAATATAACCGCTTCACCGACACCTATTTCGATTTTACGAGATATAACCAATGCCTCTTTGCCAGCATCTAAACCTTTATGGTAATCTTGCATTGACTCGTAAGTCATCATTATCTTTGAAAGTAAATTTAATTGCAATATTGAATTCTCCTGTTCCTTGCTTAGTTGTAATCCTTGCTCAAAAAAATGTAGAGCTTTTGAAAAATTTTGAGCTTTACGTTCTTGTTCCCCAATATCAAGCAAAGCTGTAACCTGGCTTTGTTTATTACCTACTTTTTGATATATATTTAATGCTTTATTTGTGATGTTTATACTTAATTTATAGTTTCCTAACAAACTATAAACTTCGGCAACTTTTCTATAAGTATCCGCTTCTATTAAAGGATTCTCTACTTGAATACTTAGCTTTATTGCATGATTATAGCCTTTTAAGGCTTCTTGATACTTCCCAAATGCAACATCTATATCGCCAATGTAATGGAGAGTTGTTATTTTTCCTGAAATATCACCAATATTAGTTTGCAATATTAACGCTGAATTTAATACTTCGCGCTGTTTTTGATAGTTATTTACTGTGTTATAAATAGTGCTGCTAGAAGTTAATGCGTTAGCTATTAAAGATGGATTACCCACTTTTTTAATTAGTGAAATTGCTTGATTGTTATAATTTAAAGCTTCTTGAGACTTGCCTAAATAAGCATATCCTTGACCAATTAACATTAAAAATATACTTTCATCTAAAAGATTAACAAATTTTGGCTGAGTAGATATTTTTGCTTTTGCCAATTGGCGTAATTTTAGTGCTTCATTTAGGTTGTCTAACAACTTTTTAGGTTCCCCTAGTGAAAAGTAAAGCATACCTATATTCCTCAATATTTCAGCTTGTCCTATTAGGTCATTTTGTTGACGGTAAATTTCTTGTGCCAACTTATAAGTATTAATAGCTTTTTTCGTTTCACCGTTTGAATTATATACAACTCCAATTATACTTAATGTAGCAGCTTGACTTGATAAATTATTTTGAGAACGGTAGATTTTTAAGCCTTGCTCAAAAGATTGAAGAGCCAATTGTAATTGACCAAATTTAATGTAAGTACCGCCTATCTGAATCAAAATTTGTGCTTGTTGAGTTAATATATTTTCAATTTTAACAATAGACAAAGCTTGCTGATAATAGTTAAGTGCATTCTGCTGATTGCCTAACTCGGAATATGCACCTGCTGCAAAAGTTAAAGCCATAGCTTCTTCTTGCTTGTACTTTCTTTCACGCCAAATACTTAACGCTTTTTCAAAATATGTTAATGCCTTTCTATTTTCACCATTAGAAGAATAAACAAAACCTATCATCTGAAAAGTTCTAGCTTCTTCATCTTTTTGACCTAATTTTTGCCATATTTTTAAAACTTGTTCGGCTTTTTCTAGTGCTAATTTTCGAGACTCTTTTGTACCTTGCTGAAGAAGTTGCATTAATTCATCAGACAATTGTAATGCGCGTTCATATTCTTTTTGAGATGAAGATTTTTGTCGCGGGTTATCTATATTATTAACTTCTTTCCTCTGCTGAACAAGTGACATTATATTATAGAGTGAATGCAATGGTTTTTGGTTAGCTTGTTGCTGTAGCAAATTTCGTTGCTCTATTTTTGCTAATTGCGCTATGTTAACATGCGCTTGCGCTACATTTATTTTACTAAATACTAACAGAATAGTGACTAGTGCTATTATATTATAGCCTCTTAGAAGATAGCCCGCTTGTCGCTGAACCCGTTTTTCTTCAACACCTTTAGACATGATTATACCTTTACCTATTCGTGTTTAGTTAAGCCGATACTTTCGCTATATATTCCTGAGCTTTGAGAGTTTATGCTTTATCTATACTCTTAAAAGCATCCCTTCTTTTACTGTTCCTTGCACTGTTACAGTTCCAAGCAGACCTTTTCGAGATTGATATGTGACCTTACCTGTGGTGCCAACAATATTGAATACTGTGCCTTGTTCTAATTCTTCCAGGTTGACACTACCCAACCATATTGTTGCTTGATTACCCGTAACTTGGGTTACTACCGCATTTGCAGGTGGATTTAAACGATCAAGGAAATAAATAGGCTTATTTTGATAGCCATTTTTTACTTCGTAATGCGGGGTTTGGAAGAAATCCTTGGGTATCTTCTGAGTTATATATGCTACCGCACTTTCTGGTGTGCTGGTTTGCTGCCAAAGATACTGAGTTAATGGGTAAGTAAAAGCTCCAGCGGAAAAGCCATTATTACGTGCATCAACTGCTAATTGATCCGACTGTGTAGCTGCCATAACAACTCCCTTAGCCACTTCTTTACGATACTCTTCAACAAATTTAGAGCGATTCATATTAAGTTTTGATAACCATTTTTCTTGATAATATTTTTCTTCAGGGGAAATTCTTATATTTTTACCTCCATCCCGCGCACGCACCAAAATATCCCTAGCGGCGCCACCAGAATGACAACTATCCAAAACAGCAGTGAAATATTCACTTTTTACTGCCGACATCAAAAGAAACAATGTATGTCCCATAATATCTTTAACAACGCCACCTTTTTGTGGAAAACCGACAGGTAGTGGGCTATCTATAGGAACAAAAGTGCTATTTAAACCTGTCTTTTTACCAGGTTCAGGAACAATTGGATCTGGGTCGAAAACACGAGAGCCGTGTCCTGAGTAATGAAATACAACAACATCACCCGGTTTTGTTTGGTTAATTAAATATTCTTCAAACGCCTCTAAAATACCTTGGCGAGTTGCGAATTCATCAGTCAAAATATGAATATCCTCTTTGTTGAAACCAAACCGATATTGAAGTAAATAACGTTGCAAGTCCACATCATTCAGACAACCGTATAAAGGAATATCTGAGTATTTATTAATTCCAACCAATAGGGCCACTTTCCGAGACGTACTTTGCGCTAGAACTTTACCGTAGATGTTAGCTTGCTCAATATTAAACTGTGATAATCCAAATGAAGCCACAGTTGAGCCTGCAAGTTGCAAAAAATGACGGCGTTTAATATTCATGATTTGCTATAAATTGTAAGGTTGTGTTGTTTGATTGAAAGTAGCGAATACCAAAGCGATATTTATTATTAATCTTATACTATTTTGAGAATATATAACTTATCTGTCACATTTTGATAAAACCCAAATATTATTTACGTAAATGATAAATTCAAGACTCTAATAATTAACTACTAAGGGGAGTCCAGTTGCCAGAAGGAATGAAGCTAGCCCAAAAATAGGGATGTTGATAATAAGATGTTTTCAACATTTCTAACTGAGCTTGTCGCAGTGCTTCATGTCTTCCTTTACCGTCCTTAAGATTTTGATAATATTTCATCATTAATTCTTTGCTTGCAGTATCACTCACTAACCACAGCGTGAATAATTGACTTTGAGAACCTGCAATTATTAGCGCACGACGTAACCCGTAGATACCATCTCCCACTTTCACATCTCCTAACCCAGTTTCGCAGGCAGACAATACCACTAACTTAGTACCACGCAAATTGAGTCCTGCCACCTCCAAAGCTGTTAGTACACCGTCATTACTTGGGTCTGGCGCCGGATTACGATTGTTACGATTGTTAAAACCTGCCAGCGCTAACCCAGAACGTAGTAAAGGATTTTCTAGTCTTAAAACTTTTTGTTGACTATTAACATCTAATTCATTAGATGGTGCCCGCAGATATTTTTCTTGGTCGGGAAAAAAGAAGCCGTGGGTAGCGATATGCAGTACGCTGGGAGCTTGGACTTGTTTTAAAGCTGCTTTCGTAGCGGCTGAATCGAGTAGAACTTTAGCATTAGGCATAAAAGTTTTAATTGCTAAAGCTTCCTGCTTAGTATTTGGTAAAGGATTACAGCAAGGAGTATTTGATAAGTCAGAGGAATGTCGTTCTTCACCCCGAATATTATCAGGAGTTGCAATTGCAACATCAGCATTATCGTAGTTAATATCTGCTAACACTAATGGAGAAGACGAACTGCTAACAGTTGACTCAAAGCGTAGTAAATCTCGTCCAGTTGTCAGATAAGAAAAAGCGTAACGCTGAATTAAGTATTTACCTTGCTCATCCCTGAGTGTTTCAAAGGGAATTAAGCTTAACTGTCCATCTGGTGAAAGTAAAATGTGGCTCGCTTTGCCCAACAGAGGACGAATAGGTGCCATCACCTGTTTATCTAAAGCGCGCGCTAGTTGCTGGACTTGTTCAATATTTATTTGTTCTTTATCGTCTCCTGGTTGTAACTGGCGTCTTGCTTCCAAAGCTTTGCGTAAATTAAAAACAGACTCATCGATAGCCGAAACTTCTCCCAAGTCAATTAACTTTGGCACTCCTTTATAGTGAAGCACGGCAGCAGCATAATGTGACTTACCCCATTTTTCATCCTGTTTTTTGGCTTTGGCATTATATGGGTCATACTGCACAATTTCCACTAATGCCGCATCTTTAGGTATTTTGGCTTGAATTGTTACTAACTCCACTGGAAAAGTCTCGGTACGAAATTCAGCACTAATATTGCTGATGGCTGCTTCCAAGCGTTGTTTTTCAGTTTCTAATTTTTCAAACCTGGTTTTATACTGCTCAGGAGTTTGCTTACCCTGCTCTCTTGAAACCAAAGCTGACTGCTGCTGTAGTATACTGAACCATTCATCAAACAATTTTTTAGCTTCTGGCTTATTTTCAAGTTGATTACGCAGTATTTGCACGTTGTCAGACATTGCATCCAGTACCCGTCCTTTTCGGCGCAGTATAGTAGTGAGTCCTAAACGCATAGCGTCAGCATTATCGCTCCGTTGTTGAAGGTAAAAGGAAACAGCAACATTAGTTGTCGCTGTGAAGGTTTTGGCGTAGTTTTGTTTTCTTTGCTCTGAACCAACAGCAAAAATTAAATTCAGATTTTTCTCTTGAATGTCTAGCCCACGACGATAATAATCAGTTGCACGGGCTATATCATCTTTTGCCTGGTAAAGCGATGCCAAATTAATAAGATTATTTGCAACATTAGGATGTAAGTTGCCTAATGTTTTTTCAAAAATTGCCAGCGAACGTTGAAATAAAGGTTCTGCCTGCTGATATTTTCTTTCGGCTACGTACAGTGCTGCTAAATTATTTAGGCTAGTACCAACATTTGGATGTTCTTTTCCTAGTTCTTTTTCTACTATACTTAATGATTTTTTATATAAAATTTGTGCTTGTTGATAGTTATTTTGTTCCTTATATAACAACGCCAGATTATTGAAGCTATTCGCGATAGCAGGATGTGAGTCTTGTAGCACATTTTTCCTTATTTGCAGTGCTTGCTGAAATAAATATTCTGCCTGTTTGTAATTTCTTTGTGATTTATATAGTAGTCCTAAATTGTTAAGGCTAACAGCAACAAGAGGATGTGAGTTACCCAGTGCGTTCTGATAAATTTTTAGAGAACGTTGATACATAAGTTCTGCTTGTTGATAGTTTCCCTGTGCTAAATAAAGCCCTGCTAAATTATTTAGGCTAGTAGCTAAAGATGAATTTTCGACTCCAGGTGCCTTTTCTCTAATCGACAGTGCGCGTTGAAATAAAGGTTCTGCCTGTTGATAGTTTCCCTGCTCTACATATAGCGTAGCCAAATTGTTCAGGCTATTAGCAACAAGAGGGTGTGAATCCCCTAGTGCTTTTTCCCTAATTTCCTGTGCGCGTAAAAACAAAGTTTTCGCCTGTTGATAACTTCCCTCTGCTTGGTACAGTCCGCCTAAATTGTTCAAAGCAGTAGCAATATCAACATGTTCTTTACCCAATATCTTTTCTTTAATTTTTAGTGAACGCTGATAAAGAGGCTCCGCCTGTTGGTAGTTTCCTTGTTCTAAATAAAGCATAGCTAAATTATTCAGGGTAGCCGCAACATACAGATGTTCTTTTCCTAGCACTTTCTCTGTAATTACTAGCGAACGTTTTGCAAAGGGAATAGCTTCAATAAATCTACCTTTGTTATACAAATCAATAGCCTTTTTATTCAACTGTTCGGCTTCCTCCAAAGCTACAAATTGTTCTACCGACAATGGCGGTTGACTTTGACCAAAAACATGGTTTTGTACACTTCCCAGTAGTAATATTACAATTGCTATGCTCAATAAAAAAAACACAATATAATTGCTAATTGTGGGTTTTAGTGTATTTGTGTGCAACCGTTTTAAGACATAACGTAATTTTCGTAATTTGTGTAAAGTTATTTGTAACAAATCTATTGCCATTGTATAAATTCCTTATATAATCCATTAATTTAGTTCATTGATAATAAATCTCTACAAGGGTTTAGTTAAAATAATATTAACTTTTGCTTGCTGAAACTTTTCTAACTAGGGTTTCCTGAAGGCTTCTACGGTGCCTTTATAATCTTCAGATTGTATTAAAGCAAAAGCATTTTCTAGGTTACTACTATTCTTGTTATTTTCTTTTGTTAAATAATAATCATTTATCGTTATTGAGACTGGCGACTTTTCTAAATGTGGTTTGCTTTGAGCATTTGCATTCGGTACAGATAGTGTCAATCCTAGTAAAACTATCACAGATGCTAAACTTTGTAGTCCTTTCATTTTCCTCTGTCCAATAAATATAAATACAACGGTAGCTCTTGAGTATTGACTACTTAGAACCACTGTTTATCCTTCTATTTATGTATACTTCTCAGTTCCACAGGAGTTATGCAGTTTTAGCTGCTAAAACTACATTGTGAGGATTAATCTCAGGAAATAAGCTTAAAATATCATGAAGAAACTCAGATAAATTTGGAGTAGTAAGGAGTTTCAGACGAAGTTAACTAGTTAACAATGGAGTCCAGTCACCGGAAGGGATATAGCCAGCCCAAAAGTAAGGATGTTGATAATAAGATGTTTTTAGCATCTCTAACTGTGCTTTTCGCAGTGCCTCATGTCTATCTTTACCGTGCTTGAGATTTTGGTAATATGTCACCATTAGTTCCTTGCTGGCAGAATCACTCACTCGCCATAGAGTGAACAATTGACTTTGCGAACCTGCTATTACTAGCGCACGACGTAACCCGTACACACCATCTCCTACTTTCACATCTCCCAATCCTGTTTCGCAGGCAGACAGTACTACTAACTTAGTACCACGCAAATTCAGTCCTGTCGTCTCCAAAGCAGTTAATACGCCGTCATTAGCAGGGTCTGGTGCTGGATTCCGATTGTTACGATTGTTGAAGCCTGCCAGTGCTAACCCAGAACGGAGTAAAGGATTTTCCAACCTTAAAACTTTTTCTTGGTTTTGAACATCAGCATTTAATCCAGGTGCCCGCAAATATTTTTCTTGGTCAGGGAAAAAGAAACCGTGGGTAGCTATGTGCAATATACTGGGAGCGTTAACCTGTCTTAAGGCAGCTTTTGTAGCAGCAGAACCGAATAAAACTTGGGCATTGGGCATAATATTTTGGATTGCTAAAGCTTCCTCTTTTGTATTTTGTAAAGGACTACAGCAAGGAGTATTTGCTAAATCAGAAGAATGCTGCTCTATACCTCGAACATCGTTAGCAATTGTAGTTGCATCAGCATCATCATAGTTAATATTCGCTAGCACTAATGGAGCAGAGAGCTTATAGGCAGTTGACTCAACGCGCAATAAATCTCTACCAGTAGTAAGGTAAGAAAAAGCATAACGCTGAATCAGGTATTGACCTTGCTCATCCCTTAGTGCTTCAAAGGGAACTAAATTTAGCTGTCCATCTGGCGAAAGTAAGATATGTTGTGCATTACCTAACAAAGGACGAATGGGCGCCATCACCTGCTTATCTAAAACGCGCGCTAGCTGATGAACTTGCCGAAGGTTAGTTTGTTCTTCGTCGCTCCCCGATTGTATATTACGCCTTGCTGCTAAAGCTTCACGCAGGCTGGAAACAGACTTGTCAATTGCTAAAGCATCTCCCAAGTCAATTAGCTTTGGTTCAAAAGAAGAACGCAGTACAGCAGCAGCATAGCGTGGTTTGCCCCATTCTTCATTCTGCTTTTTGGCTTTGGCATTATATGGGTTATACTGGACAACTTCCACTAACGCTGCATCTTTAGGTATTTTTGCTTGAATATCTTTTATCTCTACTGGTTGATTTTCAGTTCGGAATTCAGCGCTAACAGTGCTGATGCTTTCTTCTAAGCGCTGTTTCTCTGCTTCTAGTTCTTCAAACCTGGCTTTATATTGTTCAGGAGTCTGTTTTCCCTGTTTCCTCGAGATTAAAGCCGACTGCTGTTGTAGCACACCCACCCATTCATCAAATAATTTCCTAGCTTCTGGTTTATTTTCAACTTGAGTGCGTAGTATTTGTATGCTATCAGTCATTGCATCTAATACCCGTCCTTTACGGCGCAATATTGTGGTTAGTGCTAGCTGCCTTGCAACAGGGTTATTGCGGGCATCTTGAAGCGATAGGGAAATAGTGCTGTAAGTTGTCGCTCTAAATATTCTTGCGTAATCCTGTTTTCTTTGCTCCGAACCAACAAAAAAGATGAGATTGAGATTTTGCTCTTCTACCTCTAACCTACGTTTACTAAAATCAATGCTACGGGGTATGTCGCCTTGTGCTTCATACAACAATGCTAAATTATTCAGGCTTTGTGCAACATCTGGATGCGATTTGCCTAGCACGTTTTCTCTGATCAACAACGAACGTTGATATAAAGGTTCTGCTTGTTGATATTTTCCCTGTGTTGCATACAACAATGCCAAATTGTTTATGCTACTGGCAACATCAGGATGTAAGTTACCTAATGCCTTTTCGCTAATTGCCAACGAACGTTGATATAGAACTTCTGCCTGTTGATACTTTTTCTGTGCTTGGTATAGGGCTGCCAAATTATTCAGACTACTGGCAACATCAGGATTTTCTTTACCCAATGCTTTTTCAATAATTGACAGTGAACGCTGATACAAAGATTCTGCCTTTTGGTAATTACCCTGTGCTTGGTAAAGTGCTGCTAAATTATTCAGAGTTATTGCAACATTAGGATGTGAGTTACCTAATGTTTTCTCGCTAATTGCCAATGAACGTTGATACAGAGTTTCTGCCTTTTGATAGCTTCTCTGCAACCGATACAGTTCAGCTAAATTATTCAGAGCATTTGCAACATCAGGATGTGAGTTACCTAATGTTTTTTCGCTAATTACCAACGAACGTTGATATAAAGCCTCTGCCTGTTGATATTTCCCTTGTACTTCGTATAACAATGCCAAACTATTCAGGGCTACAGCATAATCAGGATGTGATTTGCCCAGTGCCTGCTCGCGGATAGCAAGAGAACGTTGATATAAAGGTTCCGCCTTTTGATATTTTCCTTGTACCCGATACAATGTTGCTAAATTACTTAGGGTAGTAGCAATATCAGGATGTGATTGGCCTAGCACCTTCTCGCTAATCGCCAACGAACGTTGATATAAAACTTCTGCTTGTTGATATTTTCCCTGCGCTTCATATAACAACGCTATATTATTTAAGCTTTGTGCTACATCAGTATCTAAGTTACCTAATACCTGCTCGCGGATAGCAAGAGAACGTTGATACAAAGGTTCTGCCTGTTGATATTTTCCTTGTAATCGGTACAGTTCTGCCAAATTATTTAGAACAGTGGCAACATCAGGGTGTGATTTACCCAGTGCCTTCTCGCTAATAGTTAACGAACGTTGATATAAAGGTTCTGCTTGTTGATATTTTCCCTGTGCTTCATACAACAATGCCAAACTATTTAGGCTCTGTGCGACATCAATATGTGAGCTACCTAAAACCTGTTCGCGGATTGCTAATACTTTCTGTGCCAAAGGAATAGCAGCACTATATTGCCCTTGCTCATACAACTCATTTGTCCGTTCATCTAACTGTTCGGCTTCTTTCAACGCTGCGAACTGTTCTGCTGATAATGACGGTTGAGTTTGCCCTGACACTTGGTTTGATATGCTTCCTAACAGCCCGAATACAACAGTTATAAATAGTGAAAAAAGCACAATCGAATTTCTAATTTTACATCGAAAGTTGGTCATGTTAATTAAGTGAGTAGATAAGAGTTAGGAGTAGAGAAAGCGCTTCGGTTTTCAATACTGCTCGGTTAAGGATTTTTTGCGATAATTCCAGGCATGTAGAGACCGTATTAATTCGGCCTCTACAGGGTTTTGTTGTTTCTCAAATTTTCTTAACCGAGCAGTATTGCTTCGGTTTTAGGCAATTTGACATAGATGCTACTACAGGATGGTATTCAAGATTGCTTACTATATCTTTATATATTTCTGTGACTGCGCCAAGTTATGCAAAAATTTAAAATTGTCTTCAGCATTATTACGCAATTTTAATAATGCAATCGATTTCTCCATTTAAGATAAACGGTGCCGTTTATAGACAAATATATTACTTGGTACTTATGAATAGTACAAAGGTAGAGACATTAGACATAACATCTCTACCCTCATATAGGACTACTATTTGATTTTTGAACAAAATTGTATATTGTACAAATATACCAAACTTTGATTGTAGTACGTTACGCAGTCGCGAAAGCGCCCTATTTATCTACGTATCTTTTCAAAAATCAAACCGGATTCCTATACTTCTTGACTCAACGGAAATTATGCAGTTTTGACAGCTAAAATTACAAAGTATATCCGTTACAAAAGTGACACCGTTGCCTATGCCTGCCTTATATCAAAAGCAAACGGAGGCAAAGTTACCTCAACATCATCCGCAATGCTTACACTCGCAATAAACTTCTCATCCCAGTCACCAACAACACGGGTATACAAAAACGCTTCAGGTTGCTCACTATCAATAGCTTGTTCAACCAAAATTTGAGTTTGGTCACTTACTCTTAATTTAAGATTATGAGGCAAAGTATTAGGCGCCGCAGAACCCAAAATTAGTAGCAAGCTCCAAGAATGATTATCATTTGGTAAATTCCATGCTGCTGCATATACTCGTAAAGGTAAACCAGCTAAAAGAAAATTATTATATCCACACCTAGCCAAAGGTGATATTTCAATTCCTTTTGCTTGTAGTTGTGTAACAATGGTGCCAAATTCTTCTTCTGGACTTCGCAGTGCTGTTCTAAGGGGCGCCAGTTGAGGCAACAGTGTCCAAGATAAGGCTTGTCCAACTTCATCAATCTCATTCCATAACCAGCGTCCCAAATTTATTGCAGGTTGGGTAATAATTTTGATTGTATCTCGTAAAGACACAACCGATGGCGCCCCCTGAACGTTTACTGAAGATGTTTGTAATTTATATATCAATTCAAGTAATTCAGGAGAATTTAATATAACACTTCCTTGTTCCCAACTTAACACTTCCCATATTTTTCTTGAAGGCACCGCAAGAGATGGTAGTAATTGTGTAATTTGGCTTTCCATCGCTGCCAATAATTGCTTGCTTTCGTCTGTAATAGCAGGTAAAGTAATTGCTTGTGGTTCTAACGCGCGTAAATACAATAGCACACGATTCAATTCTGGGTCAAACCAAGTTAAAGGAATTCGATATGTCCAGTCAGGTTTGAGGATAGTTTGTTTTGCTAAATTCTCGATTAGTTGAGGGTAGGTAATAAATCCTCTAACAATACCACGTTCGTGTTCTTCTAAAACTTCTACTAGTATGTAAAAGTGTGGAATACATTCTGGTGACTCTACAGCTAACCTTGATAAAGGGATTTGTTCATCAAATAAACTACCAATTGTGATTAAAGCAACTTTGAAGTTGCCGACTTCTAAATTAGTCACAGTTGGAATAACGTTTGCAAGCGAAGGTTTAGCAATTGTAGATTTTTTCCAGTTAACTTGAAGATGACTATCGCGTTCTTCAATCCAGCTTTTGAACGTAAATAACCCCAAAGCATTAATATAAGTTTCCCAAGTTCTGTCTTCATCCGGAATACTATTGCTAAGTTCAACTGCCTGATTAATATCTAGCGAATCAAGAGTTATAGACTCAGTTGGTAAACGTTCAAATTCAATTGTAAGTAAGTTCTGCATAATTTGTACCTATTTGTGATTTTGATGTATTTTTATTTTGATTGTTATTTTATTCTTTGTTTTGAAACTGACGACAAAGACTTTCTGAAAAAAGGCTTGGTGCCAAATTATTTTGTATATTTACAGCTTCTATTTCTGAGTCAGATATAATTTTATTAATTTGTTCGTCAATTGCTGAGGTTATTCGCATCTCTAAAGTTTCTAAATCTGAGATACTTGAATACTGTTGTGCTAAATTGATTACAGACTCTTTTAATGTTATCATCATTTGTTGTCGTACATCGGCACGTAAATTTCCAAGTTTCAACAAACGAGTGACTGCATCCTGCGCGCGTAATCCTAACTGTTGTGCAATTATACCCATTGATAACCTTTGACAGTGAAATAAAGTAAGTGCTATTAAGTATTTTGACGCTTTATCAGCATTTTTCTTATTTAAGTATTCAAAACGCGCTTTTATGACTGTATTTAAAGCATTATCCAAACAAATTAAGATTTGTGAACGATAATTTTCTAAAAAATCTTCTGCTTCATCAGTAGAGTCAAGCACGTTTTTGGGATTAGAAACAGTAAACTGCTCAATAAAAGTAAAATTATTTTCTAGCTTTTCATCTAATGAATCAGTACGAAATTTACCACTTCTTGCATGAATTCGATATTCTCGCAGCTTAGTGGCAAGATTTTGTAACTTATTTAGGGCTGCTTTGATAGATATACTATATATTCCTTTTGTTACTAACACTTCAGTAATTTCACGTAATTGCGACTGAGATGGTGTCTCACATTTTCCCGCACTTTGTTTTTGAAGGCGCCTGCGAAACCGTTCAGCGCGATAAACCTTGTGATATGCTTCAAGAAGCGTCTGTGCTTGCTGAATTTCAAATTTAGATAACAAATGAAAGCCACCTAAAATATCTTGCAACTGTTTGGTATTGGTATCATTGAGTATTGCCCAGTCACTGATTAAATATAATCCACACTGCAACAAAAATTGGTTGAGTTGGTTATGTTGCCTAACCTTTCGGGTTGTCCAAGTAGTAAGACTACTTTTATCAACGTCGAAAGATTCTAAGATTTCTCTGGCAAAGCAATGATGTTCAATCAATGGTGGAAAGGTGCCATCATCATTCAAAACATAAGGGAGTAAATCACGATGGGTAAATCCATGAAAACTACCAAAATCTCTCGCTAACTTTAAACAAGATTTTTCAATTTGGCAAGAAATAAAACACAGTAAACAGCGTTGTGCGAGTAATTTGTCTTGAGAAGAACAATTATGATATATTTCAAATAATCGTCTCTGGATGGCTATGTCTGATAATTCGTTGATATTTGTTGTATCAGTAAAGCTTGCCAAGAAAAAATCCTTCGCCAGTGGAATTTCTTGACGAAGACAATCTTCTGTGTTGAGCGATACTAAAGTCCAGTATTCTATAATCATTGCTATTATTACTTTTTAGTTGGTACTTAAATTATCTCCCTAACTTTTACTGTTCCTCAATTATTAATACTTCTGGGACAGTGAGAGATATGCAGTTTTATTGGTTATAGATAAGCGATTTTGTGTGTCTCTACATGATGTTCCTGTAAAGGGCTTGCGTAAACAATTGTATACCTCTGAGTATACATATACGCACTTCATACAGGCGCCTTAAACTGAAATCGGCACTCAATCGCGGCAGATGATGCTATCTTGGGCTTAACGGTGCGAACATTAGTTCTAGTAACATTCAAAAATACATCCAAGGGTCACACAGTAATTTGGCACGAGTCTACAATACATATGTTTTATTAAATTTCGACGCGGCAAGAAAAATAACTGATTTTCTAAAACTGCATACCCCCTCTGATCTAAGAAGTATAGATAACCAGAACACCACATAATGATTGTCCATAAGTAACAAAGCTCGCATCTGGGTACATCTACTTTTATTCAGATTCCAGGCTCAGACAATTATCGTCATTACATTTATTGGAGAAATAGACATGAAAGGTTTAAAAGGTTTAGCGTCTGTAATGGTCTTACTTGGTTTGACAGTATGCGCTCCTCGTGCAAATGCTGAAATTCAACTAAAACAATATAAATCCCCAGTTCAATCTCAGATAAAGCCTAATCAATCAGTAGACAATAATCAAAATAGAAACAGCAAGTTAGAACAAGGATTTAAATTCTTCAAATCAGAAAAATATCGTGAAGCAATAAGTGCTTTTAATCAAGTAATTCAGGTAGAGCCAAATAATCCTTATGCTTATTTAGGGAGAGGTGCTAGCTACTTTGGATTAAATGATTACCAAAAAGCAAAGACTGATTTAGATAAGTCTATTAGTATTGATTCTAGTCTTTCTTATGCTTATCTATTCAGAGGCTTGTCTAATTATGGCTTAGGAAGTAAACAGGAAGCTATTTCTGATTTACAAATAGCAGCTAATATGTTTGAGAAAGAAGGTGAAAAAGAAATGGCTCAAAAATCGCTTGATACAATTGAAAAAATCCGAAATGCATAAATTAATATTATTACGCATGTAACAGATTTTTAAAATCTACGTGACGCTATAAAATGTTTAACTATAAGACATTTTTTATGCGTCACATACTTACTGTCAACATTGCTTATTGCCAGATATCTTCTAAACTCGCTCCAGCATGTTTATTTATTTGAATACTTAGCCTATTTACATCTAGCTTTGCTATTGCAATAAATACATCTTCAATGTAACGGCTAAATAATTACCAATTTGCTAAAGATATCCGATAACTATTTATTTCAAGGAAGAATCAATCATGAATCGCAAACGTGTTGTATCTAGTATTATTTTAGCTGGCGCCATTTTGACTGTGACAAATATCTTACCTTTGAGGGCAATTTATCACAAATTTAATTCAACTGCTTCTGCTCAACCGATAGAACCAAATAACAATCAATTGTTTTACATTTACAAAGGACAGCGTGTTGCTTTAACTCAGCAAAAAGATGTGATTGCAGTTGAGTTTAAAGCTGTACCCCAAACTCGCAGTAGTAATACTGCTAATCCTCTTTATCTACAACTAGAGCAAGATTTACAAGTAAGTGTTCGTAGTGGTGGTAATTCTCAGGTGCAAGTTAAACCTTTAGGAGGAAATTACGCTGTTGTGACTTTGGCTAGTAGTAATGGTAATACTGATTTGATTAGAAATAGAATTGAAAACCAAAGTTATGTTAAGACTTCCTTACCTGTGTTAAGTCGTGTAAATCAGCAAGATACTATTGTTTTGGCTAACGAAATTATCATCAATTTTAAACCAGACATGAATGAGAATGAGAAACAATCTATTCTTAAAGAAAATAATTTACAAATTGTTCGTTCTCTACGTTTTTTCCCTAATATTTATATTGTTAAATCAACAGATGCTTATGGTACGGCTGTTTTAAATGTTGCAAATAAACTCAATCAAGTTAAAGGTGTTAATTCGGCGGCGCCAAATTTTCTCCAATCGGTTGCTAATTCGATTGATATTACGGGACACAGTAAGGGAGCTATAAATATTGATATCACAGATAAACAAGCTGTAAATAATCAAACAAAGATTGTACAGAATGCAAATAATTCAACGATGGATTATTTAGGTTTACAGTGGCATTTAAATAGTATTCCTCTAAAAGAATGTTTACAACAGCAAATTAATAATTTTGATACTCTGCAAACTTGTCTCCAACAAAAAAAGGCAAATAATAAACAATCAAAATCAAAATTATCTCGTACAGATTTACGTGTCACCGAAGCTTGGAAAAATAGTAATGGAGGAAAAGGTGTAGTTGTGGCTGTTATCGACAGTTTAATCCAATGGAATCATCCCGATTTACGAAATAGTTTATACAAAGTATTATCTGCCGATAAGTGTCCGGGAGAAGAGTATGGATGGGACTTTTCTGAGCCAAGTACCAGTAGTAATCCTTGTGAGGTAGGAGATTCTGACACAAAAATGAGTCCTTTAGAACTAAATATTTTGAGAAGGAAGTTACAAGATACTTTTAAATTATCTGACGGTGAATTAATTAGACGATATTTATCAGCGAGAGAATTAGCCCAAATAAATCCTAAAGTTACGCAAAAACAATTAGCTGATTACTTGCGTCGAAAAATTCGCTCTCAAGTTGGTGGAGAATTTCACGGTACTTTAGTGAGTGGGGTTATTGCTGCAAAACCCGAAAACTTTCAAGGAGTATCGGGAGTTTCGCCAAATGCCCAGATTTTACCTGTGCGGGTGTTTGGCTTAAATGGTAGTATTTTTACCTCTTCCTACATTGAAGCAGTTGGTTATGCAGCGAACCGTGGTGCAGATGTAATTAATTTGAGTTTGGGAGGACCAGTACCAACGGATGTAGAAGAACTAGCCTTCCAGCAAATATTACAGCAAAATCCCAAGTTAGTCATAGTTGCCTCCTCTGGTAATGAAAATCAAGCTGGAAGTGCTTATCCTGCGGGATATGAGGGAGTTTTGTCTGTCGGTGCTACTAACTTATTTGGAGAGCGCGCACCTTATAGTAACTATGGTAAAGGATTAGGTGTAGTCGCACCTGGTGGAGATTTGAATACATCAGCAGGATTATTAGGTGGAATACCCACCACAGGGGGAACTTGGATGGATATATTTTGGCAAGGTTTAGCTTATCCTAATTCGCGTTGGTCTACTGTAATTGATTTTCGAGGAAAATATTGGTGGATGCAAGGTACTTCTTTTTCATCTCCAGCAGTTGCGGGAGTAGTTGCCTTGATGAAGGGTGAAGATAGCGATAGAAAATTGAATCGCGAACAATTAATTAACATTCTCAAATCTACTGCAAGTTACGATGGCTTACAGATTTCTAAGGAAGAAAACGAACAATATCGTACTTTGGTTGGTAAAGGTTTAATACCCTCTTCTGTGACTGAAAAACAAGTTTTCTTCGGTAGTGGATTGATTAACGCTGATGCAGCAGTTCGGGCTGTGAAGAAATAAGTCCTTCTCGTCGAGAGACGTTACATTGCAACGTCTCTACATACATTAACCATGATTATCGCCACTCGCCCAAAAATGTAAACGCTGCCCAATAATTGGGATGGCGCCATTTTTCAGAATGCCACATCTTCAGTTGTGTTGCCCTCAAAGCTTCATTCGCGGACTTCCCTTCCTGCAACATTTGTTTATAAAATTCCTGCATAAACGCTGCTGTCCCTTTGTCATCAACTTGCCACAGCGACACTACTAAACGTTCGGCGCCTGCATACATTAACCCTCTTGTCAATCCTACCAATCCCTCACCTTGAATTTCTTTGCCTAACCCAGTTTCACAGGCACTTAGAACTATTAAATCAGCTGGATAATCGAGGTTAAATAAGTCACCCAAGCGCAAATACCCCCGAATATCTTTACCTTGTTTATCTACCAGAGAAAGGACAATACCTGATAACTCAGGGTTGGCATCGTTGACAAAACCGTGGGTAGCGAAGTGTAAAATTCGGAACTGATTGAGAGCGCTGCTAGTAGCCCAGTTATAATTAGCGTCAAAATCAAACACTTGTAACCTGTTTGCTTTTGGTACAAGTTGTAAAAGAGTCTCAGCTTCTGTACGTGTACCTAAAAGTCGCGTCCAACCTTGGCGATTAAGAATATCAGCAGAACGTTTGAGGGCAGAACGCTCTAGTTCGAGACCGATGGAGTTTTGTTGATATTGTTGTTTATTAAGTTGTTTATTTTGGAAACTGTTAAATCGCTTGTCAGTAGCACTGTATACTGGGTCAGCAAGGATGGCTAAGGTTTTTTTGCCTTCTACTGAACGAGTAACAAGTTCTTGGCGTTGAATGGCAATGGTTGATGCGGAGGGTAGGTTAACTATTTCATGGTTGACAAATAGCGGTTGGTAATCAAATTTGTTCTGTGGTGAATTATTGTCTTGGCAAATACGAATACCACCAGTGTTTGTACAAGAAATATCTTTTTGGTTTGGTCGAGAATTTTCACTATGAGTTGAGGATTTTGAATCCTTGGGGGGTTGATAATTCAAATCAGCTAAAGCAGCAAAGGGGATGTATTGTAAAGCACCATCAGCGACTACGACTAAACGCTTTTTCCCTAATTTATCTTTTACTGGTGTAAAAATAAGTTGACTCAGTTCGGTTGCAGCTTTGTCAATTTGCCAAGTTTTGATGTTTGTACAGGGGGTGTCTTTGTTTGTTAACGAAGATGGTTTGGAACTGTTTTGGCTAATTAAACAAAATAGATTGATGGCACTTTTCTCGATTTCTGACTTTTTTGGTAGTTCATAGGTGTCGAGGGAGGTTGGAGATACCACCCATAAGAAGCTGCGATCTTTATCCAAGGAATACTGTAATAACAGGGTATCTTTATCGAGTTGTTGCTGAATTTGCGCTAAAGTCAGGGGTTGAGGATATTTCAGGTTAGCGTATTTGGGACTACTTTGGCGGATTTTGGTTTCCAGTTGCTTTTGTTGGTTGAGAAGTTCGTCGATTTCTATTTGTAATTTGTCAGCGTTGGCTTTGAAAGCACGTTCTTTAATTTTATTGCTGTTAACGATTTCAAACCGCAGTTTTTCTTTTGCATCAATTAAAGCTTGTAAGCGACTTTCTTCTGTTAAAAGTTCAGGATTTGAACCTTTGCGGATATTTGCACGTGCTTCGGTTAATAGTTCTACAAGTCCTCTAGCACGGGAAGCTTCGCTGGTTTCGATTGCTTGGGCATTGTATCCTTTTAATGGGTCTTTTTTATGCAGTTCCATCAACAGGTCTATTTTGAATTTGTAGTAACTTTGAACTGTGGCGAAGTAAGATGTGCGTAAATCTTGACTGTTGACATTGCCACGTATGTTTTCGACGATTTTAATTGCTTCGTCGATGCTGGTAAGTGCAGTTTCCAAATTTTTTAGTTTGCGTTGGTTGGTGGCAATGAAATAAAGAGCATCTGCTTCATCTGTACCGTTTTTAAAAACTCGTCTTAATTTTAGTTCTTCATTATATGTATTGATTGCCAATTGATATTGATTTGTGAAAGTGTAATTCATCCCAATATTACTCAACATATCAGCTTCATCAAATCGTAATCCTGTTTGTCTAAAATATTGAAGAATTGCTTGATATATTTCTAAAGCTTTTTGATATTCGCCATTTGATTCATAAACATAAGCAAGGATATTTAAAGATTTAGATTCTTCATTTTTACCTTTGCTTTTAGATAAAGATAATGCTCGTTTTGCCGTTTCTAAAGCTTTGGGATAATTTTTCAACGAGTTGTATGTTCTAACCATACCTCGAAGTGTGAGGATTTCTGATTGATAATCCTCTTTATTTAATAAAAGTAGTGCTTGCTCATAAGATTTGAGCGCTTCATCATAGTTTTTTGATGCATCATAAACACTGGCAATCAAACCATGAGTTACAGCTTGCTCAGGTTTATCTCCTATCTGCTTATAGATATTTAGTCCTTTTGTGTAATAATTAATACTTGATTTGTAATCACCTAATGACTTATGGAGTGTTCCAATTTGTTTTAAAGTAGTTGCTTCTAATTTAGGGTTTGGTATTGAACGTTGAATATCTATAGCTTTGTTATACTCTTCCAGTGCATTTTGATAATCACTTTGCAAACTATAAATACTTGCTTTCTGTTGTAAAATTAAAGCTTGTCCATCTTTGTTTTCAACTGGCAATTTTAATCCCTCATTTAAATATTCTAATGCTTTTTGATATTCTCCAGAGAACTTATACATATTAGAAGTACTTATCAAAGCTAATAAAGTCAAACTTGTATCACCAGATTTATAATATAAATCGCCGGCTTGCTGGTAATAATTAATTGCAGTTTTATAATTTCCTGAAATAGCATAAACATCAGCAATACTTGAAACTATAAATCCTTGTTGAAAGAATGTACCTTCAATTCGTTCCAGCACCTTTTGTGCTTTATCTAAATTTTTAATAGCCTGTTCATATTCACCTAATTTCTTATTTAGAGAGGCTATATGACTTAATGTTTGAGATTGTGCGGTAAAATTATTTGATTGTTTAAAAATAGCTAATGCCTGATTATATTTATCAAAAGCTTTACTTGTTTCTCCTCGTAGAGAATGAATAAAGCCAATATCTTCTAGAACACTAGCCTCACCATCTAAAGACTTTAGTCTATCACGGTAAATTTTTAGTGCTTTATTTAGATAATCAAAAGCTTTTATTGGCTCACCTTTTCGATTATAAACAGTTGCTATGGACTGATAAGAGCTAGCCAATAAAGCTAATTCATCTACTTCTATTTTCTTCTGTTGCAAAAAGATTAATTCGGTTTTTTCTAAATAAGTGATTGCATCATCTAATCTACCCAAGCTTGTGTAAATTAAACCAATATAGCCAAGTATCGATGCTTTATATAAAGGTTTGAGTCCTTGTGTTTTGCCCAGCGCTTGCTGTAAATAATTTAATGCCGTTTCTTTTTCTGAAATCCCACTGTAAGCTCCTCCAATATATACTAATATCTCAACTTCCTCTTGACGTAATCCTAATTCCTGATAAATTTTTAATGCTTGCTGATATTTATCCAATGCCTGTTGATATCCTTCCCTAGTCCTTTTTTTCTCGAATTTTTGCCCTTCTTTAGCTAACTTGGCTCCCTCCTGATATCGCTGTTGCTTATCTGGAGTTAGGGGGATAGAGGGATTTGGTACTGTCTGCTGTGCGACTTTCAACCCATAACCCTTGATATTGGCGCCTGTTGACTGCGATAATAAAACCACGCAGAAAAATATCGCTACAGCACGATAAGTCCACATAGGAAGCTTTTTCCCTAACTGTTTAGGTTTATTTTGGTTTTCCATAAGTGATTATACTGAGTTTTGGCACTGACACTTTAATATACCTCTGAAGGGATTGCAGGGTATGCAACAGCTATATACTTCCTTGTTATAAAAGTTTGGAACACCAAAACAATATTCAACCTATGATAATTATTGCCACTCACCCAAAAATGTAAATGCTGCCCAATAATTAGGATGGCGCCATTTTTCAGAATGCCACATCTTCAGTTGTGTTGCTCTTAACGCCTCATTCGCGGGCTTGCCTTCATTCAACATTTGCTTATAAAATTCTTGCATAAACTCTGCTGTGCCTTTATCGTCAACTTGCCACAAGGACACTACTAAACGTTCGGTGCCTGCATACATTAACCCTCTTGTCAATCCTACCAATCCCTCACCTTGAATTTCTTTGCCTAACCCAGTTTCACAAGCACTCAGCACAATTAAATCGGCAGGATAATCGAGGTTAAAGAAGTCTCCCAAGCGCAAATACCCCCGGATGTCCTTACCTTGTTTATCCACCAAAGAAAGGACAATACCTGATAACTCTGGGTTAGCATCGTTAACAAAACCGTGAGTAGCAAAGTGTAAAATCCGAAATTGATTTAAAGCGCTGCTGGTTGCCCAATTGTAGTTAGCGTCAAAATCAAAAACTTGTAACCTGTTTGCTTGTGGTACAAGTTGTAAAAGAGTCTCAGCTTCTGTACGTGTACCTAAAAGTCGCGTCCAACCTTGGCGGTTAAGAATATCAGCAGAACGTTTGAGGGCAGAACGCTCTAGTTCAATACCAAGGAAATTTTGTTGTTTATTAAGTTGTTTATTTTGGATACTGTTCAATCGCACATCGGTAGCACTGTATACTGGGTCAGCGAGGATAGCTAAGGTTTTTTTGCCTACTGGTGAACGAGTAGCAAGTTCTTGACGTTGAATGGCAATGGTTGATGCGGAAGGTAGGTTAACTATTTCATGGTTGACAAATAGCGGTTGATAGTTGAAATTTTTCCCGGATGCTGGAATCACTGGGCTAACAATAATACCTCTATCATCTTTTGGGTTATTCTCTCCCACCTTGGGAAGTTTATTTTTCTCATCTTTTGCTTGCTGGGGAGGAGTTTGGGCTGTTAAATCCGCTACTGCTGTAAAGGGAATGTACTGCAAAGCACCATCAGCGACTATAACTAAACGCTTTTTCCCTAATTTATCTTTTACTGGTGCGAGGATAAGTTTACTCAATTCCTCTGCTGCTTTGTCAATCCTGCGAGTTTTGATGTCTACACAGGGGTTTTCTTTGTTTGTTAGCGAAGGTGGTTTAGAACTGTTTTGACTGATGAGGCAAAATAAATTGATGGCACTTTTATCTATCTCTGATTTTTTGGCAAGCTCGTAGGTGTCGAGGGACGTTGGAGATACCACCCATAGAAAACTGCGAGCGCTTCCTAAAGCATACTGTAAAAGTAGGGTGTCTTTGTCTAGTTGTTGCTGAATTTGTGCTATTTTTAACGGCTGGGGATATTTGAGGTTAGCGTATTTGGGACTACTTTGGCGGATTTTAGTTTCAAGTTGCTTTTGCTGACTAAGGAGTTCATCGATTTCTGTTTGTAATTTGTCAGCGTTGGCTTTGAAAGTTGGGTCTTGAATTTTATTGCTGTTAACGATTTCAAACCGTACTTTCTCTTTGCCATCAATTAAGCTTTGTAAGCGACTTTCCTCAGCTAAAAGTTCCGGATTGGCGCCTTTGCGGATATTAGCGCGCGCTTCTGTTAACAGTTCTACAAGTCCTCTAGCGCGAGAAGCTTCGCTGGTTTCAATTGCTTGAGCATTGTATCCTTTTGATGAGTCTTTTTTATGTAGTTCCATCAACAGGTTGATTTTGAATTTGTAGTAGCTTTGGACTGTGGCAAAATAGGATGTACGCAATTCTTGGCTTTTGACGTTGCCACGTATGCTTTCGGCAATTTTAATTGCTTCTTCGATGTTAGTAAGTGCGGTTTCCAGATTTCCTAGTTGGCGTTGATTGGTAGCGATGGAATAAAGTGCGTCTGCTTCTCCTTGAATGTCTTTTAATTCTCGTCTTAGTTTTATTTCTTGTCTGAGAATATCTATCGCTAGCTGATATTGCTTTTCTAAAATATGAATGATACTGATATTATTTAAACTTTGAGCTTCCGTTTTCAAAAGACCCATTTTTTTAGACTTTAATAAAGCCTGTCGGTGATAATTTAATGCCTGTTTATAGTCACCTTTACTTTTATGGATAATTCCAATTAAGTTCATAGTACCAACTTCTGAGTATTTATCTTCAGACTTTTGTGACAAAGTTAATAAAGTTTCAGCGTTTTTAAAAGCATTAGGAAAATCCTTCTGTAGCTCGTAACTTCTTGCTAGACCCATAAGTCCGAGTCTCTGAAAGCTATCATTATTTTGTTCTCGTGATAATGATAATGTCTGATTATAATAATGAATAGCTTCAGGGTAATCTTCTTTTGTCATATACAAGTTACCAATCAGAGGAAGAAGCATCAGTTCAAATGGTTTATCTGGAATTTGCCTATATATCTGTAGTGCCTGCTTGTAAGTTTTAACGCTTAAGTTATAATCTCCTAATAGCTCGTAAATAGATGCCATGTTACGAAGAGTATCAGCTTCTAAATTTTTGTTTTTTGTCGAACGTGCAATTTCTAATGTTTGATTGCAAATTTCTAAAGCTTTCTGGTAATCTCCCTGTAAAGCTTTGATATTAGCTTGTTGATTCATAGTTCGGGCATATCTTTCTTTATCCCCACTATTTTTGTCAAGTTCGAGCGACTCATTGATGAATTTTAATGCATTTTCATTATCACCAAGATAATTTTGATATATGCTGATAATTCGTCCAATATTAATAGACTCTAAGGATTTATTTCCTCCTTTTTGAAAAAGAATTATTGCCTGTTTGTGAGATTCAATCGCTCTTTGGTAATCCCCTTGTGATGTATAAATATCTCCAATAGTTTCAATAGTTCTGCCTTCAGCAACTAATAAACCTTGTGCTTGTTGAATTTTTCTGGCTTTATTTAAATAATCTAGAGCCTCATTCTGTTTGCCTAATTGATTATGGAGAGAGCCAATATTTCTTAATGTATCTGCTTGTGCTGGCAATAAATCTTGTCTTGTTTGCTGGATTTTTAGAGCTTGCTCATAGTATTTTAAAGCAGTTTTCGGCTCTCCCATTTGAGAATAACTGAAGCCAATTTGATTCAAAACAATGGCTTGTTGTGGTAAATCTTTAAATGTATAGCGGTAAATTTGCAACGCTTGATTTAGTGGTTCAATAGTTTGCGGCATCTCACCTAATCCAGTGTATACCATAGCTGTAGATATTAGCACTTGAGCCACAGCCTCAAATATTTTTTCTGCTCTAAAAATTGACTCCGCTTGCTTCAAAAGGGTGAGTGCTTCTCGTGATTTACCAGTTCTGCTGTAAACTTGAGCAATATGAGTCAATGCAGCACCTTTCAGTATAGGAAGTTTTAGCTCACCGGAAATATTGAGATACTGGTTAAAATACTTTAGTGCCTCTGGATATTCTGAAAGAGCATAGTAAACTACACCAATCTTTTGATTTATCCCTGCTTCCTCTACACGCAGACCTAATCCTTGAATAATTTTTAACGCTTGTTGATATTTCTCAATTGTCTGCTGATACCCTTCCTTAGTCCCTTTCTTTTCTAACTCCTGCCCTTCTTGAAATAACTTTACTCCCTCTTGATATCGCTGTTGCTTATCTGGACTTAAGGGAATAGAGGGAGCAGGTACTGTCTGCTGTGCGATTTTCAATCCATAACCCTTGATGTTGGCGCCTGTTGACTCCGATAATAAAATCAGAGAGAAAAATATCGCTACAGCACGAGAAGTCCATATAGGAAGCTTTTTTCCTAACTGTTTAGGTTTATTTCGCTTTTTCATAAGTGATTATACTGAGTTTTGGCACTGACACTTTAATATACCTCTGAAGGGATTCCAGGGTATGCAACAGCAAACACCGAAACAATATTTTACCTATGATGATTATCGCCACTCACCCAAAAATGTAAACGCTGCCCAATAATTGGGATGGCGCCATTTTTCAGAATGCCACATCTTAAGTTGCGTTGCTCTTAACGCCTCATTCGCTGACTTGCCTTCATTCAACATTTGCTTATAAAATTCCTGCATAAACGCCGCCGTACCTTTATCATCAACCTGCCACAAGGACACTATTAAACGTTCGGCGCCTGCATACATTAATCCCCTTGTCAATCCTACCAATCCTTCGCCTTGAATTTCTTTGCCTAACCCAGTTTCACAAGCACTCAGCACAATTAAATCAGCCGGATAATCAAGGTTAAATAAGTCTCCCAAGCGCAAATACCCCCGGATGTCTTTACCTTGTTTATCTACTAAAGAAAGGACAATACCTGATAACTCTGGGTTGGCATCGTTGACAAAACCGTGGGTAGCGAAGTGTAAAATCCGGAATTGATTTAAAGCGCTGCTAGTAGCCCAGTTATAGTTAGCGTCAAAATCGAAAACTTGTAACCTGTTTGCTTTTGGTACAAGTTGTAAAAGAGTCTCAGCTTCTGTACGTGTACCTAAAAGTCGTGTCCAACCTTGGCGGTTGAGAATATCCCCAGAACGTTTGAGGGCAGAGCGTTCTAGTTCTATAGCAAGGGAATCTTGTTGAGTTTGTTGTTTGTTTATTTGTTTATTTGGGGTGCTGTTCAATCGCTCGTCAGTAGCGCTGTATACTGGGTCAGCGAGGATGGCTAAGGTTTTTTTACCTGCTGATGAACGGGTGGCAAGTTCTTGGCGTTGAATGGCAATGGTTGATGCGGAAGGTAAATTGACTATTTCATGATTGACAAACAACGGTTGGTAATCAAATTTATTTTGTGGTGAATTATTGTCTTGGCAAATACGAATGCCACCAGTGTTTGTACAAGAACTATCTTTTTGGTTTTGTTTGTCTGTCTTCTCTTTCTCCTGCTGGGAAGGCGTTTGGAAGGTTAAGTCAGCTAATGCTGCAAACGGAATGTATTGTAAAGCACCATCAGCAACTATAGCTAACCGTTTTTTCCCCAATTTACCTTTCGCAGGTGCGAGGATAAGTTGACTCAGTTCGGTTGCAGCTTTGTCAATTCGCCGGGTTTTAATGTCTGTACAAGGGGTATCTTTTGTTGTCAGCGAAGGTGGTTTGGAACTGTTTTGGCTAATTAAACAAAATAAATTGATGGCGCTTTTCTCGATTTCTGACTTTTTGGGTAGTTCGTAGGTGTCGAGAGACGTTGGAGATACCACCCATAGAAAACTGCGATCGCTTCCCAAGGAATATTGCAATAGTAGCGTGTCTTTATCGAGTTGTTGCTGAATTTGTGCTATTTTTAACGGCTGCGGATATTTCAGGTTAGCGTATTTGGGACTACTTTGACGGATTTTAGTTTCCAGTTGCTTTTGCTGACTAAGGAGTTCATTGATTTCTGTTTGTAATTTGTCAGCGTTGGCTTTGAAAGTGGGTTCTTTAATTTTATTGCTGTTAACAATTTCAAATCGTACTTTCTCTTTGCCATCAATTAAGCTTTGTAAGCGGCTTTCCTCGGCTAAAAGTTCCGGATTGGCGCCTTTGCGAATATTTGCGCGCGCTTCTGTTAACAGTTCTACAAGTCCTCTAGCGCGAGAAGCTTCGCTGGTTTCGATTGCTTGAGCATTGAATCCTTTTGATGGGTCTTTTTTATGTAGTTCCATCAACAGGTCGATTTTGAATTTGTAGTAGCTTTGGACTGTGGCGAAGTAGGATGTACGCAATTCTTGACTTTTGACGTTGCCACGTATGCTTTCGACAATTTTAATTGCTTCTTCGATGTTGGTAAGTGCAGTTTCCAGGTTTCCTAGCTTGCGTTGATTTTTTCCAATATAATAAAGTGCTTTTGCTTCTCCTTGAATATCTTTTAATTCGCGCCTAATTTTTAGTTCTTCATTAAGAACATTTATTGCTTGTTGATGCTGTTGTTGAAACTCATGAGCAATGCTAATTGTGTTTAAGGTTTCAGCTTCTTTGTTTAATAACCCACTTTTACGAAAACTTACTAAGGCTTTTGCATAATTATCTAGTGCATTTTTATAATCAGTTTTTACAAGGTATATGCTACCAATAATTGCAATAGAAGCTATTTCTTGAAAAGAATTATTATACTTTTTTGATAATTCCAATGCACGATTAGCAGCCTCCAAGGCTCTGGTATAATCTTTTTTATCACGATAGGTTCTTGCTAAACCATAACTTATAGTTATTTCAGATACATAATCATCTTTATTTAATAACTTCATAGCTTGATTATAAGATATGAGTGCGTCATTTAATTTTCCGTTTCTTTGGTAAACACTACCGATGTAGTGAAGAATCCTGACTTGTTGCTGCTTGTTGTCTAGCTTTTTATAAATATCTAATACTTGATTGTAAGTCCTAATACTTAAGTTCATATCGCCTAAAAAGTCGTAGAGTAAGGCAATATTACCAAGGGTGCGAGCAGCTGCTCTGGAGCTTTTCGTTATGAAAAGCTCAATTTGCAAGGCTTCGTTATAAAGGTTTAATGCGAGTTGATAATTACCTTGTAGGATATAAATATCAGCTTGCTGGTTAAGAGTTGATGCTTCTTGTTCCTTATCCCCAGCTTTGCGATCAAAACTAAGTATTTCCTCCGTATACTTTAGTGCTTGCTCGTTATTGCCTAGAAAATTTCGATAGATACTGACAATCGATCCAAGACTTAAAGACTCTAAGGTTGTCCACCCAGCCTCATGGAAGAGTAATTTTGCTTTTTGATAATATTCAATTGCTTTTTCGTAATCTCCTCGTAAACTATAAACACTGGCAATTTCATTAATCGTTAAACCTTGGTCAACTAACGTACCTTTTTTTGATTGTATTTCAAGTGCTTGATTTAAATATTGCAGAGCTAAATCATGTTTACCCAATTTTGCGTGAAGAGTGCCAATATCTTTGAAGACTTCAGCTTGTTTTAACAAGTTTTTTCTTTTGCGGTGAATATCTAAGGCTTGATTGTAGTATTCAAAGGCTATTTCTGACTTACCTATTTGAGAATATAGTAAAGCAATAGAATTAAGAGTTTGAGCTTCTTTGTCTGGGTCTTTAAATGTAGTACGATAAATCTCTAATGCCTGATTCAGGTAATTAAGCGCATTCTTCGTCTCGCCCAATCTGCTGTAAGCCCTAGAAGCCGAAGACAAAGTTATAGCTACAAAACGAAATTGATTCTGTGCCCGAAAGCTTGATTCTGCTCGCTTCAAGTACTCCAGTGCTTCTCGTGATTTTCCCATGTTGTTGTACACATCACCAATCATACTGAGTACATTAGCTTCATAGAAAGTTTGATTTAACTCTTGCCAGATTTTTAATGCTTGGTTGTATAAATCCAGTGCTTGTTGATATTCTGAGAGAAAAACATTAACTAAACCAATTTCCATTAATATTTCGGCTTGATCTGCTCGTAATCCCAATTCTTGAACAATTTTAAATGCTTGCCGAAATTTTTCAATTGCCTGGTTATATCCTTCTCTAGTCCCTTTCTTCCGTAACTCCTGTGCTTCTTGATATAATTTAGCTGCCTCTTGATATCGCTTTTGCTTATCTGGAGTTAGGGGAATAGAAGGAGCTGGTACTGTCTGCTGTGCGATTTGCAACCCATAACCCTTGATGTTGGCGCCTGTTGACTCCGATAATAAAACCAGAGAGAAAAATATCCCTACAGCACGCGAAGTCCACATAGGAAGCCTTTGCTCTAGCTGGTAAGGTCTACTTTGATTATTCATACGTGATTATACTGACTAACTAACATTACCTTAGTTGGAAATAAAAAACATTGATATTTTTTAATAATTATTTAATCCCCTCCAATTACCAGAAGGAATAAAACTAGCCCAATAATAAGGATGCTGGTATTTCGGATTATTTAAAAACTCTAATTGTGTTTCTCGTAGGGCTTCATGTCTACCCTTACCTACTTTGACTTTCTCGTAATATTTAACCATCAAATCTTTAGTTCCACCATCATCAACTAACCACAAACTTAATAGCTGTGTCTGTGAACCTGCGATTACCAAAGCACGACGCAAACCGTAAACACCATCACCTGTTTTCACGTCACCCAGTCCAGTTTCACAGGCAGATAATACTACTAGCTCTGTTCCACGTAAATTCAATCCGGCAACTTCTAAAGCCGTGAGAACTCCATCATCAGTATTGTTGCTTTGTTTGTTTTGACGGCTATTGAAACCCGCTAATGCTAAACCTGAACGTAATAAAGGGTTTTCTAAGTTTAAATATCTGGGTTGTTCTAGTTGATTATTGAAGTCATTTATGCCTGCTGCAATAGGTTTGACTTCTTTATCGGGGAGAAAGAAACCGTGGGTTGCTAAGTGTAAAATATTCGGGACTTTTAATTTTTTAATAGCGGCTTCTGTAGCTTTTTCACCTGTGATGATATTGGTATTGGGGAAGATTTGTTTAATTTGCTGACCTTCTGCTAAAGTTGCAGAGAGGGGGTCATATTTAAGATTCGCAAAGTCTGTGGAACGTTGATTTTGCTCACCACGGGTTTTAACTGTAGAATTTGCCGCAATAACTGTTTCTTGCTGTTCATAGTTAATATTTGCAAAGACTACGGGATTTGAGAGTTGTTTTGCTGTGGTTTCTAGGCGCAGTAAATCCCTGCCAGTAGTAAGATAGGAGAAAGCATAACGTTGAACAAGATATTTATTTTGTTCATCTTTGAGGGCTTCAAAGGGTATAAGGTTTAATTGTCCATCCGGTGATAATAACAGGTGACGAGCATCGCCCAATAGAGGACGAATAGGCGCCATAAGTTGCTTGTCTAAAGCGCGCGCAAGCTCTTGAAGACTTTTCCCATCAGCAGGTTCAGCATTAATTCCACCCCGTTCCTTAGAATTAGATTTGCTTGTAGCAGGAGCAAATGCTAACACCCGACGGAAACTAGCAACCGATTTATCAATACTTGCAGCATCACCCAAATCAACCCACTTTGGTTCACCAGTCGCGCGCAGCACCACCGCAGCATAACGCGGTTGACCCCATTGTTCGTTGTTTTCCTTATTTTTGGGGTTAAATGGTTCGTACTGAACAATCTCCACCATCGCTGCATCTGGGGGAATTTGGGCTTGGATATCTGCCAATTCTACTGGTGTAATTTCTTTGCGGAACTTGGCACTTTTGGCGCTGACTTGTTCTTCTAACCGTTCCTTGTCTGCTTCTAATTGTTTAATTTGCTGCTGATAAATCTCAAATTTTTGTTCTCCCGCTCCTCTATATACCAGGTTTGATAGTTGTTGCAGCACATCCGACCATTCGTCAAATAACTGTTTGGTTTCTGGATTATCTGCTAATTGGGTGCGTAATGTTTGCACCGTGTCTGTCATCGCATCCAGCACTCGTCCTTTGCGACGAAGTATAGTAGTTAGGGCTAATTTGGCAAGGGTAGGGTTTTTGGTTGATTGTTGTAGAGCGAGAGAAACAACAGCGTTAGTTCTTCCTGTGAAAGTTTGAGCATAGTTTTGTTTTCTTTGTTCCGAACCCACAGCATAAATTAGTTGAAGGTTTTTTTCCTCAACTGCAAGTCCACGGGTGAGAAAATCCGTAGTGCGGGTGATATCTCCTTTACTCCAGTAAAATCCAGCCAAATTATTCAGGCTAGTTGCTACCGAAGGATGTTCTCGACCAAGGGCTTTCTCAACAATAGCAAGCGCTCGCAGGTACAAAGATTCTGCTTTGCTGTAATTTCCCTGTGAAGAGTAAAGTAGAGCCAAATTATTCAAGCTAGTTGCCACCGAAGGATGTTCCCAACTAAATACTTTCTCCTTAATAGCCAGCGCTCGCAGGTACAAAGATTCCGCTTTGTCATAATTCCCTTGTGAGGAATAAAGTTGTGCCAAATTATTTAGGATAGTGGCTACATCTGGATGTTCCCCACCCATTACTTTCTCACGGATAGTGAGCGCTCGTAGGTACAAAAGTTCTGCTTTGCTGTAATGCCTCTGCCTTTGGTAAAGTAAAGCCAAATTATTCAGGCTAGCTGCCACATCTGGATGTTCCCCACCCAGTACTTTCTCACGGATGGTAAGCGCTCGTCGGTAGATAGGTTCTGCTTTTGCATAACTCCCCTGTAGTCGGTAAAGTTCTGCTAAATTATTCAGATCACTAGCCACCGAAGGATGTTCTCGACCGAGTACTTTCTCCAAAATTGCCAGCGCTTGCAGGTAGATAGGTTCTGCTTTCGCATAATTCCCCTGTGAAGAGTAAAGTCCTGCCAAACTACTCAAGCTAGTTGCTATATCAGGATGTTCTGGAGCTAGTACTTTCTCCCTAATAGCTAGCGCTCGTCGGTAGATAGGTTCTGCTTTTGCATAACTCCCCTGTAGTCGGTAAA
>ERZ1066124.274-NODE-274-length-43162-cov-27.542905_pt1 | contig 43162 bp, 40 predicted proteins | sample MGYA00382771_ERZ1066124 | MGnify/ENA primary metagenome ERZ1066124 (study PRJEB33369, sample SAMEA5778354) | biofilm metagenome | biome: Industrial cooling water; feature: Water cooling tower basin; material: Biofilm | place: United Arab Emirates | collected... | reverse complement strand
TGATTTCCTGTGTAGGGACTTGGAAACCAGGCCTTCCTCAACATCCGATAGATGGTTTGGAGACCAAACCCCTACGATATATTATTAAATATCTTTCTAATGTTAGAGATTTTAGCCCAGAGCGATGTTTGATTTCCTGTGTAGGGACTTGGAAACCAGGCCTTCCTCAACATCCGATAGATGGGTTTGGAGACCAAACCCCTACGATACCTACAAATAGGTTTTGTTTCCCTATGGTTTTAGTAAGACCTTAACACACTGATCTGTTTTGTTTTTGAACATCTCATAACCCTGTTTCGTTTCCTCTAAAGGTAGGGTATGGGTAAAAACAGTAGACGGATCGATGTCACCATTGATCACGTGATCTAATAAACGAGGCATATACTTCTGTCCGTGCATTTGCCCCATTTTGATGGTTAAACCCTTGTTAAAAGCCGCACCCATTGGGATTTTATCGACAAAACCCGCATAAACGCCCATTACTGATAAAGTACCACCTTTGCGACAAGCTAACATCATTTGTCTGAGGACATGAGGACGATCGGTTTCTAGTTTTACTGCCTGTGCTACCTTATCATATAGTCCCATCGGCCCCATACCATGCGCTTCCATCCCGACAGCATCAATACAAGCATCAGGGCCGCGACCACCCGTCATTTCTTTGAGGGCTTCCCCTGCATCAATTTCTGAAAAGTCGATCCCTTCTGCCCCCACTTCCCGCGCTAACTGGAGACGTTCAGGCACTTTATCGATCAAGATCACTTGAGAGGCCCCTAATAAATAGGCACTTCTGATCGCAAATTGACCGACTGGCCCACCTCCCCAAACAGCGACAATATCTCCAGGTTGAATATCACATAATTCAGCACCCATATAACCTGTCGGAAAGGCATCAGAGATCGGTAGAATTTTTTCATCGGGGATACCTTGAGGAACTTTGAGACAGCCGTAATCAGCAAAAGGAACACGGATATATTCAGCTTGTGACCCAGCAAGACCGCCATATAAGTGAGAATATCCAAAAATCGCGCTTGTTCCATGACCTAAGATCGGCTCTTGCATCCAACCATTGGGATTAGAATTATCACAGAGTGACCATGCTTGTCGCTGACAATGGAAACACTGTCCACAACCGACAATAGAAGAAACAACTACGCGATCGCCAATTTTTAATTGTTTTACCTCTTTTCCTATTTCGACCACTTCCCCCATAAATTCGTGACCAATAATATCACCCTGTTTCATCGAAGGAATATAGCCATCATAAATATGTAGATCGGAACCGCAGATCGTGGTTGCAGTTATTTTAATAATGGCATCACGAGGGTTAAGAATGGTTGGATCTTTTACCGTTTCGACTCGTACATCATTTGCCCCATACCAACAGGCTGCTCTCATTACTATTGACCTCGCTCGTAGTGCAATAATTTATTGATAACGCGAGATGAATAACTAAAAGACCTGTCAATAGACTGAAAATTTGTATTTAGCTTTCCTTAATTTCAGTGTCTGGAATTAAAATTTTTCCGTGATGACCAATACAATTATACTGCTCTAAAACTTGCTCTGCGATCGTTCTTGCTTGACCCGCGACCACCAAAGCCACGCAAGCACCGCCAAACCCTGCACCTGTTAACCTGGCACCAAACACGTCAGGAGTCTGTTGTAGGATTTCGACGAGGCGATCCAAAGCAGGTACCGAAACCTCATAATCATCGCGTAAACTCCTATGAGACTCATTCATCAATTCCCCAAAGCGAAGCAGTGAAACACCTGATCTTGCTTCCAAAACGCGGTTATTTTCTGTAACCACATGACGGGCGCGCCGTCGTAAGGGTTCGGGTAGGGTTTCGACTTGTTCTGGCTCGGTAATATCTCGTAAAGCTGTAACATTAAGTAGTTTAGCTGCGGCTTCACATTCAGCACGTCGTTGATTATAACCGCTACTGGCCAAAGAACGGGGAACACCGCTATCGATCACGACAATTTCCCCACCTTCTGGAAACGGTAAGACTTGACGAGCGAGTGTTCGAGTATCCAAGAACAACAAATGATCCGTATCAGCCAGACTCGAAGCCATTTGATCCATAATGCCACATTGGACACCAGCATATTGAATTTCGGCTTGCTGGGCGAGTTGAGCAATTTCGACATCATCAATGTCTAGATGGAAAAGTTCACGTAAACCCCGTAAGCAAGCCACTTCCAAAGCCGCACTACTCGATAAACCTGAACCAATGGGAACGGTTGATTTAACAGAAATATTTAAAGCTGGAATTGTGTGACCTTTTTGTTGTACAAGTGAAATACAGCCGAAAAGATAACTCGCAAAATCTGAAGGAATTGAATTCAAGTCATCAATGCTGATATATTCGTCTAAATTTTCTGAGTAGAAATGATAATGATGATTGTTGCTGATTCCTAGCTGTACGGTTGTTGTTTGGGGTATAGCAGTCGGTAAAACAAAACCGTCATTATAATCTGTGTGTTCGCCCAATAAATTAACTCGTCCTGGTGCGCTGGCGACGGCATCAGGCGGCTGGTGAAATAACTCTTGGAAATTCATGACATTATCGTATTAGAGGGATAGGGCGTAATCTCCCCTTGATAACCACACTAGGAAAGTCTGGATCAAAGGTTAAATTTTCTAAACCGCCATCTTCATGAAGAACAAAAGTATCTTCTATTTTGGCCCCTGGTAAACTCGGATTCCAAGCAACTGCCATATTGTAGGTTAAAAGATCGGTCGTGGTTGGCGTGGCGATGATCTCTCGTGCCAGATAACCTGTTGTTCCACCTTGATGATGTTCTCGAATGGCATGAGGAAAGCCTTGCTGTTCGTAGGCTTTAGCCAGTGTGTAATAGATCGTATTGAGGGGGATATTGTTGTGGCATAAATCTAAGGCTTCTGCTTCAATTTCAGCCACTTGACGATGAAGTTGGGCTTGTTGATCCCTTGCCCCCAAAGGAACAAAGGAAACAAAACGAGTTAGATTAGCATATAAACCAAAACCCCTCGCGCAAAAGACTAGCATCGCCTCAGATCCAATGACTTCGTTAGTTGGTGTAGGGTGTCGATACAGAGGTAGTCGTCTCTCTCCTGCGGCTAGGGTTAAAGCAGGATGTAAACCCCTTTTCCATAACGCCTCAGCCCCCGCCCCTGCTAATTGATATTCTGTCCAAGTGGGTTCAGCCGCCAGTAAAACTTCGGTCATCGCTTCACTGGCTTTTTTTCCAACTTGACGATATCGCTCTAATTCGCTTGACAAAAGATAGCTTCTATGTATATAAAAAGAGCGCGGTAATAGAGTTTCTTCAGGGAGCATCGGGCGCACCGCTTCGCGGATCTCTGGGAGATCGCTAAAGACCATCCCAGCATTAGTAACGTCCCGTACCAAGGATTCACGAGTGGCTAAATTTCCCCAGGGATTGATAAAAAGTTTGAAATTAGCGGGTAATTCTTCCTCTACCAGGCGTTGTGCTTCGATCTCATCCGTTAAAACCCAAGCATCCTCGCAAGTCACTAGCACTTCTGCAATTCCCGTTTCTGCCGTCAGTAGTACAGCGTTAGATGCACCCCCAGTGACCCAGGCAAACCAATCAGTACCCCGTAGCCGTATTCCTTGCGCCTCGGTTTCTCTGAGGGTTTGACGGAGCATTTCGAGTTTAAGGGAAACTTCTTCAAGGTACTGATTCATAATCATTACTGGGGAACAGGTCTAATATTGATTTGACGAGTCGGTGCATTGGCTTGCTCATTAAAGGTTTGAGAGACTTGAGCAAACTGATAATCGGTCGCTGCACTAGCTGTATTAAAATGTTGTCGAATGATCGGTAAGCCTCCATTAGCTAGAGAAACCAAATCAGGATTTTGCCCAAAAGCGGCTTCTCGTTGGTAAAGAGCGGCATTTTCTAAATGAGCATTAACACCACCTTCAGCCATATAAGCTTGATCAAAACGCTCACCATCAAGTTGTGACAAACGAGCCATCGCCGCTTGAAATTTAGGGCTTGGTGTGGTGGCCAAAGTGATTCCTGCTTGAGGAGCAATTCGTGTTAAATTACTTTTAACTTGCTGTTGCTCTTGGATTTCTGCATTAGCAAAGGCTTTTACCTGAGCATTATTGGACTTTTTAAGAGCTAATTCACCAAGCATGATATTACCGATACCAGCTTGACTGGCCTCATTCATAAATATCTGATCGATTTCATTCATTTGGCTAGTTTGGTTCATTTGGTTCATGGGTTTGGTTTGAGCTACCACGAAACCATCATGAGGCTGAAAAGCAGAAAAGCCCCAAGTGAATAATAAGCCAACGATAAAAAGAGTAATAATCGTTAAGAGTCGCTTCGTCATGATTTGAAATTTCCTCATTAGAGTTTAATTAGTGATCTTTACACCTGTACTGGTTCTTCGAGTTTGATAGCTACCGCTTGTAACTCCTTGGCTTTTTCTTCTGGAAGGGCATCATTGACAAACATTCCAGCAGCAAGTTCAGTTCCAGCAAGAAATTTCAGTTTCTTTTCTGTGCGGTAGGGAGGATAGAACTGAGCGTGTAAATGACTTTCGGGGTGTGCTTGCCCATCTGTGGGTGCTTGAAACCATGCCATCAGATAGGGAAAGGGACGATCCCATAAACCGTCATATTTAAGCACGATGGTCTTTAATGCTTTCGCTAGACTTTGACGTTGTTCTAGACTAAGTTCATTAAAACTAGATACCGCTTGGATGGGAGCTAACCACACTTCGTAGGGATAGCGGGCGCAGACGGGAATAAAAGCGATCGTATACTGATCTTGATAGATAATGCGTTGTTGATCAGCAATTTCTTTTTGGATCAAATCTTCGAGTAAACCGCGTCCTTGTTCTTGGTAAAACTGTTGTTGTAGTTCTAACATCCGCGCAGGAACGGCTGGAATAAAAGGATAGGCGTAGATTTGTCCGTGAGGGTGATGCAGGGTTACACCGACTTCTACTCCCTTGTTTTCAAAGGGTAACACATACTGAATTTGAGGGACTGAACCTAAAATACGTGTGCGATCGCCCCAAACCTGTAACAGTAATTCTAAATGATCTAAACTTAGTGAACCGAGGGAAGCTTGCGGATCTTGGGTAAAAACAACAACCTCACAAGCTCCATTTGCGGGTAGGGTTTCAACAATACAATGAGGTGGAGAGTTAGCTAAAGGGGTTAGGGATGGAAAACGGTTTTCAAACACCGCTACATCATACTCTCCTTGAGGTAATTCTGTGGGAAACTCTGGATTAGTCGTTGGGGCGAGGGGGTTATATTCAGCAGGCGGCATAAAAGTACGCCCCTGACGATGACTCGCATAAGCCACCCATTCCCCACGTAACGGATGCCAGCGCAAATGAGGATTCGCTTGCACTGGCTCGGAACTCGGACTAGGGGCAGTGAGTTCCTCCGCAATGGGTCGCCGACTGTACAAGGTTAGGACTCGGCCATCCGGTTTCTGTAGCTTTTGGCTGTACATTTTCTTCCAATGACCAGGATGCGCTCAGTGTAGCGTCTCCTTTGATCGGACAACCTCTCCCTAAAGTTGCATTAGCGATTAGGCTAAGGTCAAATTTTGGTGTACGATCGGCATATAACAAGCCATTTGCTTCTTGAAAGGTATCGCTAAACTGGGTATAGCAAAAGCCGCTAAAGATTTCGATACAATTCACCACTTGTAATAGAGAGGTGTAGCGTTTTTCGAGTTCTGTGACCTGCCAACTTCTGGTATATCCCCAAATTTTATCAGCTTGAGGATCTTGTGGACGACTATAGGCAATGCCACCAAATTCGGTTAACATAATCGGTTGACCGTTGTGAGGGAAGTTATCAAGAGTCAAAACCCGCCCACCTGGACGTTCACGCTCAAATAAATCCGATAATTTCATTTCTGAGCCATAGCGTCGCGCTAATCGCAAGGGTTCGTTATCATAATCATGAATGGCGAGAATATCCGTATCCGTACTTTCCCAACCATCGTTACCTATCACGGGACGGGTCGGATCGAGGGTTTTAGTTAAATGATACATCGCTAAAACATAATTACGGTGAGCCTCCGTCTGGATCAAATTGGGAACGCCCCAAGATTCATTAAAAGGAACCCACGCGACAATACAAGGATGACTGAGATCGCGTTCAATCACTTCTGTCCATTCTTGGGTCATGCGTCTAACGGCTTTTGGGGTGAAACGATAAGCACTCGGCATTTCTTCCCAAACCAATAAACCCAGAACATCTGCCCAATATAAGTAGCGCGGATCTTCAATTTTTTGATGTTTCCGAACGCCATTAAAACCCATCGCCTTCGCCAGTTCTACATCACGCCGCAGAGCTTCATCGTTGGGGGCCGTCATTAAAGACTCTGGCCAATAGCCTTGATCTAGTACTAAGCGGAGATAGTACGGACGACCGTTGAGGGTAAAGCGATCCCGTTGAATCTCGACGGTACGCATTGCGGTGTAAGATTTAACATGATCGAGGAGTTCATATCCATCCCACAATTGAATGTCTGCTTGAATTAACGTCGGTTTTTCTGGACTCCAGAGTAATTCGTTGCGATAATCATCAATGCCAGGATCAGAAAGGGCAATTCGTCGGTGAATCTCGCCGTTTAGCAATGTATAGCTATCATTTACTAATACGGTTTCGCCTACTGACAGTTTTACTTTAACTTGTAGGTTATTGAGTTGTTTTCCGACGACAAACGCCTCAAACCCAATTTCCCAACGTTCAAAATGCGGTGTCCAACGAAGGTGATCGATATAAGTGTCGCCCACCCACTCTAACCAGACGGTTTGCCAGATGCCCGAAGTGCGAGGATACCAGATGCTATGGGGTTCTAATTGCCAGTCTTGTTTACCGCGAGGTTTCGCGAGATCCAGAGGATCATCTTGGGCCCACACCGTCACTTTAGTAAAGTTACTCTCATTCAGAGCCGATGTAATATCAAAACTAAAAGGTGTATGGCCCCCCTCATGTTCGCCGACATAATGACCATTGACCCAAACTTTAGCGTGATAATCTACCGCCCCAAAATGTAACAATAAATTACCTTCACCCATTGGTGTTTCAAATTCGCGTTCATACCAACAGTTCGGATGAAGCCCAGTATCAGAAATACCACTTAAGATAGATTCGGGAGCAAAGGGAACTTCTATATCATGATTCCAGCAATCAACGTGACTCGGTTGTGTCCATTGATTTTGATCGTCGTAAGCAAATCGCCATAAACCGTCGAGACTGTGCCAATGCGATCGCTCCAGTTGCGGTCGTGGGTAAGCACTATTTCTCAAAGCGCGTTGTTTTAGCTCTAGCACATTCATCTATTTCCAGCCCAAAGTAACAGACTTATACAGTAGCCTTAAGGGAACCGTTAGATCTAATCTATAAAGATTAGACGACTCAGTTAATGTTTGTTTCCTGACCGTGCTATTATGCCACAGCAAACGGTCAATATAACTAAGTATTTTCAATTTATTTTGTTAAGTATTTTTTGAAAATATTAAGGTTTTTAAGTATTATTACTTAACCTACTGATTAACTTAGTTAACTTTACCTCGATATCTTAATTTTAAAGTATTTCGCCTAATTTTAGATTAATAGAATTGCTGAATTTAAAGATAGCAGCACATATCATGATAAACCTCAAACTTTCGATAGAAGTAATAAAAATCAATAGAAATTAAGGTTAATTCATTAGCAGATATAAAAAAAAACATACAAAAGCTTAAGTGACCGAAAAAGAAAGGCGCAGACTCTGCTGAATTATCTTTAAAGCCTTTCTCTGTCTAGTTACTTTGTAAAAATGAATAATGTAGGGGGGAATTATGGCAAAAGAAGAAGTAAAAAGTACCACTAATGGCATCACGAATGAGAAGTCCGTCACAGAAATTACATCCAAGCTAACGCAGCTAAGGGAATTACCATCGTTTAATCGATCATCACCGAGCTTTTCGCCGTCTACTGCAAGTTTTCAAGCCAAAGAAGCGAAAGAATTACCCGATATCATTTGTATTTCTCATTTACGCTGGAATTTTGTCTATCAACGACCGCAACATCTTCTCAGCCGTTGTGCAACTGCCAAACGAGTCTTTTTTATTGAAGAACCTATTTTTACTCCAGAAGCGAGCGAAAAACTAGAAGTTACTCCTGATAAAACTGGTGTAACGGTCGTTGTTCCCCATCTTCAACAAGGTTTAAACGAAGAAACGATTCAAACCAAAGTTAAAGAATTAATCGATCGCTTTTTAATCGAACAGAAGATCCGTAAGTATATCTGTTGGTACTATACACCGATGGGTTTATCTTATACACGTCATCTACAACCCGAAGCAATTATTTATGATTGCATGGATGAACTATCGGCTTTTAAAGGTGCCTCCCCGACCTTAAAAACCCATGAAGCTGAACTATTTAGCCGCGCTGATGTCGTTTTTACAGGTGGACAAAGCTTGTATGAAAGCAAAGTCAAACAGCATCCTAATGTTTACGCCTTTCCCAGTAGTGTCGATGTTCCTCATTTTGCCCAAGGGAGGAAAATTCAAGAAGATCCAAGCGACCAAGCCTCAATCCCTCACCCCCGTTTAGGCTTTTTTGGTGTTATTGATGAACGGATGGACATTGAACTCTTAAAAGGAATTGCGGATGCTCGTCCCGACTGGCATTTAGTGATTATTGGGCCAGTAGTGAAAATTGACCCCAATACCCTCCCGCAACGTGACAATATTCACTATCTTGGCGGTAAAGATTATCAAGAGTTACCTAGGTATCTAGCAGGATGGGACTTAGCCCTATTGCCATTTGCTCGGAATGAATCCACTCGTTATATTAGCCCAACTAAAACACCTGAGTATCTAGCTGCGGGTAAACCTGTTATTTCCACTTCTATTCGAGATGTGGTGCGACCCTACGGTGATTTAGGATTAGTTAGAATTGCCGATACAGTCAATGAGTTTGTCCAAGCAGCCGAAAAAGCAATGCAAGAAGATACGGCAGCCTTGGGATGGTTAAATCAAGTCGATAGCTTTTTAGAACAGATTTCTTGGGATCGAACATGGTCATCGATGATGCAATTGATTGATTCTGCTATTGCAACTCGTCAGGATGATAACCGTACTACTCAAATTCCACAAGCACCGAGTACCATTACTAGAGAGTATGTCTTTGATTATTTAGTCGTTGGGGCGGGTTTTTCTGGAAGTGTCATCGCCGAACGTCTAGCCACTCAGTCGGGGAAAAAGGTTTTAGTAGTAGACAAACGCAACCATATCGGCGGTAATGCCTATGATCATTATGATGAGCATGGTGTGATCGTTCATAAATACGGGCCGCACATTTTTCATACCAACTGTCGCGAAGTTTTTGATTATCTGTCAAAATTTACGCAATGGCGGAGTTATGAACATCGTGTCCTTGCTAGTGTTGATGGTCAATTGGTGCCAATTCCGATTAATCTAGATACGATTAATAAACTCTATGGCATGAATCTCAATTCCTTTGAGGCTGAGGAGTTTTTTAAATCGGTGGCTGAACCGCGAGAGTGTATCCGTACCAGTGAGGATGTTGTCATCTCTAAAGTGGGTCAAAAACTCTATGAAAAATTCTTCCGCAACTATACCCGTAAACAGTGGGGACTCGATCCCTCAGAATTAGATAAGTCGGTGATTGCGCGAATTCCGACTAGAACCAATCGAGACGATCGCTATTTTACTGATAGTTATCAAGCGATGCCTTTACACGGTTTTACAAGGATGTTTGAGAAGATGTTAGATCATCCGAATATCAAAGTAATGCTCAATACCGACTATCGAGAAATTAAAAAAGCTATCCCGTGTCGTGAGATGGTCTATACAGGGCCTGTCGATGAGTTCTTTGATTGTCGTTTTGGTCAATTGCCCTATCGTTCTCTAGAATTTAAGCACGAAACCCATAACACCCCCGTCTTTCAAAGCGCACCCGTCGTTAACTATCCTAATGATCATTTATATACTCGCATTACTGAGTTTAAGTATCTAACGGGACAAGAACACGCTAAAACCAGTATTGTCTATGAATTTCCTAAATCCGAGGGCGATCCCTATTATCCAATTCCACGCCCAGAAAATCAGGAAATTTATAAAAAATACCGCGAACTAGCCGAAGTCACTCAAGGGGTTTATTTTGTTGGTCGTTTGGGTACCTATAAGTATCTCAATATGGATCAATGTGTCGCACAAGCTTTAACAACTTACAAACAAATGGCAGTTAAGGTTTAGTTCCTTTTAAAATTATGACTACTCTAATAAACTCAAAACAGCCTTTAGAAATTTGGGCGGGTGTAGAGTGTACAGTCAATCGCGTCGGTGAGACGTATTTTGACCAATTAGAACGCAATGGTCACGCTAAACGATTAGATGACCTAGAATTATTTGCTGAACTGGGAATCACCGCGATTCGTTACCCTGTTTTATGGGAAAGAATCGCCCCCGACGGCTTAGATACGGCGGATTGGACATGGTCGGATCTAAGGTTACAAAAACTCCAAGACCTGGAAATACGTCCCATTGTCGGATTAATTCATCATGGTAGCGGGCCAAGGTGTACCAGTCTCATCGATCCAGAGTTTCCCGAAAAATTAGCCGTCTATGCGAGGGCAGTTGCAGAACGTTATCCTTGGGTGACAGACTATACTCCCATTAATGAACCGCTAACCACAGCGCGATTTAGTGGATTATATGGTCATTGGTACCCTCACGGACAAGATGATTTAAGCTTTGCTCGTGCCTTATTGAATCAATGTCGTGGGACAATTTTGGCGATGGCGGCGATTCGTCAAGTAAATCCTCATGCTCAATTGATCCAAACGGAGGATTTAGGAAAAACTTATAGTACGCCAACCCTGTCCTATCAAGCTCAATATGAAAACGATCGCCGTTGGTTAAGTTTCGATCTCCTCTGTGGGAGAATAACACCAGATCATCCGATGTGGCATTATTTACGCAAATCGGGGATTAGTGAGACTGAGTTAACCTGGTTTTTAGAAAATTCTTGTCCCCCTGACATCATGGGGATTAATTATTATCTAACAAGCGATCGTTTTCTCGATGAACAGCTTGATCAATATCCAACTATCTGTCATGGTGGCAATGGAAAACATCAGTATGCAGATGTTGAAGCGGTTCGGGTTCGTCCTGAAGGGATTACTGGACATTACACCTTACTAAAAGAAGCTTGGGAACGCTATCAGTTACCTCTAGCGGTGACCGAAGTTCATCTTAATTGTACCCGTGAGGAACAGTTACGCTGGTTATATGAGGCGTGGCAAGCGGCACTAAAATTAAAAACAGAAGGAGTCGATCTCAATGCGATTACGGCTTGGGCGTTGCTTGGGAGCTATGATTGGAATAGTTTGTTAACTCGTTGGGTGGGTCATTATGAGTCGGGAGTCTTTGACTTACGTGCGCCCGAACCTAGACCAACTGCACTCGCTCAGATGATTCGCCAATTGAGTACAGGAAATGCACCCAAACACCCAATCTTAGATAGTCCTGGTTGGTGGCATCGTTCAAGTCGGCTGTTACGCCCTCAGTGTGTTCTTTCTACCCCTACTAAAACTTCTGTCCGTCCACTGCTGATTATTGGTGCAACAGGGACATTAGGAAAAGCTATAGCGCGACTGTGCGAAACGAGAGAAATTAGCTATCGTTTACTATCGCGTCAGGAAATGGATATAACGAATCCTGCTTCTGTCGAATCGGTACTAGAACAGCTAAAACCTTGGGCAGTAGTCAATGCGGCGGGATATGTACGGGTTGATGAGGCCGAACGAGAACCTGATGCCTGTTTTAAGATTAATACCGAAGGTGCCGCCACTTTAGCAACCGCTTGTGAACGTCATGGGGTCATGTTCCTCACGTTTTCCTCTGATTTAGTCTTTGATGGTACAGGTATTATTCCCTATGTCGAAAGTGATACGATCGCTCCACTTAATGTCTATGGTCACAGTAAGGCACTTGCAGAAGAACGGGTTTTACAAACCTATCCAACTGCATTGATCATCCGTACCAGTGCTTTTTTTGGGCCTTGGGATGATTATAATTTTGTGACTTTGGCGGTGCGACAACTAAAAGCGGGTCAACCTTTTCACGCGGCTGAAGATGTTTTCATTTCACCAACTTATGTACCCGATTTAGTACAAGCTAGTCTTGATTTATTAATTGATGGTGCGTCTGGGGTGTGGCATCTAGCTAACCAAGGGGCGATTACCTGGGCAGATTTAGCCCGATTAGCGGCTAAAGAAGCTTGTATTAGTGTTAATCAATTAATTACGATGCCAATGCGGGAAATGGGCTTAATTGCGCCTCGTCCGACCTACAGCGTTTTAGGAAGCGATCGTGGATGCCTGTTACCGAGTTTAGATAACGCCATGTCTCGTTATTTTCAAGAGTGTGGCTAACTTTTTTGGATGGGAATTTAGAGGGGGGATTATTACGACAAGATAGTGAGTAAGTCCCCTCTTTTGTAGTTAAGAAAGAACTGACAAAATAATAATTGTAAGTTGATAGATTTCTTTTTGACTCAAATGAAAGCAAACGCACTGGTTAAAATTTTCTATACTTGGTATCGTCAAGCCATCCGCAATACTAAATATCGTTGGTTGATTATTTTAGCCACTTTCTTTTATTGGGTGATGCCAATTGATTTAGCTCCCGATTGGATTCCGTTTATTGGATGGTTAGATGATGGCGTATTGGCCACAATGTTGGTTACAGAAGTTTCTGAATTGTTAATGTCGTATCGCGGTCGCCGTAAAGCAGATGAAGTGAAAACTGAAGAGGTTTTAGAAACTAAATCGGTATAAGTTATATTGAATCAATTGGCAACGGGACAAACGGACTCGTTGCTATTTTATTTGTCTAAAAAATATTTTTTTAAACGTAATATTAAATTTTATTTTTTAAAATTATACTATTTTTTAAAATGAATGCTTGGCTATGTAATGCTTTGTTTATAAGGTTTTTACAGCTAAATTTATACATCATTTATAGGGATAATACATGGTTAAATGAGTGTAGTTTAAGAATTTAAGGCATAATATAAAGAAGTATTTGTAGGATAAAATCAGAATTAATCAAAGCTATTGATTTCTCATTCCTTCATACTTCAATTAGAATGTCATGTTATTTTTTTTGCTCAGAAAACGTTTAGGTTTAGTATTTATTTCTTCGTTACTTAGCTATTTATCAACTTCTTTTGTTCCAATTAAGGCAGCAACTTTTACCAGTCTTGCACAATATAATATCGAGCTTGATTCGTTTAATCAATCTCCTATCAATATCTTATCTAGAGGAGATGGAGATACAAAAATAATTGCAAACGATGGTTTTTTATCAAATTTTATAGATACAAACGCTGAATTTTTAGCTAAAACAAATAGGATTAGTGCTTATTCAAATTCAACAACAATTTTATCAGGTACTACAAATGATTATTTAGGAAATCTGCAATTTTCTTCTTCTTTAATAGGTAGTTTTTCAATTCAAGCTCAGGAATCTTTACAGTTTAGTGTAAATGGCTTTCTCAATCTTTTAAATAGAACTGATGACTTAGCTACCAGCAATCTAAGTTCTTTAGTTAAAATGAATTTATTTCTTCGAGATCGAACGACTCAAAATAGAATTAATATACTGCAAGTTTTTGGAAACCTTAATACTAATTCTAACTTGGAGTTAAGTCAAGATTTTTATAAGTTTCAGACAGGTTTAGATTTGAGATTAAATAACTATAGTCAATTAATCTCATTAGATGAAATGAATGAAATAATTCAAACTTCTTTTTCTGGATTCTTTCAAAAGCAATTTATGAGAGACACTCAATTAGATTTGATGATAGAAACTCAGTCTTGCAACTATACCTCTAATCAACTTGATACCTGTAAAAAAATACCAGAGCCATCTAACAAGTTTATCTTAATCGATCTTTTAATTGTTGTAATTTATGTGCGTTTATTTGTCCGAACTATGAAGTAGATAAATTAACTCATTAGCTAACCACTCATTAAACATTTTAGCCAAAATGTCTTGATAAATTTTATCATTTAATTCAGCCGATATAAATTTTTCTACTAATGCCACATGATATCCCTGTTCAGTTTGAAAAGGACTGATGACTTCTCCTACTTTAGCTCCAAAAACAATAGCTTCTACTTGAGGGGATAGACTGTGGCGATATATTTTTCCTTCATAACCACAGACAGAACGTCTTTTTTCATCAATATCATAGAAATGAGCCGCTTGATAGAAACTGATTTCTTGCTCTTCTATTTGATAAAATATTTCCCAGGCTAAATGTTCATAAGGAACAATAATTTGATAAAGATCAATACAATCAAAACTCAAGCGGTTTTGTCCAAAAAAGTTTTTAGCTTCTTGATTAAAAAGAACTTCTGCTAATTTTTTTCGGAGTAAAACACTTGTAATACCCGCTTCCCAGTCTTCACTTGTAATTAACTGAGAATTTAACCAAGCAAAAGTATCACTTGCCTTTTCTAGATTCATTGCGCGACGTTGACAATTTGCTTCAGCCTGAATTTCTTCTTCTGTTATAACTATATTTCTATCTAAAGCAGCTTGAACAACAATTTTATTGTAAATAATTTCCTGACAAATTTGCTTGATTTGTATGTTTTGTTTCAAGTAGTTTTCGAGTTCTGCTAATTCGATTTTTATTCTTGAAAAAGATAACATAAAATCGATGGTTAAGGTTACAAAGTTTAGGAATGGCTGAGATATATCTAATCAAAAAGAATAGGCTGAGATGGTATACCTCCCAGCATATTTTAACATTAGACCACTGAGCTTTAGTATTATGATTAAATTTAGTTTATCATTTTTCGATGTTACTAAGAGCTTATAAAAATTGGCCCAATCGCTATAGCATAAGAGGAAATATGCCCTATGGCAAAGCTAGCAATTCCATCGGAATCAAAATCAAAACTAAAATCAGTAGCCCAATCCCATGTTTGTGGATTATATCCCCTTCCTCGAACTTCCTCGATATCTATTTCGTCGTTGTAATCATCTAAATCCTCGATGCTTAATCGACTCATAATTGCTCTCCTTGCTCATTTAATCAAGAATTTTTATAAAGGTGAAATTGCTCGAACAAAGACTCCTGAGAAGACTTTTAATATAGAAGCCTGACTAGATACAACATCTGCCTCAAATTCTAGCTCTACACTGCTAGGAAAAGAATCAGCAATTGTTAAGGATGCGAGATTAATAATCGGCGGTGCGATCGTTAGTCCTCCTAAAATGGAAGTAGACTCAAAATTATCTTTTGAACTACATTTTAGATGATCTAAATCATCAATAATCATGATAGCCTCTTTGTGCTTGAAACGAAGATAATAGGGGAAATTTTTCTAGAAATTCTTATATAGATCCTACAGCTAGTGATGTATATTGGAATTTAAAACCCACACTAAAGTTACCTGGAACAGCAGTTGTTAAAATCTCAGGAATACCTGCTGCATATGAGCCAAATTCACCGACAGCAAGAGAATTAAAAGCAAAAGCTGAAGAGGCTAGACCAACAATATCAGATGGATCTAAAGGGAGTTCACCACCTTGAATATTTGAGGATTGATGCTCTAAATCTAAATGCTCTAAGTCATTAATTAACATGATGTAAATCTCCTTTATTTTTAAGGTAATTTAGATTGAGTTAGCTTTAATTCTAAAAGGTAATATTGGTTACCGTATGCCACTTTGGCAAATTTTTAAGCAAAATCATGCTCAATCAAACATCACTTAAGTTTAAAAAATATTTTGAAGCGATGAGGAGAAGAACTTCTCCCCAAAACACTTCAGTTCACTTCGCTATTTAAAAAAATCGGTTAGATTCCTGGAGTTGCTGCAAAAGCAGATGATGATGTCCCATAGGAGAGACTAACTTTGTTAACGGTGTTACTATTAAAATCTGTAAATAGTGAAACATCAGCTTGATTAGTACCATTTGCTTTGACATCAGAGGAAGCATTAAAATTACCGATTATTTCTCCAGTTGGTGAATAAAAGCTTCTTCTGAACGATTCATTATCTCTATCAGATACGCCTAGACCGCCTGAAATTCGATGATTATGCTCCAAATCCTTTTGATAATCTATATCTGGAATGTTCATAATTGATGTTCCTCCATTGAAATAATGTTAAAACTAGCAATCAGAAAAAAACTGCTAGGTCATATCAAGATACATCCATAGCAGTTCTTCTCTTAAGTAAATTAAATTAAACTCTTCTCTGAGTAGAGAATATTGCTTCGATTTGACTGACTTAAGATTCGCTTTTCTAATTTTTTGTGCTGATTAGACTTCAGCATATGCAAAAACTGTTTTATCAAAACTGATTGTTTTATAAGCATCAGCAAAAACATCAATATCTTGAAAAACATCAGCATAAGCAATACGCTGTCCATTAACGTCTAGACTGAATTCTTCAAAAAAGTCTGCGCGTCCAGCACCTTCAATATTGTTATTTTCGACAGATTCGATATAATTAAGATCAGAAACGATCATGGTTTTTCTCCTGATGTTTGTTTTAAATTTTGCATTTAGAAGAATGATCTTCTATATTTCTAATTTAATCTAAAAAAACAAAATTGGTTGCCATTTTGGCATCTTTTATCCATCATTATTTGATAGCATAATAGTATTAAATTGATGGCAAAACTAATAAGATTAGTATGAATTTAAGTTTACGAGACCTTCCAGAAGAGTTATATCAAGAAATTAAGATTTTAGCAGAGCGAGAACGTCGTTCAGTTAATCAACAAATTGTTATCTTACTAGAACAGTCTGTCCGACAACAAAAATTATTTAAAGTTGGCTGCTTTGAGCGAATGGATCAGATGCGAGAAATCTGGCTAAAACGAGGGAATTCAATGACAGATTCAGTTCAAATAATCGCAGAGGGTAGACACCGTTGATACCGCTTTTGATCATCGATAGTAACGTTGTAGCTAAGTGGTTCTTCCCAGAACATCTAACTGAGAAAGCCCTTGCTGTTAGAGATGATTGGCAAATCGGAGCAGTAGAATTAATTGCTCCAGAATTGCTTTTAATAGAAGTCTGTTATGTGATTCGGACTAAAACAAGAATTCAAATCATCACACCAGAGGAGAGTAAAAGTACAATGCAAAATTTACTCTCTCTAGAAATTCCAACTATTCCCATTTATCCTTTGTTAGTAACAGCTAACGAGTTTGCTATTGTCTTTGAGTTAACAATCTACGATGCTTTATATTTAGCGTTAGCCCAAGAACTAAGCGGAACATTGATTACAGCCGATCCCTGGTTATATCATTCACTGAGTTTGAAATTAAATGGGATCGAATTTTTGGAAAATTATCAAAGCGAATTTCCTAATACTCGACGTTAAATGAGATAAATTAAGATTTTAGAGCCAGAGCTTGTCGATAATACTCAACTGCTAAGTTAAGATTTCCCTGTTGTTGTTGGGTTGTTCCTAATTGAGTCGCCAAAGTAGTGTAGTATTGTTGTTGATCTGGGGCTAGTTTTCCCTGTGTGTGCAGAGCGATCGCTAAATTCAGTTGAGCTTCAAGACAATCTGGTTGTAATTCTAAGGCTTTTTGATAACAGACGATCGCTTGGTCTAAATTTTGTTGTAGCTGCCAGGTATAGCCAAGATTGTTGTAGAGAGCAGCTAGATTAGGCTGAAGTGATAAAGCTTGTTGATAAGCGTCTACGGCTTGATTCAATTGTCCTTGAGCTTGATATAAGTTCCCTAAGCTCATCCAAGCTTTCATAAATTTAGGTTGAATCGTCAAGATTTTATTAAATAATATTTTGGCTCGTTCAACTTGACCGATGTGATTAGCTAGTACACCCAATCCATAGAGAGCATCCAAAGATTGAGGTTGTCTGGCTAAAATTGTCTGATAAATTTGTTCAGCTTCAGCTAAGTGATTTGCTTGATGTTGTTGGATAGCCAACTGTAGAGTCTTGGTCTGTATTGTATTAATGAAAAACTTTTCTAAAGCAAAAATAGGCTGAAGATCTTCATATAACTTATATTTATTTTCCTTGATTTTTTCTTGTACCTGCTGACGATAGTGGGGATCTTGACCCAGACGGACAGCTATATCTATATAATCTTCTTTACTGGTCGCAATAAGTTCCTCAACTCCCATCATTTTTAAAATCCCTGTCGTGTGTCGTCCCCTCATCATCTCACCAGGTAACGTGACCACTGGACAAGCATGGATCAAGGATTCTAAGGTCGAGTTACAGCCAGACCAACCCATACTATCCAAGATGATATCGGCAATAGCGGCTACACCCGAAAACTCACCAGGGCTGAGTCGGGGTAAAAATCGACAGTAATTTTGAGCGTCGAGTTCAAATTTTTTGAAAGTACAGTTTAATCGCTCTATGAAAATTTCAGTAATCGCTTTACCTTGGGGAGCTTCTAGGAAAACAAACTTGCATTGAGGTAATTTTTGAGCAATTCGAGGAAAAACATCATCATATTGTGGCAAATATTTATAAAGCGATTGACAACACCAAAACAGAATTTCTTCCTCAGTAACCTCGATCTTTTCTCGTTCCATCTTCAAAACAGCGAGTGAGGGTGAAGCATAGTAAATAGAAAGATTAGGTAGCTTGATTAATTTCTCTGTATAGTATTCCTGTGCCTGCTCAGGTTCCATCAAATCGCTACTCAAATAATAGTCAATGGTCGGTAGTCCACTGGTTTCGGGGTGTCCCCATGAAGTCATTTGAAGAGGTGCCAATCTGAGGGTTGCTAATTTAAAAGGGATCGGCTCCATGCCTAATTCGGGATAAATTAGGATGTGTAATCGATCATCATTGATCATCTGACACCATTTCTCAAAAGGTAAATGTCCTTGTCGAAAGTGATCGAAAGCGCGAGAGGCGATCGCTGTTTCTCGATCTTGGAGGGTATTTGTATAGTAACCAAATAATTCAAACTGGGTTTTATCTAGATTTTGTACCCATCCTTTAACGGGGATCTTCCAGACCGAATGATTATAAAAATAACCGCACACCATACCCACGCGAATTTTTTCAGTTGGTGCTAAAGGCGTAATTGTTCGGGGTTGACTCCATTGCGGATAGCGATTTGCCATTAATTGAGTGACCATCGTACCATAGACTTTTTGTAACTCTCGGTCATTAAGTCCTTGATAGGCGAGGTAAAAAGGCTGCACTGCTCCGACCTCTCTGGCTGCTTGGCTACGCTCTTGTGCTGATGCTTGTTCATAGCTTTGGGCTAAAGCTTGTAAATGAGATTGATAGTTTGCTCGCTTCATTTCGATTTGAGCAGAACTCTCATACAAAATTAACAGTTGCCCCATACACAATCCAAACTTAGCGGCTGTGTAATGAGGATTAAGATTGATTGCTTGTTGATAAGCTGCGATCGCTTCATCTGGAAGCCCATCATCTTTGAGGACATTTCCAAGATTATAGTAAGCCTCAGCAAAATCTGACTGATGTTTGATGGCTTGTTGATAAGAAGCGATCGCCTCTGCAATTTTTCCCTGATTCTTCAGCAGATTTCCCAAATTGTTGTAGGTATAGGATAGATTAGGATTGTGATGAATCGCCTGTTGATAGGATTGAATCGCTGCCTCAAATTTGCCTTGTGCTGACCAACAGAGCCCCAAACCATTGTAAGCTTCAGCACAGTCCGACTGACGTTCTAAAGCTTGATGATAAATTTGGATTGCTTCTTCATGCTTGCCTTGTTGCTGTAGAACAGTTCCTAAATTAATCATGATAGCAACCCAATTGTGATCATGTTCTGGAAATTCTTGCCGATCAAGATCCAGTGTCATAAAGGCGGTTAGGACTTGTTTGTATAAGGTTTCCGCTTCTACCAGGGTTCCATTTTGATGATGCTCGATAGCAGTTTCGATTAGTCTAGAAAGAGGAATGTTGTCAATTGGCTCTTGCATAGGTCATTGAAAAGACGTTGGGAGGAAAGAAAGAAAGGAGACAGAAGGAACGGAGTTGGGAATCGAGGTAGTTTTTTTACGAATTCCCTACTTCTCCAATTCCTAATTAAAAACGGTCTCTAATTCAAACCATGACTAAAGCCTCCTCTTATCTGTTGACTTTGCTGATCAAGCTCTTTGAGAACATTCAAATCTTCAATCTTTTTTTTAACGCGATCTGATAAATAACAATCAACATTTTGCTCAATTTCCGACTCATCATTGGGAGAGGTCACTACTTCTTTTAATTGGGTTTGAGGATTTGAGCTTTTTCTGGCATCTGTTGTGGGATGGGGAATACTGACTGTAGACGGTTGGTTTAAGCAATTATCTTTAAGCAACCGATTATAAGTACGATAAGGAATATAATGAAGTGGATTATATCCAGCAGAGCGTAGGATTAGCACACAAGCCCAAGAATATTTTCCCGCTAAAATCGCCTCGACAATTTGTTCAAATTGTTCATTTGTCATGACTTTATCTAGCTTCGTCTGCTGATAAGAAGAATTAAAATTAAAAGGAAATGACTGACTCATAATAAAATTCCCTCCGAAAGTTTTTCATCAATTGAGCCAACAACCAACATGAGTTGATGAAAAGCTCTCAATCAAAAATCAATACACCATGCCTCGTATTGAACCTACAGTTTGATTCCATCGCTTTGAATTTTCCGAATTGGATCGAGTACCACATCAATCACTCGCTGGCGACGGATAATAATGTCGGCGGTTGCGGTTTGGCCTGCTTTAAAATAAACAGGCTGTTGTTGAGCGGTTACGTGATTCTCTTCAAGTTCTACCTCAATGCGATAGACTTCTCCTAGCTTCTCATCAGGCTTAGAATCTTCAGAGAGCTTAGTGACTGTACCAGAAACAATTCCATAATCTTGATAAGGATAAGCATCTAGTTTAATTTGTACTGGCATTCCTAGCTTGACAAAACCTGCTTCTCGGTTGGGTAGAACGGCTGACAGCACTAAAGGGGTATTAACAGGGGCAATTTCAGCGATCACTTTTCCCGCCTCAATCACTTCGCCTGAGTTGATCTCTTCTATGGAGAGAACAACGCCACTGACTGGAGCTTTAAGATACCGATTTTTGAGTTTAGCCTGTGCGCTGGCTAGAAGATTTTCAGTCTCTTTGATTTTTGCTTTCAGTTGAGTCATTTCTACGGCAAGTTGCTGTTGACGTTGTAAAGACTCTAGCTGTTTTTGTCTAGCTTGAGCTTGCTTTTGTCGTAATTCTGCTTGAAGTCGCTCGGCTTCTTTATATGTAGTTGCTAAATCCCCTTGATTTTTGGTGATTTGAGCTTCTAAGTTACGCAGTGATTGATCGGCTTGAAATAGTTGCTCATGGGTAGATGTTACTTGTTGCAGTTGATTTTGAGTAATTCGCTGCTGTGTTTCCCGTAAAGACTGCTCGGCTTGAAAAACATACTCTTGTGAAATTGCGCCTTCTCCTGCTAGAGGTTTGAGCCGAGCAATTTGCTCTTGTCGTGCAAGTTCTTCACTTCGGAGATGTTGATCGTGTTCTTTGATTTTCAGTAATAGCGGTTGTAAGCTTGTTTTTCTAGCTTGATAGGCGATTGATTCGGCTTGCTGCTGCGACAGAAGTTGGTGAACGGTTGCTGCTTTTTCTTTGGCTAATTCGATCGCAAAACGTTGACTTTGTGTTTCGGCATTGGCGATCGCTGATTGAGTTTGAGCTTCTAATTGGATTTTTTCAAGTAAGGCTTGTTTTTCCAACTGTTCCATCTGATAACCGATGAGCATTTGTTGAAGTCGCTCAACTTCTTTTTGAGCCAGTTCGGTGTCAAATTCAACTAATATTTGTCCCGCTTTGACTTCACTCCCTTCTTTGACAGCAACATTGCTAATTTTTCCTAATTCCACTGGCTGTATTTTATAGGTTGCTCCTTTTGGTACTAATTTGCCTTGTGCATGACCAACTTCTTCGATGCTGCCTAGCCAGGCCCAACTTCCAACCAATAGGGAAAATGCTAAACCGCCGATGAGAAGACGTAGCGGAAAGGTCGCGGGGGGCTGTTCTAAGAGAGAATTTACTGAAGGTGACCAGCGATTTGAGTCAGATTTAACCGTTGGTATTCCTAATGAACGGTCGGATGGGCTTACACCTGCCACACCTCCATAGATCGCTTCATGAGAATCAACTGAGCGAAGATCTTCAGGTAATTCTTCTAATAAAGATTTGTGAAGATAATTAGATTTTGAACGATCTAATTTGCTATCTTGATTGAAGTTCGATACCGTATTGTAATTTTCCATGGCTTGTTTAAAATATAAATCAATTTTGAATCGAGAAAATTAACGCGGTCTATAAAAATTGAGAGATTAGATGCTCTAAGAATGAGCCAGAGCCAGAAATTAGATACAAATCAGGATAGAGAAAACATCAAAAGCTATTAAGTTAAAAAAAAGTTATTTTTGTCAAGGATGTTAACTATTAATGTTGACAAATTCTTTCATCAAATTTTAGTTTAAAAATGGTTAAGGAACCTGCCATTTTGGCATTTTTTCTGTGTATACAGCTACAAATAAGCTAAAAAACGGCAGAAAAGAAAAATTCAAAACATAGCAAATACATTTTGTTTACCCGATTAGAGTTCAAGTTGTTGTCGAGCCAAATAATAATAAAGCCCTTGTCGTGCGATCAATTCTTCATGAGTTCCCTGTTCGGCGAGAAGTCCTCGATCTAAAACTAGGATTTGAGCGGCATGACGAACCGTTGAAAGACGATGAGCAATAATAAAAATGGTTCGATTTCGGCTTAGACGAGCTAAATTTTGTTGGAAACGTCGTTCTGATTCGGTATCTAAAGAGCTAGTCGCTTCATCTAAAATCAGAATTGGCGGATTACCAATCAAAGCACGTGCGATCGCAATTCTTTGACGTTGTCCTCCTGAAAGATTGGCCCCTCGTTCGCCGACTTTGGTATTGTATCCAAGTGGCATTGTTTGAATAAATGGATGCGCCTCAGCAAGTTTAGCCGCTTCAATGGCTTGTTCTAAAGTATATTCAGGACGATAAAGGGTAATGTTTTCCAGAATTGTTCCCGAAAACAGAAAACAATCTTGGGGGACAACCCCCAATTGCGATCGCAAAGACAGGGGAGACACATGACGAATATCATGTCCATCAATCCAAATCTCACCGCGCTCAGGCTGATAGAGTCCTTGAAGCAACTTAACCAGGGTGGTTTTTCCTGAGCCACTTCTACCAACAATTGCGATCGACTGACCTGCTTTTACTTCAAAAGAAATATTTTGGAGTGTATTATTTTCTGCCTCCGTATCATAACGAAACGTCACATTATCAAACTTGATTTGACCCTGTACCATCGGTAAAATGAGCAGAGGTTGATTCGGATTCTCTTCAGGTTCAGTTAAAAAGACATCATTGAGTCGCTCTACTGAAATGACAACCTCTTGCAGTTCATCCCAAAGTTTAGCCAGAGATAAGATCGGACTCAAAACTTGACCAATCAACATATTAAAAGCAACAAACTGACCGATTGTAAGTTGCTCTTGAATAACCAAAATTGCGCCATACCAAAGTAAAGCGGTACTCCCAACGGAATTAATTAAACCACTTGCTGCTTGTAGGCTAATTCCGAGTTGTTGACCCCGAAATTGAGCATTTAGATAATTAGTTAGTCGATCTTCCCAACGCCAGCGCAATTCTCGCTCGGATGCTGTGGCTTTGACGGTGCTAATTCCCGTAATGGTTTCGACCAGTGCTGAATTTTGCTCAACCGATTGATTAAAAACTTCTCGTGAAATCTGGCGCAAGAAAGGAGTAGCAGCAAAGGTCAAAATCATAATCGGTGGAATTAAGGCAATGACAAGTAGCGTGAGTCTCCAGTTGTAATAAAACATCAAAACTAGATAAATGAAACCCATCAAAAAATCTAACCAGGCCAAAACGACTTGATTGAGCAGAAACCGTTGAATTTTCTGATTTTCGCTAACTCGCGTGATAATGTCTCCAACATGACGAGTTTCAAAAAATTTCAGGGGTAGCATTAAGGTATGGCTGATAAAACCACTGATCATCGTTAAATCGAGCCGATTAGCTAGATAGCTTAATAAATACTGACGAACTGCCGTTAAGACTAAACCCCAGATCCCAAACAGCAACACTCCCAGGGCAAACACATTAAGGGTTGTCAGACTTTTATTAACAACAACGCGATCAAGAATAACTTGAGTAAAGAGGGGGGTTGTTAACCCAAATATTTGAATCAGCAAAGACGCTAGTATAATTTGTCCACCCAGAGAACGATAAGGAGTTAGTAAGTTCAGGAATTTGCCAAAAGAGTTTTTTTGCTGTGGAAGTTCATGTAAGCGTTCTGTTGGATCGAGCAGCACTGCATAACCTGACCAATGGGTTAAGAACTCTTGTCGGGTGACTAATTTTTTGCCTAATGCTGGATCACAAATCAAGAGCGAATCGCCTTTTGTGCGGTAGACGACGACATAATGATCGCCGCGCCAGTGAGCAATCCAAGGGTTTTTTTGTTCGATTAAAGCACTTAAACTCGCTCGTACAGGTCGAGCTTGATAGCCGATGCGTTCGGCCGCTTTGGCAAGATTTTTGAGGGAGGCCCCAGAGCGTCCCACTTCGGTTAAATTCCGTAAGAAATTGAGACTAATACGCTTGTTCCAATACTGACTAATCATGGCTAAACAAGCTGCACCACAATCGGCAGAACTTTGTTGAGCGATAAACGGGTATCTTTGCCAAAGATGAAAGCGACGTTTGGTCGGTTTCGGAAATTTAACATCCAATGAATCGGTTTGTGCAACTTTAACCGTTGTGTTTTTTTGCCCGTTAGTAGTTGGAATTGGTGATATATTTGAGTTTTTCAACCCCTGGTTAAAGGGTGCGGTGTATCGCTTAGTTATGGTTAGATTAGTAGTGATTTCTTTAAAGATTTCCTCATGTTGTCCAGGTAAGTGAAAAAGCCAAACATCACTTTGAGCTTTCCAGTCTGATAGGTTGGTTTCAGGATAGTCCCACGCATTGCCGATGTTTAGCGATCGCTCTTGAATTTGTCCCTGACGAAGCCAAAAACGACCCGACTGCCCTGATAATGCCTTAAGAATAGAAGTTCCTGCTGCAATTCGTTTGTCTTCTAAGTAAGGAAAAAGAGACTGTAATTGATGACTTGGGAGCAAAGATAAATCGGTTAAGGTTTTAAAAAAGATCAGGCGTTGTCTGATTTGGGTAGCTGTCTGCCACTGTTTGGCCAGATCAGGGAATGTCTGTAGCCAAGATTGTAGGATTTCCTGGGGGATGAAGGCGACGTGTCCTGAGTTTACCGCAACAGCACGATAGGGTAAGACGATTGGCTCAAATAGCTCATCTGCTCCAAACAATTCCCCTTGAGTGAGTAATTGGATGGATTTTTCTCGTTTTTTTTGAGGCTCAAAACTAATTAGGCGTATTTGTCCCTGGCACAGTCCATAACCAGCTTCAGTCGTCGGAAATGTGGCGATGATTTCCCCTGGTTTGAATTCTCTGATTTTAAAAGATTTGCTAAATTCGGCCAGCCGTTCCCTATCTTCTGGAGTCGGGAAAAGTTGATGATTTGTCTGTAATAACCAATCTCTGAGCAACGACGAGGCATCAGCAATCACAGTAGATTGTTGCTTTTCTTGTTTAGCGTTCATCTTTACCAACTTAAAATTTGTGTTTTTTGATACGACTAAGCGATTAATAAATATTTATTATGCTTATATACTCGTTATGCTGGTTAGGGACTTTTTAAGATTCTACCTCTCATGGAAAATTTGACAAGCCCTGTTTTTAGGGATGAAAGCGTATCAATTTTGACTCCATTTCACTGAATTAAAAGATAGAATTTCTGTTCTGCTTATCAGCTAAAGCTTAGAGTAATTATTAACAAAGATGAACTTTAACAAATGTTACTTTTCTTGAACACCCTATTTTAGGCTCGTTTTTTCGTGTAATTCCGTTCCCACAATCAGATCGAAGATTCTAAGTTTCAATATTAAAAATTGCTAAGTTTTGTAAACAAAGAAATATATTAATTAAAAGTAGATTTTTTATGGCACTCGCTCTTGTAAATAATGTTTAATATTTTCGGCATTCATTGGGCGAGAAAAAAAGTATCCTTGTCCAAACTCACATCCTAATTCTTTAAGTTTAGTAAAATTGTCTTGTGTTTCTACCCCTTCTGCGATTACATCAATTTTTAAATGATGGGCTAAATTAATAATTGCTTCGACAATATCTAAATTTTCTTGATCTTGATTCATCCGATTGACAAAAGAACGATCGATTTTGAGGGTATTAACGGGTAAGCGATGTAAATAGGATAAAGAAGAATAACCCGTGCCAAAGTCATCAATACTAATTGAAATCTGTTTTTCTTGGAGTTGGTGCAGTGTATGACTCGCCATTTCTGGATTTTGCATCAACAGACTTTCTGTGATTTCAAGTTTTAGATAACGTCCCGCTAAACCTGTACGAGTCAGTATCGAATCAATTGTTTGAATCAGATCTAATTGCTGAAGTTGGCGACTAGACAGATTGACACTCATTTGCAAAGAATTGAGGTGAGAAAATTCGTTCTGCCATGCTTTTAATTGCCGACAAGATTCAACTAAAACCCATTCACCTAAAGGAACAATTAAGCCCGTTTCTTCAGCAATTGGAATAAATTCGTTTGGAGAAATTAAGCCTTGTTCGGGATGTTGCCAACGGACTAAGGCTTCAAAACCAATTAAAGTTAAGGTTTGTAGTGAAATAATCGGCTGATAATGCAGTAAAAATTCTTGACGTTCGAGGGCAACTCTTAGACTATTTTCTAAGTTTAATTGACGACTAATTTTGACGTGCATTTCTGGATCGAAAATTGCATAGCGAGCTTTCCCATTTTCTTTCGCTCGATACATGGCTAAATCGGCATTTCTCAGGAGATCGATCGCTTTAAGATTAGGAGATGAATTAAAGGTAATACCAATGCTTGCAGTAATAAAAAAGACTTGTCCATTGATTGTAAAAGGTGATTTAAGAGTAGTACAAATGTCATCTGCTACCTTAACTGCTTCTTGGAGATCTTGAATGTTGTTGAGCAGAATAATAAACTCATCTCCACCGAGTCGAGAAACAATTCCTTGATTTTGGATGCAATTTTCGAGAGTATAAGCGATCGCGATTAATAATTGATCACCCACCAAATGCCCTAAACTATCATTAACAACTTTAAAACGATCTAAATCAACAAAGAGAACAGCAAATAAATAATCAGATTGCTCAATCGCTTTTTTTAAACATCGTTCGACTTGTTTGATTAATGAAACTCGGTTAGGTAAACCTGTTACCGAATCATGTAGTGCATCATAACGCAGTCGTTCTTCTGCTTTTTTGCGTTCAGTAATATCGAGTGCCATCGAAATAACCAGTCTACGTCCATCGGGTAAACGTCCTAAGGGTGCAGAACTAAAATTCCAAATTCGTTCTTGTCCCTTCGCATCTTTTATTAAAAATTCTCCTTCATCGACCCGACTATTAATGTCATAGAGTTGCTCAATAATCCCTTTGACAATTTCTTGGCGTTCACCGTATACTTTTTCTGTCCAGTCGGATATTGTGGGAATTTCTGCATGAGTATAACCACTTAATTCTGTCCATGTGCGATTAATTTGAATCACTTCTCCGTCTTCTGCATGAATAATAATCGGGAAAGGTGCATCTGTAATCGCTCGTCGAAACCGTTCTTCACTTTCAGATAAGGCTTTTTCTGCTTTGAGTCGTGCTGTAATATTATTAGCCATTGTCATTCGTGCTGGACGATTTTGAAATAAAATCTTTTGACTTAAGATTTCAACATCAATAATTTCTCCGTTTCGTTTTCTGTGTCGCCACAAACCATGATTATAATGATTATTAAAATTAGGTCTGACAGATTTAAGACTTTCAAAAACTTTAGGAATATCTTCTGAAGGACGAATATCGAGGATTGTCATGTTTAGGAATTCTTCACGAGAATAGCCATATTGAAAAATTGCTGCATTATTAACTTCTAAAAATTTTAATGTTTCTATGTCATAAACCCATAATGGATTAGGATTAGCTTCAAATAAAAGACGATATTTTGCTTCTGATTCTTTTAAAGCTGCTTCCATTTGTTTTCGTTCTGTAATATCTTGACCAATACCCATTAAAGAGCCATCCGATAAACGAACATTAGCCCAAGAAGCATCAATGGTTCTACCATCTCTAAGTTTTATTCTAAAATCTTGCCAAACTCCTTCGGCAGCCCGAATAAAATCAATAACGTTTTGATAGTCTTGAGGATCTGGATAACATTCGGCAAGAAAATTATAATTTTTAATTTCTTCAAGCTTCCAACCTAGTGTTTTTTCCCAGGCTTTATTAACCCATTGTAATTGACGTTCAGCGTCAAAAAAGTTGATCATAACGGGCATATGATCGACGATGGTTTGTAGGAGTTCTTTTTGCTGTTCGATAATAATTTCTATTTCTTTGCGATCGCTAATATCCAACACAAGAGATAGAATGGAAATTAATTGACCCGTCTCATCTAATAAAATCGAGTTATACCATTCACAATCAATGATTCTGCCATCTTTGGTATAGTTACGATTGCTATGAAAGTTGCGTGTTTTTTTATGAATAATTAGATCAGTAATGATTTGAGTAACTGCTTTTAGATCCGTTTCAGGTACAAAATTCCATTCGCTCCAATGTAGACCCTGAACTTCTTCTGCATCCCAACCAAATATTCTTTTAGCTTGGGATGACCAATATTTAACTTTACATTCTGCATCCCATTCTATAACGGCTAACGGTGTATTTTCGACGTGAAAAGTTAATTGTCGATGAGCTTTTTCTAAGGCGATTTGAGATTCTTTATGTGCTGTAATATCAATGGCTATTCCTTCAATAATAATTTCATTATCAATTTTTCTTCGTCCAATGGAACGATCATAAAACCAATGCCATTTACCCTTTGCATCTTGAATCCGATACTCAACCTCAAAATCTGTACCCTGCTGATAATAATCTTGTACTGCTGGCTCAATTCGTTCTAAATCTTCGGGATGAATTGAATTACTCCATAAAAAAGGATGACGGGCTAGATAAGGCAGAGAATAGCCCAAAATTTTGACAACATGAGCCGAATAAAAAATCCCACCTCGTTGATTAGAATATTCATAAAGAATTGCGGGTGAAGCTTCTACTAAACGTTGATATCGAGTTTCACTGTTTCTGAGTGCTGCTTCTTTAATCTGAAGTTTTTGCAGATTTTGTTCAACTTCTTGAGTTCTTATAATAACTCTTTGTTCCAATTCTAAATTTAAGGTCTGTATTTTGGCTTCTGCTTCTTTGAGTGGTGTTATATCTCGCCCGACTGCTTGATATTCTATAATTTTTCCTTCTGCATTAAAAATTCCACGATTTGTCCATTGATGCCAATATATTTGATTATTTAAAATGATTCGATGTTCATGGGTAATAATCGGATGATTGGGTGTAATTGATGCAAGATTTCGAGTGACTTTTTCTTGATCTTCTTCTGGAATCAGGGGGAAAAAGGTCTGATTAATTAATTTTGATGGCTCTTTCTGGAAATAACGACAGTAAGCATTATTAACAAAGGTTAAGGTTCCATTAGGGAGAAAACGACAAATTAATTCGGTCTGATCTTCTATAATTGCACGATAACGGGCTTCACTTTCTCGTAAAGCTTTTTCTGTTTGTTGTTGATAGCCAAAAGAACGCACTTTTAATGATTGATACCCAATTGCAATCATTACAGTCCCAAAAATCATCCCTCCCAAAAATAAGTCTTGAAGTCGTTGAGGATCAATTGTTTTATTCTTTTTTTCTCGTTCTTTACTCGCTTGGGGTTGATTATGGGGGATCTGAGGTTGAAGTTTAGCCGCAAAAATTACAGATTGATTTAAAACCTTAAGCGATGGCTGTTTTTTGACTGACAACGCTGAGATAAGGATGATGCAAAAGAACCAGATAAGCCTTAGTTTAACAATTTTCCCCATTGAGTCAAGCTAAAATCTAATTTGACAGAATTGAATATAATACATAGTTACTATGATAATGATTCATTTAATGCAACAATCGAATTGACATTAATACTATCTAACTTTATAGCAAAAGTCTTCAAGTTTGAGTCAATTTGAAGAAAAGAAATTGTTAAATTAAGTCTTTCTAATGCGGTTTAAGGTTATAAATAGGCTAATTGGTTTATATTTAATGAGCAAAACCTGATAAATCTTCTAGGGCTTTTCTCTCTTTAGCTGTCACTTCTCGCCATTCCCCAGGGTTTAAACCAATTAAACTCAATTGATTTTTTTTGCCTATATTAATAGAAACTCTTACTAAACGTAATGTTGGAAAACCAATCGCCGCCGTCATTTTCCTGACCTGTCGATTTCTTCCTTCAGTTAATGTTATCTCTAACCAACAAGTCGGCACAGATTTTCGATAACGGATGGGAGGATCTCTAGGGGGTAAAATAGGTTCTTCGGATAATTTTTTGATGATGGCAGGACGGGTTTTATAATCTTGAATGATGATTCCTTGTCTTAAATGATCTAGCTCAGATTCATCGGGAATTCGTTCAACTTGTACCCAATAGGTTCGCGGATGAGCAAATTTTCGATGTCCTAAACGATGTTGTAATTGTCCGTTGTTTGTCAGTAATAATAATCCTTCACTATCTTGATCAAGTCGTCCGACGGAATATATTTCAGGAATTGGGATAAAATCTTTTAAAGTAAGTCTTTTTTGCGGGCTGGCTTCATCGGTAAACTGACATAAAACATTGTAGGGTTTATAGAATAAAATATAGTGATAATAAGAAGTCATGAAACTTAGTTGAGCAAAAATGCAACAATTTAGATTACCTACTATTTTAGGATTATCCAGTGTTTTATTCTTTTTAGCAAATCAAGCTTTTGCCTCTTTTACTGTGAATGAGTTGACTATAGACCAGTTCAAAGGGAGAGGATGCGGGATGACGTTATGGAAACTGAGTCGAAAAGCTTCTGACCATTTTGTTTTTTTTAATGGGATAGAACCGAATTCTATGGAAATGAGTATTAATGGTAATCTTCAAAAATTTACGCGAATTAAAGGTAGTGGTCAACAATTTTATGGTCAGATGACCTCACAAACTTTTCAAAATCAAAACAAAACAATCATAGTAGAAGTCAATGTAGAATTAGGTAAAAAAGTAGAGACAGAAGTCACCTTAATTTCTAAAGGTACGATTCGCGTTAAAAGAGACAAGGACGTAGTTTCATTTGCCGTTAGAGGTGATGCTGGATGCTAGTCTGATTTAATGGCAACTCCTTGATACATATAGCCCAGTATTTTAGAAACATTAGGCACATAAAATTCTTTTAAATTAATGGTTTTAAACTTTTCAGAAACTAAATTTTTAATCGGTCGATTCAAATGACAACCATCAGCAATCAATTTTTGAAGTGGGGTTAAACGATTTTGCCAGACTTGAACAGTAGGATCTTTGCTCAAACCATGTTCAATAAAAAAGAATTTTCCTTGCGGTTTAAGAACTCGATAAATTTCTGAAACGGCTTGATCAACTTGTGCAATACTACAAAGTGTCCAGGTACTCACCACGCAATCAAAATAATTATCTGGCATTGGTAATTTTTCTCCATTTATGATTTGATAATTAATCGAGAATGGAGAAGCATCAATTCTTTTTTGTAAAAAACGATTCATTCCTGCATTCGGTTCAATCAAGGTAAGTCGTCTCACCTTTGTAGGATAATAAGGTAAATTTAAGCCTGTTCCTACACCAATTTCTAAAACTTCCCCATAGACATCAGCTAAAATTGCTTGACGATATTGGGTAAAAGTTGGGTCAGACATTGCCCACTCAAGACCCCAAGGAACAATAAAGTTTGAATAGAATCCCATTTTGTATAGAACAGTCAAACAACTACAGATGCAATTTACAGAAATTATTGACCAACTGAACCCGTTAGTAAAAGCCCATAGCTTAACATCCTGTCCTGATTGTAACCCTGATCTTGTGGGTGTGGCTGCTGTTGATGAAGCCAAAATAGGTACACTGAGTTACATTGAAGGTAATAAATTTGCCTCAATGTTAGAAAAAACTCAAGCTAGTGCTTTAATTTTGCCCTTAGATGAATCGTTACAAACCTTAGCCACTGAAAAAGGGATCGCTTGGTTAGCCACCTCAGAACCCCGTCTAGCCTTTGCTCATGCGATTAATTTATTTTATAAACCTTTTCAACCCTCACCCGAAATACATCCGAGTGCAGTGATTGATCCTTCGGCAACGATCGGCAAAGATGTCTATTTAGGCCCCCATGTGGTCATCCAAGCTAACGTTAAGATCGGCGATGGTGTTTGTATTCATCCGAATGTTGTCGTTTACCCTGATGCTAGGATTGGCGATCGCACGATTCTCCATGCTAATTGTACTATTCATGAACGTACTATCATTGGCTCAAGTTGTGTGGTGCATAGTGGTGCAGTGCTTGGTGCGGAGGGGTTTGGCTTTGTTCCCTCAGCTAGTGGTTGGTACAAGATGGAACAATCGGGCTATACTGTACTAGAAGATGGCGTGGAAATTGGCTGTAATACGACTATTGATCGTCCCGCAGTTGGAGAAACCCGCATTAGACGCAATACCAAAATCGATAATTTAGTCCAAATTGGTCATGGTTGTCAAATTGGGGAAGGTTGCGCTATTGCTGGACAAGCAGGGATGGCAGGAGGCGTAACAATCGGTAATAATGTAATCTTAGCGGGACAAGCAGGTATTGCTAATCAAGCAAAAATCGGTGATGGTACGATCGTAACTGCCCAAACTGGTGTACACAATGATATTAATCCAGGCGAAATTGTTTCAGGTAGTCCCGCAATGCCTCACAAACAGTTTTTAAAAGTGGCTATTGCTTATAAAAAGTTACCTGAAATTTATCAAGCGATTAGACGATTATCTAAATAATTTTGTAGGGGTTTGGAGACCAAACCCTTGCCGAATAATCTGTCACTTACTAACAATTTGGTTAAATTTTATCCAGATTTAATTTAGATTTTACGATAGCTTCAACTTCTTCGTAAGACATATCATAGGGATAAGGATAAACTTGAGCATCAGGATTTCGGCGATTAATAAATAATTCCCGAATTGCATCATCATCAGTTGGATGAGATAAAATATATTTTTTAAGTTCTTTACGGCTCATTTCTTGAAAATAAGGTTTCGTCATTTTGATTAAACTCCCATTGTCCATCATCAAAAATACTTATCTCTAAATTTCCTTTTTTTTAATTAACTGACAGCATATTCTGTATATTGTCGAAGTAATGGTGATTGAAACCCTAAAACAATATCTTCTCTAGGTATTCCTAATTCAACCAGTTCTTGCGCGATATCTATATCGGTTGTGTTGTGTTGAATCCAAACTTTATCATTTTTGATATCAAGATGAATGGAACAACCATAAACTCGTTTATTATTCTCCCAACCTAAATGTACAATTTGATAATGGTCATGTTCTCTATCAAAAATAGTTTGATTTTCCACATCTCCATAAGGTGATTTATAACTGGCATATTCAGAGAGAATTTTCTGAATAACAGTTCGATATTTTTTTATTTTATCCATGTAACAATCTCCTATTTGTCAATATCATAAACTATAATTTTTAATTGGTATTCTTGAATAATCATCTGAGCAAATTTAAGGATAAAAAAACTCTCGTAGATTTCTTTGGGAATCGCTAAATCAAGTATTCCCAGATCAGGGTAAAAACATATCATTTCTACCCTAATACTTGTTCAATTTTTCACTCAGAACGACTATTACGCTTACGATAACTTTCATAAGAAGCTTGTTTCCGCACTCTTACATATTCACCTTGATCGATTTGCCGTTGTAATGATTCGAGTTCTGCTAATTCTTGTTCTTTTAGATTTAAAGACATTGGCGCAGAACACACAGCATTTTGAGCGTTTTGTAAGACTTTTTGAGCAGTTGAATAGTCTCTATTATCGATATTTCTAATTGCTTCTTCTCTAGCACGAACGGCGATTAATTGTGCGATACGTGCGGATACTTCGACATTAAAGGGAAATTCATCTAATTGATTGGATGAAACTACAGGTAATTTTAATGCTACTTTAATTTCTTGTCGTTCAATTTGTTCGGGTGTATCCCAAGCTAAACGGAATTTACAGAGTGAATGTGTATGCGTGATAGGTGGAATTTTTAAGCGGATGGCGACTTCAATTTTATTACCCATAATTAGATTAGGTAATTTATATCGTCCATACATCGTTGTATTCAAATCATTGAAAACATCTAAAACTTCTACATTTCTTGATGGTTCAATTCCTAGACTAACTTTACTGCCAATCGTGGCCATAATTCCTTGTAATTCACTTTGGAAAATAGCGGGTAATGAGTCAGGAGATTCGATATAGTAGTAATTTCCATCACCACTTTTTGCCATTGCTTCTAATAAATCTTCATTAAAATCAGTCCCAATACCCATCGTAGAGGTACTAACTCCATGTTTCATTAATCCGTGAACATGGGTGCAAATAACATCAGGGTTGGTTTCACCCTTATTCGCTAATCCATCAGAAAGCAAAATGACTCGGTTTAGCTGTTCATTATTATACTTTTGGCTAACTTGTTTACTCCCTTCTAACCAACCTTCATGAAGATTTGTATATCCTCTGGAATGGATGCGTTTAATTTTCTCGATGATCTCTGTTTTGTGGGTTGCTAGGGTATTAGGAACAAGTGTTTCTACTTGATCATCATAGATGGTGATGCTAACACGCACTCGCGGAGCGAGATCCCTTCGGGATCGCTACTTTGAAGTTGTTCAACTGCATAGATAGCTGCTTTTCTTGCATAGTCCATCTTTTGACCCTGCATCGATCCAGAACGATCGATAACTAAGCCTAGATTCAGTTTAGGACGTTTTAGGATTTCTTGGGGTCGTGGTGATTCGATTCTGACGATCAGATCAAGAGTTGTCGAGACATCAGAAGCTACTACCTCACGCAGAGGTATAAGAGTGATTTTTGGTTGCATTTGTTTATCTTCCTTAACGAGTGATGTATTTTTTGATGGTTTCTTGCAGTTTTTGCAGAATTGACTGTTGTTCGCTAGGAGTTTTGGGATATTTGAAATCTGATCGAATATGAATTTCTAATCCTGGAATAACTTCGATGCGTATCCATGTACTTGAGTTATTATTCGGTTTTGGATCGTCTTTGACTACTGGGTTTTGTGAAATAGTATTATAAAACAAGCGATTTTTTTGTATTCCTTGAAGATATGCTAATGGGTCTTTTTCTGCTAAAGTTGGCTGTGCAGTAGTAAGATTTAGTTGAACTCCTTCTGTTAGCAAGTTTTCTAATTCGCTGTTGCTTTTTTCGGTAGCTAGTCCATCGATAGCACTCGTACTAATTCCCTCACTGAGTAAACGTCTAATAACTAAGATTTGTAAGAGATGACGATAGGTATAGATTGCATATTTACCAGAACGTTTGGGATCATCGAGCATTCCCTGAGTAGTGTAGGATCGGATTAAGCGCGGATTAATTTCGTTTGGTTCTTTAGATGGTAAATATTGAGGCAAGAGTTGATTAACTAAATTGCTAAATTCCTCCAATGAATACGTTTGTTCTGGATCGATGTCGGTTAACCTTTTCATGTTTCTATCATAACGATTACAAAATATTTTGTCAATGACAATAAATTATGTAATCGTTGAAACTAGGATTTTTTAAAGAGCGATCGATACACAGGCTCATTTTTATTATAGGTAGCGATTTCTCGTTCGGTGGGAACAGGGAAGGGGTTGGTTTCTAACTGTTGTTGGGTAAAATGGGAATTATTCTGGAAATGCTTTACCATTTCGTTTTGCACAAATTCGACATCGGATTGTAAAAATACCACACCATCATCTTTTAAGTATCGTGCAATTGCTTCAACTAATTCACTTTGTACGACTCGTCTTTTACTGTGACGTTGTTTGAACCAAGGATCAGGAAATTGAATCGTTACCCATTCTAGAATTCCTTGAGGGAAAGATTGCAGGATGGGTTCAATTGAATGATTGATATTGCAGAAAATAAAATGTAGATTGGTTAATCCTAACTGATCTCGCTGTTGATTCGCTTCAATCACTAATGGTTCTCGAATTTCTGTCCCCAAAAAATTGATATCAGGATATAAAGCAGCCATTTTTAATAAAAATTTACCTCTAGCGCAACCGATATCTAGATGTAGGGGTTGCGTGATGTCAGGATAAATTTGACTCCAATCTGGGGGGCTGACTGGGTTACGATATTGATCACTGAGTGGATTAACGTGCTGACGAACACGAACTCTTGTCAAGTTGTTCCCTCCTTTTCTTATACTAAAAACGTTTTAATTAAAATAGTGAGACTCCTGTGCTAAACTTTCGTTTTGCGGTGATTAGTGATCCTCATGTAGCTATTCCTGAAACCATTTGGACTCATCCTAATCGTTTTCACCTCGTAGAAGTGAGTATCCCTGCGTTAGAAGTTGTATTTAATCATCTCAAAGAATGCAATCTTGATTTTTTATTGATTCCAGGTGATTTAACCCAAGATGGAGAACCCGAAAATCATCGATGGTTAGCACAACAATTATCTACTTTATCGTTTCCTGCATATGTTATACCAGGTAATCACGATGTACCGAGTCTTGATGCAACTGAGAATACCATCGCCTTTTCTGAGTTTCCCTCGTTCTATCCAAAACAAGGTTACACTGATCCAAAACAAATTTATTATACTTGTGAAGTTTTTCCCAATGTTCAACTAATTGGTTTAAATTCTAATCAATTTAATAGTGAAGGTAAACAAATCGGTAAATTAGACGAAAAACAATTATTTTGGCTCAAAAATTTACTACCAACTCTGTCAGGTAAAGTTATTCTCGTGATGATTCATCATAATGTGATTGAACATTTACCTGGACAAAGTACCCATGAACTAGGAAAACGTTATATGTTAGAAAATGCGCCTAGTTTATTGGAATTATTAGAGCAATATGGAGTCAAATTAATTTTTACTGGACATCTTCATGTACAGGATATCGCTTCACATCAAGATATTTATGAAATTACGACTGGATCTCTAGTCAGTTATCCCCATCCCTATCGTATTATTGAATTCCAGCAAGATGATCAGGGACACCAGACTATAAATATTACATCACATAAGATTGAAAACTTACCAGAATGGGAGAATCTACCCGAAATCTCTCGCAATTGGTTAGGCGATCGTTCTTTTCCCTTTATGATGCGTCTTTTGACCTCATCACCGCTTAATTTACCCGTTGCTGAAGCAGAAACCCTCGCCCCCAAGTTACGGAATTTTTGGGCCGATATTGCAGGAGGGGATCATCTATTTGAGTTCCCAGATTTTCCAGAAGTAGTACAAAAATACTTTAAAAAATTTGGTGCCGTGAATGAAAAAGGTTTACCTGAATTAATCGACAATCAGGCAATTATTAAACTGTAGTTTCGCGAATTAAGATTTTTAGATCTTCACTCATGGCAGCAAGAACATTAACTGCATCAACCTCCATCGCTACCCAAGCATTCGCACCAACTTTCGTTTTATGGCGATGATCAAAAACTGTTTTTCCTGTTGTCCATTCTCCTTTCGTTTCGATTCTTACCAAAGCGCGACGAAATAATAAGGTTTCGGGATAAAATAAGTATGCTAGAGTGACCGCATCATGTACCAAAAATCCCTCTAGTCCATTGGTTTCCCGAAAAGCTTGGGATGTCTGACACATAAATTCAGCCAGCGAAACAATAAATTGAGCGATCGCACTTTTTCCCTTGACTTTTGCAATATTTTGTGCTATTGGGTTAGTAAAAATCAGTTTTCGGGTAATATCTAACGGCAAAACAACGAGATCCTCTCGACTTTGGAAAACAATGTTAGCTGCTTCGACATCGTAGGCGATATTAAATTCTCCTTCGGGTGTCAGGTTACCAGCGGTGAGAAATGCGCCACCCATAATAATAATTTCTTTAGCTTTTTTCAGGATACCAGGTGATTTCTTCTCTGCTGCCGCTAAATTAGTCAGAGGTGCGATCGCTATTATTGTAATTTCCTCAGGTGATGCGTTTAATTTCTCGATCAAAACCTCATCAGCTTCACGGGCGGTACAGTAAGAATTTGTACATTCAAGTAAAGTATGTGTTAGATTACCCATACCATCGATACCATGCAGTAATCCCGCATCTTCGCTCCCCTTTACTGAACCTCCGATGATTCCCTTAGCGACTTCTACATGAGCGAAACCTGCTAATTTAAGAAGTTTGCTTGCTCCAACAAAGGTATATTTAGCATTAACATTTCCATCAACAGTAGTCACTGCCACTAATTCAGCATATCTTTGTTTGACTAAACTGAGTAGCCACAACAAAGCAAACGCATCATCACCACCTGGATCGGTATCAAGAATAATTTTTAGTTTGGATGTAGTCATTGATCTTAGTTATTTTTAAAAATCTACCTGAGAATTAAATTATTATTTTTCATGATGTCTTCAGAAATCTACATTTTTGTAGAGTTTGAGAGTTAAAACAAAGATAGACTAACAATAAAAAATTTAATGATGCTTCCTCTATCTATTCTCTACTTCATTTCAGGATTTACGGCGTTACTGTATCAGGTTGTCTGGCAACGAATGTTAGGATTATTTTCGGGATCTGATGTACGCTCAGTAACGATCGTGATTGCATCCTATCTATTAGGATTAGGGATAGGTAGCTTAATTAGTGGAATATGGAGCGATCGCCTAACGAGTCGTCAAGCGATTCAAGTTTATGGTTTATGTAATTTAGCTATTGCAATTTTTGCCATTTTCAGTCGTTTTCTGTTTTATGATGTTTTATTTCTCCAATTAAAGTCTTTTGCTCAATCCACCTCGTTAATCCTTTTAGTCGTTTTCTTTAGCTTACTGATTCCCACAATACTAATGGGATTCTCACTACCTTTGATTTCCAAAGCAGTTAACCGTCATGCTAAAGGTTCAGCGCGTCTCATTGGTCTATTTTATGGCATTAATACCCTTGGTTCGGGTTTGGGTGCGTTCCTCTCAGGTTGGTATATTATTGGAACGATCGGTTATGAAAAGACTCTATATTTTGGAGCGATTTTAAGTGTTTTAGTGGGTTTATTAGCTTTAATTTTGTCTCTACGTGTTAAAAACGAGCAACCCATCCCGTTTTCTGGTTTTAAATTCTCTCCCTTTGTTTCTCCTCAAGTTCTAGAATGGTGTTTTTATGTTTTTCTGTCGGGTTTTGCAGCAATATCACTAGAAATCATTTGGTTTAGACTTTTAGATACAATCCTACAATCGATTTCTTATACTTATGCACATTTACTAGCCTTTATTTTAATTGGGAATGCGATCGGTAGTCTGGTTGGAGCATCTTTGATTCGTCAGATTCGCAATCCTCGATCGTTTTTCTTTATCTTGATCAGTAGTGTCATTACATATTCTGTCCTGATTATTTGGTTAGTAAGTTTGTATTGGCAAGCTCATCCAACTAATCTAGAAGTGGATATCGGTTATATCGATCCACAAAACCTTGATGCTGCATTGTTTTTCAAATATCTTGTTTTACCGTTCATTATTTTAGTACCACCCAATTTCTTACTCGGTTTTTATTTCCCGTTAGTCCAAAAAGCGGTTCAAACCGATGATCAACAAATTGGACAGCGTGTTGGATTGATTCAAGTTGCTAATATATTAGGAAATACCACAGGAAGTCTTTTAACAGGATTATGGTTTTTAGATGTGATGGGGACTGCGGGATCTTTGCGGTTACTCCTGTTTTTGGGACTCGGATTCTTTGTATTAAGTTTTTTTAAGACAAAAGCAATTAAATATATCAGTATCGTTGTGTTAATGTTGATTATTGTTGGTTTTCCTAATAATACTCGTCTGTGGGCGATGTTACATGGCATTCCAGAACAACAATATTTTATTGCCTCAGAAGATGCGACGGGGGTAGCAGGTGTCACGGAAGCGAATGGAAAAGGAACTCTACTCGCGAGTGGACAAGCACAAGCGGGCTTTCCTTATATGTCCGTTCATGCCATACTCGGTAGTATACCTGCGTTGCTTCATCCTCAGCCATCACGTATCATGATCATTGGGTTAGGATCTGGAGGAACCGCACATACAGCAGGAGTTAACCCATTAACCCAACAGATCAAAGTCATTGAATTACTAGGTGCTGAGTTAAAAGTCTTAAACACTTATTCTAAAACTTCTATTGGTCGTCCGTTACGTTTTCTATTTTCAGATCCTCGTTATGAGTTTATTGTTGGGGACGGACGGCAAGAATTAGCTTTAGCTGATCAGCAATTTGATATTATTGAGGCAGATGCGATTTATCCCTGGCGATCGCGTGCTGGGATGCTTTATTCATCAGAGTTTTTTCAAGAAGTTCGATCCCATCTTGCACCTGGTGGAATCTTTGTCGAATGGAATGTCGGTTTAGGAACCGCGCAAACGTTCCAAAGTGTCTTCCCTTATGTCACCCAGTTAGGGATGAATGATCAATTATCGGTTTTAGTCGGAAGTGATCATCAAGTCGATTTTAATCCAGATGTATTACTCGCTAAATTACAAAATCCCGATGTAATTAATTTTTTAAACAATGCGGGAGTCAATATTGCTAAAATTCGTCATGATGTGCAAACGGCAAAGGTTGAGTCTTATTCACACGCTCAAAATGGAAAACCTTTACCCGTTAATACAGATTTATTTCCCCGTTCAGAATATTATCTTAATCAGCCTTTATTAGATTGAGTTTTGGGAGTTTGGGTATCGATATATTCTCGCAAACGTTTAATCTTATTACCAACAAAATCCAGAACGATCGCATCATCAGCAGGATTTTTTTGACCCGTTACTGCGGTATCTTCCCAATACCATTCGACAGCAGCATGACTTCCCTCAATGATGATCTGATGAATCTCAATCTTAACACTAGCTGTATTCTTGGCAAAATCAGCCGCCGCTTGTCGGATCGCATCTTTACCCTTCCAGCGATACCCAGGTACGATTAACTCACCATCTGGGGTAAATAATGAGGCTAATGTATCCCCTTTACCCTCGATCCAACAGTCTTTAACTTGTTCAATAATAGAACGGATTGCCTCTGGTTTGGGTACAGATGCTCTAGAAATCTCTGAAAACATCAGAAGCATGATGATAAAACAAATAATGGCGATAGTATTAATTTTCACTCTTAATCATTAGAATCTAAAGGTGGTTCTGATGGTACCGACATAAAGCGTCCCATTGTTTTTATTATGTTCAGGATTGAAGATCACTAAAAAACCTGGGGTGACTTCGATATTATTGGTGATAGGAAAGCGATAAAAAGCCTCCAAATGATAGGAAGTGTCGTCATCTTCACGTTTTCTCACTCGACTATTAACGGTTTCTCTAACCTCATTATTGATTAATTTCGGTGGTTGACCAAAAATAATCCCCGCTAAACTTCCTTCTTGGAATAGATCAAAAAATGCTAAACCCACTGCATAGTACAAAAGATCGGCTTTGCTTCCTTGAGAACCCCTTAAATTAGCCACTGAATTCGGGGAATCTTCAGCGATCGCTTGAGAATATCCACCCCAACCAAATAGACTAATATGGGGACTAAAACGGATAGTAGCCTGTGTGCCATAATGATTACCAGTCGTTGCAATATTGCCGAAAGGTCTGCTAGTTAAAACACTGCCCGTATTTTGCAAAAAGCTAACATTACCTCTTTCTGGCGTTTCATAGCTATGGGCATATGTTAACCCGAATTGCAAAACACTATTCGGCTGGAGATTCAGTTGAGCCAATGCAGAAAAGTCTCCATTTGTCAAGCCTTGTCCCAAATCTGGATTATCACCTGTAGAGGCCAAATAACTAAAATTAGCTCCAATAATACCTCTAGGGTTAATCGCAATATCTAAACCAGGGCCACCACCTTGACGATAGATAGGACTATAAGCATATCGAGAAATAGCATCCCTTGCGCCACTATCCACAGGGCTATAGGTTGGCACTCCTCTAGCGGTTAATCCTACATTAACTGCATCTAACTGAATTGTCACTAAATCCCCAAGCGGAAAACGGTAGAATGCTTGGTTGATGTCGAGACGGTTATTATCATTGCCATCAAACCCCAAACGAGTCATATTGCTTCGGTGTAACCGCAGTGCCAAACGGTATGATATTTCTTGCTTGTAGGCGTAATCTTAGTAAATCTTCACCCCTAAAGCTTGTATTTAAGGAAAGACGAACGCGATCGCTAAAAGTGATATTATCTTCTACATCGCGATTACTTAGGGAACGCCCAGAGGAAACCGCTTGCTCATTACCAAATGCACCCGATACAGCAAAAATGACTTCTCCTCTAAGTTGAGTTGTGGTCGTAAATTGATGGTCTTCTAAAAACGCAACTTGTTGTTCTAGATGATCTACTTTAGTTCCTAAAACGGCCAATTCGGTTTTAAATTCTTTAGCGAGTCTAATTAGTTTATCAAGATCGTTGTTTAGGATAGAATGTTCTTGAATCAGTCGCTCGATAGTATTAATACAAGCATTTAATCCTGCGGCAAACTCCCAACGAGATAGAGTGAGATTTCCTCGATAAGTACGGTTAGGATAGCCCACGATACAGCCATAGCGTTCGACAAGACTCTGTAAAGCTGAATACGCCCAATCATTCGGTGTAATATCAGAAAGTTGGTTAACAGATGTGATTTGACCTTTGAGGGTTGGCTTTTGTTGGGCCTCAACTTTAGTCCCCAAAATAAAGATTAATGCGAAAGCGCACGCCCTACGCAAAAACATAAAGCTAAAATTGTCCAAAAAATATTTTTTAATAAATTAGCTAAAAACTTTCCCAAAAACAAAAAGCACCCCGTTTTCAGGAGTGCTTCTTGTTGGAATCTTAGAGATTAACCATTAATTGCGGGAGCGGTGATAGGTTCAGCAGATGCTAAATCTAAG
>ERZ1066124.271-NODE-271-length-43316-cov-28.097964_pt1 | contig 43316 bp, 55 predicted proteins | sample MGYA00382771_ERZ1066124 | MGnify/ENA primary metagenome ERZ1066124 (study PRJEB33369, sample SAMEA5778354) | biofilm metagenome | biome: Industrial cooling water; feature: Water cooling tower basin; material: Biofilm | place: United Arab Emirates | collected... | reverse complement strand
ACAAGGAAGACAAGGAAGACAAGGAAGACAAGGAAGACAAGGGAGACAAGGAAGACAAGGAAGACAAGGGAGACAAGGAAGACAAGGAAGACAAGGAAGACAAGGAAGACAAGGAAGACAAGGAAGACAAGGGAGACAAGGAAGATGGCGAGAATGTACATTCAATTTCCCCTCCTCTCCTCAGCTCCCTCAGCTCCCCCAGCTCCCTCAGCTCCCCCAGCTCCCCCAGCTCCCCCAGCTTCAAAAGCTCGATCCCCGAGCAAGCGATCGCATATCTGTAATTCCCCTGGAGCAGATGATCCCGAATCGATGTAGCATGATCCCTAGTCGATAATAAAACTCTATAAAAGTTGGTTTGAGGGATCATGGTACTGTCGGTGACGGAACGGACTTTTACACAAGAAGTATTAGAATCTCCCATCCCGGTGCTGGTTCATTTTTGGGCGCCTTGGTGTGGTCTGTGCAAGCTGATCAACCCCCAATTGCAAAAATTTCAATCACAATCGGGGTCAAATGTCAAATTAGTCGGAATTAACGCCGATAGCAATTTCAAGCTGGCAAATGCCTATCACTTGACCTCGCTACCAACGTTAATTTTGTTTGAAGACGGACAGATCTTATATCGGCAAGAAAACTTCCACGGTCGAGATGATGTCTGGGAAGCTCTGCAAGCGATTTCCTTCACCTGTGCGACTTCACGGGTGCGATCGCGGCAATATCAAACCCATTCGGCCTAAACCAGCTCGCGAATCCGATTAAATCCTAAACAAACCCACCTCGACCAATCGGGGTGGGTTATTAATCAATTAGATGACGATTAGCTATGTATGTCACAATTGTTTACAGTCTAGGCAACGAGAGTCGAGAATATTAAAGTAGGCATCAATGATGGAAGCAATCTATCAGTATGCCTGGCTGATACCAGTGCTACCCCTAGCGGGAGCGATGCTAGTCGGCCTGGGGCTGATTTCATTCAACAAGTTTACCAACCAGCTGCGGCAGTTAAACGCCGTGTTTATTGTCTCCCTGCTGGGGGCAGCGATGTTTCTCTCATTTGCGCTGCTGTGGAGTCAATTTCAAGGACACGCACCCTATAGCTATTACCTGGATTGGGCAGCTGCTGGGGATTTCCACCTCAAGATGGGCTTTACCATCGATCACCTAACGGCGGTGATGTTAGCGATCGTGACAACGGTCGCATTTTTAGTCATGATCTACACCGACGGCTACATGGCGCACGATCCTGGGTACGTGCGCTTTTACGCCTATCTGAGCTTGTTTAGCTCGTCGATGTTGGGTCTGGTGGTAAGCCCCAATTTAGTCCAAATTTACATCTTCTGGGAACTGGTCGGCATGTGTTCTTACTTGCTGATCGGCTTCTGGTACGATCGCAAGGCGGCAGCCGATGCTTGTCAAAAAGCTTTCGTCACTAACCGCGTCGGCGACTTTGGCTTGCTGTTGGGGATGTTAGGAATTTACTGGGCTACCGGCAGCTTTGAGTTTGACGTCATGGGCGAAAGGCTGCAATCCTTAGTTGAATCAGGATTGCTCAGCGGTGCTTTGGCAGCGCTGTTTGCCGTGTTAGTCTTTATGGGGCCGGTAGCCAAATCTGCTCAAGTACCGTTGCACGTGTGGCTACCCGATGCAATGGAAGGTCCGACACCAATTTCAGCATTAATTCACGCCGCCACGATGGTGGCAGCCGGGGTATTTCTAATCGCGCGCATGTACCCCGTGTTTGAAGACATCCCCACGGCGATGACTACCATCGCTTGGACGGGGGCTGTAACCGCGTTTGTCGGCGCTACAACCGCGATTACCCAAAACGACATCAAAAAAGGCTTGGCCTACTCTACCATGTCCCAGCTGGGCTACATGGTGATGGCTATGGGCGTCGGTGCTTACACCGCCGGGTTGTTCCACCTGATGACCCACGCTTATTTTAAAGCCATGTTGTTCCTTGGCTCCGGTTCGGTGATTCACGGCATGGAAGGCGTCGTGGGACACGATCCGGTTTTGGCTCAAGATATGCGGATGATGGGCGGACTGCGTAAGTATATGCCCTTTACCGCAATTACCTTTTTGATTGGCACCATCGCCATCTGCGGGATTCCCCCGTTTGCCGGTTTCTGGTCAAAAGACGAGATTTTGGGCAGCACCTTCGCTGCCAATCCAGTTTTATGGGCAATCGGCTGGATTACCGCCGGAATCACGGCGTTTTACATGTTCCGGATGTACTTCACCACCTTTGAAGGCGAATTCCGGGGCAACGATAATCAAGTGCGTCAAGAAGTCCTGGGCGTTAATTTTGGCCCTGGGGCAATGGATACTCGTGAAAAGGCTGCTGTTGCGCTCGAACACGATAGCCACGACGGTCACGGTCACGCTCACGAACCCCACGAATCTCCGATCACGATGGTACTGCCTTTGGTAATACTGGCGATTCCTTCGATGCTGATCGGTTTTGTGGGAACTCCGTTTGCCAATTATTTTGAAGCGTTTGTCCACGCTCCTGGCGAACATTTTGACATGGCTGAAGCCGCCGCAGAATTTAATCTGCCCGAATTCGCCATCATGGGAGGAAGTTCGGTAGGGATATCTTTGATCGGGATTACTTTGGCTTCGCTGATGTATCTCAGTCGCAAGATAGATGCGAAAGCGATCGCTGCTAAAATTCCCTCGCTCTACAAGCTATCCAAAAACAAATGGTACTTTGACGAAATCTACGATACCCTTTTCGTTCAAGGTAGCCGCCGTTTAGCACGGCAAGTAATGGAAGTAGACCTGAAGGTGGTTGATGGTCTAGTCAACATTACAGGTTTAATCACCCTCCTCAGCGGTGAAGGTCTGAAATACTTTGAAACTGGTCGCGCTCAATTCTACGCCCTGATCGTGTTTGCCGCAGTGTTGGTAGGTGCGATTATCTTTGGCGTGACTTGAACCGGGTAGGGGCACGGCATCAATCACCTTGGTCGCGATAGCCAAGATGTTTATATTGCCGTACCCCCACAGTGTGCGATCGCCGATACAGAATTTTTCTGCCAAATCCGATCCGAACCAAATGTGCGATCGCACACAGCCAAACCCCAAAGTAAAGATTTATCTACTTCCCTTCGAGTATAAAAAATAGCTAAAACTATTCAATTTCCTAGATATTACCCCGCTTCACCATCATCTACAATCGACAAACTACACCAAGCATTTGTTAAGTAAGTCTAAATCAGGATGGCTGAAGCGAAAAATTAAAGTTTATTAATAAAAGGGGCTGCTATAACTGTACTGCTCCTTTAGCAAAAGTTAATGTTTAGGTATCTCGATTTATGCCTTGGCTGACGACGATAATCTTATTTCCCATCGTGGCGTCGCTGCTGATACCGTTCATTCCTGACAAGGAAGGTAAAGGCAGACCGATTCGCTGGTTCGCCCTAGTTATCGGGCTGATCGACTTTTCCCTGATAGTCTACGCTTTTTATACTCAGTACGACCTGTCTTACCCGGGCTTGCAGTTGGTAGAAAGCTACCCCTGGATACCGCAAATCGGTTTGAATTGGTCGGTAGGCGCAGATGGACTTTCCATGCCGCTGGTAATCTTAACTGGCTTTATTACCACCTTGGCGACTTTAGCAGCTTGGCCTGTGACTTGGAAGCCCCGCCTGTTTTACTTTTTGCTGCTGGCGATGTACGGCGGTCAAATTGCCGTGTTCGCCGTCCAGGATATGCTGCTGTTCTTCCTGGTGTGGGAATTGGAGTTAATTCCGGTATACCTGCTATTAGCTATCTGGGGCGGTAAGAAGCGGCAATACGCAGCAACTAAGTTTATTCTGTATACGGCTGGCGGCTCGCTGTTTATTTTGGTCGCAGCGCTGGCGATGGCATTTTACGGCGATACGGTGACGTTTGATATGCGCGCGATCGCAGCCAAAGATATGGCTGTGAACTTCCAACTCTGGATGTACGCCGCTTTCTTTATCGCCTACGCCGTCAAGCTTCCGATCATCCCCTTCCACACTTGGCTACCCGATGCCCACGGCGAAGCTACCGCGCCCGTACACATGTTACTGGCTGGTATTCTCTTAAAAATGGGCGGATATGCCTATATTCGGATGAATGCCGGGATGTTACCCGATGCCCACGCAGTTGTCGCCCCTGCTTTAGTGATATTCGGGGTGGTAAATATTGTCTACGCCGCGCTTACCTCATTCGCACAGCGAAACCTCAAGCGCAAGATTGCTTACTCTTCAATTTCCCACATGGGATTTGTAATTATTGGGATTGCCTCGTTTACCGATTTAGGATTAAGCGGTGCAGTTCTGCAAATGGTTTCTCACGGTTTAATTGGGGCAAGTTTGTTCTTCTTAGTAGGGGCAACTTACGACCGCACTCACACCCTAATGCTCGATGAAATGGGTGGAGTTGGCAAGCGCATGGGCAAGATGTTCTCGATGTGGACAGCTTGTTCTCTCGCGTCTCTAGCCTTGCCCGGAATGAGCGGTTTCGTGGCAGAGTTGATGGTATTTGTCGGCTTTGCTCAAAGCGATGCCTATAACCCCACTTTCAAGGCATTAGTAATTTTACTGGCAGCAGTTGGTGTAATTTTGACACCGATATACTTACTCTCCATGCTGCGGGAAATCTGCTATGGGCCGGAAAATAAAGAATTGGTGGAACATCAAGCTTTAATCGATGCCGAACCACGCGAGGTATTTATTATTGCCTGCTTGTTGGTACCGATTATCGGGATTGGGTTGTATCCCAAGATTCTGACTCAGGTATACGATGCGACGACTGTGCAACTGACAGAGAGATTGCGGGATTCGGTGCCTGCGATCGCACAGAAACAGCAAATGCCTGAAACTCCTTTGGCTTTGCAACCTTTTGTTGGTGCGCCATCGATACGTAAATAACAATGCCGGACGCCTAAAGGCGCGGCTATACGAACGAAGCCCCTCTTCAGGGGCTTTTTTTGTTGGGATGCGATCGCTTTACGCCTGAAGGCGCGGCTATACAAACGAAGCCCCTCTTCAGGGGCTTTTTTGTTGGGGGTGGGTGCGATCGCTTTACGCCTGAAGGCGCGGCTATACAAACGAAGCCCCTCTTCAGGGGCTTTTTTGTTGGGGGTGGGTGCGATCGCACTATTGATATCATGTGCGGTAGTATCCGTAGCGTCAGCCGGGGCGGGTTAAAAAAAATATCTCGTGGTTCCACAGAATGGCTGGTAAAACCCGCCCCTACAGCACAAAATTTATACATTAGCGTTGCTAGCAGACAACATATGAAATCATTCTTGCGGCTTCTGTTGAGCTTTCTGTTGTTCGCTTTGCTCTTGCTGTACCGTCTGAACAACCAGATATTCCACCAGGTTAGCCACCGTCCTTAATTCTCGGTCAGCGCGCTCTACTAGATACTTGTATATCTCTTCAGAAAAATAAACAGTCACACGCATTCGTGCCAGGTTAAGAAAGTGGAACTTTTGTCAATCAGTGAATATGCTCAAATAGGTTCAAATGAAAATGAGAATCGTTTCGGAGCGGGAAGAGGGAAAAGGCAATCGTAGATTGCCTTTTCCCTCTCTGTATGATTATCATTCTCTTTAAAGCTAGCTAACCCGAAGCGATGGAGTATAAAAAGTTAGTTAATTACCCAATCTCAATCTATAAAAATAGTAGTAAATTCAGCAAAAATCCGGAAGTTGATTGACTTAAATTGATTGCCAAAATTAATAAAAATATCTACATTTACCAGCAGTCAATACAGTAAAAAATGTTCGATTTTATCCGTTATAATAACTGACAGAATAATAAATTCACTCGCGAGCAATCTCTGTAAAATTCCTACATATAACCGGAATTAAAGCCATCCTTTCAGATTTATATGCACGATGAATAAATAGATGAAATTATCTCAGACTTAAGTCAAGAATTTTAAGGCATTGAGCGGCAAAGGAAAAGGAGATAAATCAACTTTTTCCACCGGCTTTCGCAGAGCTTTGACGACTCCTAAATCTTGATTAGAGGGGTCAGCAAAGTACTTCACTCTCTTCAGTAGCCTTACCTTTGTCAACAGCGACTGTGAAATGATAAAGACCCCGATAAACCATCTCCAAAGAAATCCGATCAAACGGTAAGGAAAGTTCATCCGCCACTGCATCACCCAAATCAACTAAAACCGCATAAAATAGCCAAGTAGCCCAGATCTGTAACTTTACTCCATTGATTGAACCCGTCCATAAATAGGATAATCCTAATAGTCTTTTTACCGTATTAAAAGCTTCTTCAATCCGCCAACGACGGCGATATAAATCTGCTACCACATAGGGCGGTAATATTTTCGGGTCAGTCACCGATGTCAAATAAGAGTACCAAGTTTTACCAGCACGAATCTCCACTAACCGGATTGTCAGCATAGGCGTTCCATTGCGGCCTGTGCCTAATTTAATCAATTGGTCTTTAACCGAATTATTGGATGTAAAAACTTGAATTACTTTGAAAGAAGCTTTCGCCTTGAGTCTAGTAATAAAGTCTACTTGTTGACTCATCAGTTTTTCAAAAAACTGGAAATGATAAAAGCCACGGTCAAGCAATAGCAAAGTTTTTGCAGATAGTAAGTCCAGTAAAACTGCTTCAAATTTAGTTTCAGATGCCAGGGGATTGGGATGAAACCAAACTTCTATAGGTAAGCGAGTTATCAAGTCAACTACCGTACAAATTTTCCCAGCTAACTGCCCAGGCTTCAGATCTTCTAAGCTTTTCAGCTTGCGAAATAGTGCTTCTAATGTTGAACCATCTGCTACCCAAATCCGATCAAAATGCCGATTGGCGAAGCTTATACTTTCAGGTATTGGACGTTTTTGACGCTGCTGCCAATTCAATTGGAGAGCCGGGAGTAAGTCTTTAAATACTTGCTCGAATAGTGCAGATGGAAACTCTAATAATCTTTCTGATAGGGATTGTTGAGCTATTTTGGTAGCACGACACCAGAGTAAATCTTCTCTCTCTAAAAGTCGAGTTAATTCTTGTACTGATGGTACTTGTCTCCATAGTATGGTTAATACTGCTGCTACCATTAATGATAAATTTAGAATGCGATTTCGCAATCCTAACTGGCGATAGTAAGCTTGTTGATTAAAAATCGCTGGTGTGAGTAATTCTTCTAGATGCGCGGCGATAACTTGGTTATTGGGACTGGGTGTATTGTGTCGCTTCCCGTGGTCCCGATGGCGCCAATTCCGTTTTTTCATACTTAGAGTATCTTTCAATAGCTGTTGCTAGTTTGACATCTTCAGTACCCTGATGCTTCGATGCCGGAGCGATACAAAAACTAAATTGAGTTAACGCAAGTAGGTTTTCCTCAAACCAACAGGTTCTCAAACATCTTGAGAGCCTTTGTTTAACGAGAATGATAATCATATAGAGAGGGGAAAGGCAATCTACGATTGCCTTTCCCCTCTCCCCGACCAGAGACGATTCTCATTTTCATTTATAACTCATTTGAGCATATTCACTCATTGACAAAAGTTCCACTTTCTTAACCTGGCACGAATGGTCACACGGGGTCTAGCCACGGCAGAATTGCATGATGTTGCGTTGATCTCCACAAGTTTACCTTGATACTCTAATTCGATACCTACCCGACAAGGGTTTTTGGAAAATTCTATTCTTCAAGAGCTTGCTGGTGTTGACGGTCTTGCAAAGCTTTATCGATCAGCTTACCAACAATCCATGAAACAGAGCGTTCTTCGGAAGCAGCCCACTCTTCAAGAGCGGCTTTCTTTTCCTTGGTTACGTATACAGCGATCAGCTCAAGCTTGCGCTTTCCGCCCATTCGGATGTCCTCTAATTGTCTTTTTTGGGTGGTTTTCGAGAAATAGAAGCAAGTTCAGCCGGATTCAGCGGCAGACAGCGACCCAGCTTGGTTAGCTCCAAGTAAGTAGGGGCATCAGCTTCTGCGATCAATTCTGCTAAGCGTGGCGCACAAATGCCAGAATCCTTGGCTAGTTGTTCTACATCAAACAGAGATAGTACTTGGGCAAGCGTCCTCTGTTTATATCTTTGTTTCAATCCTTCTTGGATCAGGAGACGAACTTCTTGAGACAGAGAATTCCGTGAAATTTGGGTTTCTTGTTCGAGCAAGTTTCTCAGGTCGCCTACATCTACTGCTATGCGTTCTCTGCCTACTTTGTCAGCCATTGTCAGGTATACGAAGCCGTTTGATACCATCCTATCCCTCTGTGACAACACCAGTACAGCTCCGATTTTATATTATTATTGACATATTTGGATGACAAATGCCATAATAAAGATACCCAAAACCAAACCCCCATCGCAACTGACGCCAATCAAGACACGATGGGGGCTTGGACTCCTACGGAGCAAAATTCTATGATATCAACACCGAAGTCAGTCCCGGAACTACTCAAAGCAACAAGTCCGAACGATCCGCAAGGCAGACAACCGATCCGCTTGCTTGCTTGTGGCGTTCCACTGGGGGTAGAAAGCGTCGTTCATCAACTGCACGTAGTGCGTTTTGCAGAAGTTGGGGAATGGAGTCCACCTTTACCTTCGCCTGTTCAGGGTGAGGTAATTCGGATTTTGACTCGCTATTATACCCAGTCAGGATTGACGCAACGCCTGTATTTGTAAGTTGCGTTAAGTGATGAGAATAGAGCGATCGCATTGGATTGAAGTTAGTGCGATCGCTTTCTGACGAGCATACTGCCTACAGATTTCTATCGCTCAATGCTACTACAGCAAAACATGTGCTACTATAAAATATAGTAAGGCAAAATAAAGGAGATAAAATCTTGATAGAACTAGAGGCGAGAGAGTTAGTGGGTGGAAAACGCAAACTAGAGTTGATAGCGGTATACGTAACCAAAGAAAACAAAGTGGCTTTAGAGGAATGGGCAGCTTCAGAGGAGCGATCGCTTTCTTGGATCGTCGCTAAGCTGATTGATAAAGCCCTGAGTGCGCGCCAACAGCAACAGCAAGGTGCGGACAATGACAACTGACGCACATGGCTATCTTGAAGATCCGGAAGATGAAATCCGGCGCATGGGAAAGCCTCAAACCGAACCTGTTGTAGCAGGCACAAGAAAAAAAGCTGTTGAACGCTGCTTAGAAGCAGCAAAAGGAAGACAGCTACTCGCAGTTCAACATTTCCAGGGGAACATTTGGCAGTGTATTTTTCCAGGAGGCGAACATGAAGACTAAAGGCGCTATTGTTTGGAACTATAAAGAGGGTTGGACTTCGACCGAACTCGAAATCCCTACACCGGGCAAAATTGCAGTATTTATTGATTATCCTGACGACGATCTGAATATGCCAATTGTTGAACCGGAAGTAGAAGAACTCTTGTCAAGTTTAGGCTATATAGGTGAGGGACGTTATATAGGGGAAAACGATATTCTCAATCCATTAGACACAAAAACTGTAACCTATGTAGGAGCATTTCCTATTGCGGAAATCAGTCAGCATCTGAGCATTTTAAATCAAACGAAAATTCCTCTCGAATGGTTTTATACTTTAAATTCAGAGGGAAAAATTGCTGATATCAAGAACGCTACTGTTTTCGCGTAAATTATAGAGCGATCGCACTTCTAGTTAGCAAAGGGGATGGGGGATGCGATCGCATCCTATTTTTATATGTGGCTTAATAGAAAAAATTCTGCCAGAGCAACAGCAATAGCACTCTGCCGATCGTGCAGGTTATAGTGATATCATTTAATTAAATTGATATCATTTACTTACTCATGATCCGAACAGTTATCAGCCTTGACCCCGAAGATAAGCAATGGTTAGATCGGAAGGCCAAGGAATCTCAAACTACACTTGCTGCCCTAATTCGTCAGGCAGTAAAGCAAATGCGGCGACAAGAAGAAGCGAAAACACCATCATTTGAGCAACTGTTGAAAAGCACTAAAGGCTTGTGGAAGGGTGGGGATGGTTTAATTTATCAACAATCTATTCGGGATGAGTGGTCGTGAGATTTTTGCTGGATTCAGTAATTTTAATCGACCATTTCAACAATATTGAAGCGGCAACCAATTACTTACAGCAAAACAGGGAGGAAATTGCCATTTCCGTTATTACCAGAGCAGAAGTGTTGGCAGGTTTTGAACCTGCTGATGCCTTAATTGCTGCTCAACTGTTGGATCGGTTTCCAAACTTAGAAATGACAGTACAAGTTGCCGATTTGGCTGCAACATTGCGGCGACAAGAACGCTGGCGACTACCCGATGCGATTCAAGCCGCCTTTGCCCAGATTCACGGGCTGAGGCTGGTTACTCGTAACAGGCGCGATTTTCCACCAGAGCCTTATAACTTTGTGCTTGTGCCTTATCAACTTGGGGTGAATTAGGAGCGATATGCCTCCCTTCCGCTACGCGATCGCAAAAACGTTACACGATCAATTTGCTATATTTGGTTTAAAACAATTCTGCAAAAGTGGTGGCAATTATGATTCAAGAACTATCAGATTTAAGAAATAGCATCCTTGAGGGACGATACCAAGAGGCTTTAGCACTTATAGATCAACTTGATGGTATGAGTAGACAAGCCAAACTGGGTACGATTGAATCATTCCTAGTCAGAATGTTGATTCACTTGATTAAGAATCAACTTGAGCAGCGCTTGACAAATTCTTGGGCTGCTTCAATTCGCGGGTCACTTGTAGAAATCAAAAAATGGAATTTGCAAGATAATAAAACTTCTTATTACGTCGATAGGGATGAATGGGAACCGATGATTGAAGAGGCAATAGAGGTGGCGATTCGCGACGCTTCGGTAGAAGTATTTAACGGTGCATATACTCCATTTCAAGTTGATGAAATGGTAGATAGAACTCAGATAATTACAATCTCTCAAGAGCTTTTAGCACTAACTTACATCCATTCAAAAAAAGAGTTACCCGCAGTGGTTGATGATTATTTAACTCAGTTGCCAGGGGGTGAGGATTGGAAGGAAGGGAGGCAGAGATAGAGGGTGGGAAGGATGCGAGCGCACTTAATTAGCGAAAAAAAGGAGACTGAATTGTCTCAAATTTGTAGTGACTCCACTACACTAAAATTAGCCTTTAAATAAAAAAGTTTTAGCACTCCTAAAATGGCTAAAGACATCTATCACGACCTTGTGAAAGCAGCTTTACAAAAAGAAGGCTGGACTATCACTCACGATCCTTATGAACTAAGAGTGGGTGGAGTTCAAATGTATATCGATTTGGGGGCTGAACGCCTGATAGCCGCAGAAAGAGGGGACACCAAAATTGCGGTAGAAATTAAAAGCTTTATAGGCGTTTCTGCTATTACAGACTTTCACTTGGCACATGGTCAATTTATGGACTATCGCTATGCTTTGGAAGAGGAGGCCCCAGATCGAAAGTTGTATTTAGCCGTTCCCTTAAATGTTTATAAGACATTTTTTTCGCTTCAGTTCATTCAAAGGGTGGTGCAAAGGAGTCAAATCAGTTTGTTAATTTACGATCCGGCTCGGGAGGTAATTGTACAATGGCAAACCTAGAGACTTATCGGAACTACATTCAACAGTTAATATCCGAACGCGCCCAGCGTTCTATGAAAGCTAATCCTAATGTAGAAGCGCAGACTATTTTTGATGTTGAACGCAACCATTACCAATTAGTTTATGTTGGTTGGAAACCAAATGGTATTCGCGATTATGGATGTCTGCTACACGTTGATATTAAAAATGGGAAAATTTGGATTCAATATGATGGAACTGAAGACGGTATTGCTAATGAATTGATGGCATTAGGTGTACCTAAACACGACATCGTATTAGGATTTCAACCACCTTCTGTGCGAAAGTTTACTGAGTTTGCTGTTAGTTAGGAAATTTATTGATAGAGGAGATGGGGGATGCGATCGCACTCTTAATTGTTAGATGGTAAAAAGCGATCGCATAACAAAAATAAGACAGCGCTCGCTCTCTTAATTGATAGATGGTAAAAAGCGATCGCTATCACCATAGCAACTGATGAACCGATCAAAGGCGATTGAACCCGAAGCGATATTGCCTTGCGGCTAGCTATGCGATCGCACCTTGCTACTTCGTCATGGTGAAGGGGATGTGTTAAACTAAGAATAGGAAAAAATCAAATCAATATTGTTAAGAATGCCTCGAACTTTTACAGCAATCGTTTATTGGGAAGAAGATGTATATGTGGCAGAATGTCCTGAAGTTGGGACGGCAAGCCAGGGAGAAACGATTGAAGAAGCGATCGCTAATCTCAAAGAAGGAACAGAACTCTATTTAGAAGAATTCCCTTTGCCTAAAACTTCTTCTAGTCTGTTAACTGTATTCGAGGTGTTGAATAAGTGCTTAGATTAACACGAATAGGATAGACTTGGAGAAACTTGACGGTGAGTAAAATGGAACCCTGGCAAGAAAGTATTAGCATTGACCCCAAGGTTTGTCACGGGAAACCTTGCATTAAAGGAACGCGCATCATGGTTTCAGTTATCCTTGATAACTTAGCAGAAGGACTGACGCCGGAAGAAATAGTGGCAGAATATCCACCGTTGACTTTAGCAAATGTTTTAGCAGCGATCGCTTATGCTGCTGCACTGGCGAGAGAAGAAGAATTGTTGCCGCTTAGATAAATTGCAATGCTGGTTAAATTAGAGTCTTTCACCAGTCTGAGTTTGAGTAGTCGGGATAAGCAAATTAGAAGAGCGATCGCTACCTCATAAGGTGATAGATTTTAGCACAGATTGAACCAGAAGCGATCGCACTCCCTACAGGGATTTAGCTGCCAGCGCCTTATGTATATCGGAAAAAACTAATCCCAAAAACATTCAAGGTAATTTGAGTTTACCCAGCCTTCTAATCCGTTTACTCTCGGATTTGGCCCTTCGAGTACGCGGACATAAAACCAAATTCCCCGTCGATCAATAAATCGCACAAGGTTTCCATTATCAAGACCAGCTCTCGATCTTCCATTGGGGCTAAAGCGAAGCGCCAGTTGACCAGTTCTAATGTTGCTTACTTCGCAATTAACAATTTCTGCTGCCTGGGCTATGTGAATTTCTTCAGATTTTTCGGTATTTTTAGGATCTACTGTAGTAGCAGCAGAAGAGGTTATTCTCAAACTCAATACAGAAAGTGACATTAAAACGAGTATAGTCACTAAGCTATTCCCGCAAAATAAGGAAATAGGTAAACGCATACATTTGGGCTGAATTCTCATATTAGTATTGCTTCCTTTGGCTTTTTAGTCTATTAACTGAAAAAGTATTTCCAAAAACAACCTGACTGTTTCCAGCCAACTTAAATCATTCCTCATACTGGCTCCTGCTGATTTAATGATTTTCGTTCAAAGTGTGTTTGTCTAAATTTTTATTAGCTCCACATGCTAATAAAACAAAATTTATTCTATTTTTCGATAAGACGTTGAAAATCTTTTACTTTATCTGCAAATTCAGCTAGCTGTGCTAAAGCAACACTTAATTGCCAAGCTTGCAAAATGCACATTCCTAGTGCAATACCAGCAATAAGCAATAACTTAGGCTTTTCACCCTTCTGTCGAGCGCTCCACCCTGAGCGAAAAATCCAACCAACTAATGCAAGGTTTATAATCATTATGAAATTAACAATAGCGATACGGGATACCCCAAAAAGTAGTACTGACAGGGCTATTATAAGAGCCGTAACACCCAAAATTGTATTTGAATCTTTTCTTTTTGTTAGATCTGCTAATATGTCTTGGAGCAAAGCGATCATAATTATCATCCGTTTATTCTGTGTAGTATTATTGGCGTTACCAGTTGATACTGGTAACGCGAGTAAATACAGGTTGTTAACCCGTAAACTTTTTTAAAATTTTTCTATGCTTCTCAACTACCTCAGCACATTCTTTAACCGTCTCCCTTTGCTCTTTTGATAACGGACATTCGAGTTTTAATTTTTGTTTTGGTTTGTCAGCCATAAGTTAGTTTCGTCTCCTAGCTTAGCTATATAAACATTGTTTTACATAATTTAATTTTTGTCCATTCGCAAAAACTCGGAAAAAGTTGAATATTTAACCAGGAAATAACTATGTCGGAAAAAGTAGGAAAATGTCGGTTAAATAGGAAAAAGTAGGAAAATGTTAGATTATAATAGGTAAAATTACCATATCTACCCAATCAATGAACGTGGAACAAGTCTTAAAACTAGCCGACCGCTTAGTTTTTGCAAAGACTGGAAACCATCTGGACGATCTGCAACAGGCTATTGTGCGGGGAGTGTGTCAAGGTCAGAGGTACTCGGAAATAGCACGGGAATTCGGCTGTACTACTGGTCACGTTAGGGATGTTGGCTCCCAATTGTGGAAGACAATATCAGATGTATTAGGGGAAAATGTCAGTAAAAACAATTTTCGCTCCACAATGGAGAGAATTCGAGTCTCCAACGTCGCGTATCCTTTCGGGAAAAACTTTGTACCGATTAATAACGTCAATGTCTGTGCAGATAGTTTTCAATCTGCACAACCGACATTCCCACAAAGTGATGCTCAAGCTTATGAAAAAGATAAAGTAACAACAAATACCTGGGTTGCAGCAAGTTGGGATGAATTTATTCAAATTATTGAAAACCCCGCCTACCAAAAAGCTAAAGGATACTATTACAACGGAAAAATGAAGATTGAAACCATGCCAGTTGGGTGCGATCGCGCCAGCCAGCATGGAATAATGACATTTGCTATCAATCTATTCTGCACCCTCAAAAACATTCCTCATCGCGGACTGGTTAACTGTAGCTATCGACAAACGGGGGTGCTGGAAGCTCAGCCAGATACATCTTATTATTTAGGTGAAAAAGTTCAATCGGCACCTACGGGTACTTCTATTGTCGAACTCGCTCAATCCTCACCGCCTAATTTAGCGATTGAAATTGCGGACACAATTGTATCCGATCATAAAGGTGAGAAACGTTTACTATACGAAGAATTAAAAGTAGATGAGTATTGGGTAGTAGACGTACAAAAAGCCGAAATTTTGGCTTTTGAAATCTTAGCCGATGGTGGAAGTCGGCGGATTTATCAATCTCAGGCATTACCAGGATTAGCTATTTCCTTGTTAGAAGAAGCATTAGAACGCAGCAGACAGCCAGATCAGGCACAAGTAGGAACGTGGTTATTAACTCAATTTCAACAAATGTAGGAATGGGTACAACGCGATCGCTATTCATTAAACCTCTGGCAAAAGTCAACCCCCAAATAAATTTCGGGCAGTAGAGACGTTACATGTAACGTCTCTACTGAAGTCCGTTGAAACGAACCCTTAATAATTTTCAACCCGTTTTAACGGGTTTTAGCTTTTAGCGTGAAATTTATTTCACGGCATTTATGCAAGAAGTATAATAAGACAAGAGCGATCGCATTTAATTGTAACCGAGTAGCGATCGCACAGTTTATTTTTCAGGTAGGCGATCGCCTCTCTTAACTCCTACTTAATTTCCTGTTTTTTTGCTTCAGCTTTCGTGCGATCGCGCAACCGCTTTTTATATTTCTTTACAAACCTATCTGCTAAATTACTAAATTTCTTGGCTTTTTCTTCAAGCAGTCTGCCCATTTCCACCAGTTCATCCAGTTCTTTGTCATTCGGCAACTGTTTCATGACAAGTTCTCCAAGCGAGCAATAACTGCGATCGCATTTAATTTTAACAGAGTAGCGATCGCACAGTTTATTTTTCAGGTAGGCGATCGCTATGCAGTTCTACTCGATACGAATGCTGCGACTAAGAATACTCACCACTTCGCCAGGTTTTTGCGTCGGTTTTGGCTTGCTCCATTCGCTGACATGAGCGTAACCCATTCGATAAAAATTGTGAATGGTGCTGGTGACGCCTTCGGGAGAACTGAAGATGGCGACTTTAACGGGGTGTCGCTGAGGTTCCGAGGACGGAGTATTGGGAACAGGCGTTTCGGGATTGGAAGCTTGGGAAGAGTCGGGAATAAAGTCTTCTGTCATGGAGATTCACCTGCTTTTCTAGTCGGTGGATGTGTTGAACTTTGTCAACATCCTTAGTTTGACCCATCTGTTGAACTTTGTCAACATTTACGGGGTCATGAGCCTTTGACACAATCAAAAGCATGGGAAAAGCAGGAACAGTGTTAAAGCAAGTGTTAGAAACCTATGGCATCAGCCAAAATAAATTAGCAACGGCGATGGGAATTGGGCGTTCCAGTATTAACCGCTGGGTGAATGAAAACAGAGATCCAAGCGGTGATGCCATTCTAGAGATTAGAAAAGGACTCCAAAAAATCGACCCAGCAGCAGCAGAAGAGTTTATCCGGTTGTATCTAGATGATTCGATAGGAGATGAGGCGCAATTGTAAGGGAGAAGCATTTGTTGCTTTGCTTCTTTTCATCTTCCTCATCTAGATTAATTCGGAGCAATTATAAAAGTTAATTCAAGGCGATCGCGCCGTGTATTTTTCAGGTATGCGATCGCTCTCCAAGCCTAATGTGCCAGAATAGAAAAAATTATGCGTTCGCGTAGCGTCCCCGCAGGGGAATCGCCTTTCATCTATGAGTACCCAAATCACTATCACCTTACCAGATGAAGTTTATCATCGAGTTGAACGACTAGCACAACTAACCAGCCGCAATATCGCTGATGTAGTAACTGATGCAATTCAACTTTCAATCCCAGCAGTCAGCTTACAAAATGAACTGATTCAATCCGTATCCGCACTATCTGACGAGCAAGTAATGGCTCTCACACAGTTGCAAATGGAGCCAGAGCAGGATCAACGTTTAAGCGATCTATTAGATAGGCAACAAGAGGGAATTATAACTGAAACAGAACAGATAGAATTGTCAAACCTAATGCAGATTTATCAAGAAGGACTGCTGCGGAAAGCCACTGCACTAAAAGAAGCTGTACAGCGCGGACTAAGGGAGCCTCTGAATGAGTTATAGTCAGATTTCAGAGGAAGTTAAAGCGCGAGTTCGGACACAAGCTAAAAACCAATGTGGTTACTGTCGCAGTCTCCAGAAATATGTACTGGGAATGCTAGAAATTGAACATATTATTCCCAAGACAAGAGGGGGTAGCGATCGTGAAGATAACTTGTGGCTTGCCTGTCGGCTTTGTAACAACTTCAAAGCTGCTCAAACGCATGGAAAAGACCCAGAAACAGGTCTTGAGGTAAAACTATTCAATCCTCGCCATCAACAGTGGTCAGAGCATTTTGCTTGGACTGATGATGGCATAAATATTGTTGGTAAAACAGCTTGTGATCGTGGCACAGTTGTAGCGTTACGACTCAATAATACTTATGCAGTCATGGTGAGACAAGCGTGGGTTTCTGTAGGCTGGCATCCACCAGAAGAATGAAAAACAGTTAGAGGGAAAAAGCGATCGCTCCCCGTTCCCTCCCTTCCTTCGCGCTCTTCGTGTCTTCGCGGTTCAATAAATCAAAGCGATCGCACTCCCAATAGCCAACTCTAATCAGGAAAAGCAAACCCAGTACGCGGATCGCGGATAAATAAACCGAGAACTACCGAATCCATCACAGTATCCCACACAGGGGTAACCCGCTCAAAATCATCTACCCAAAAGTCAAAAGTAATCAGACACTGAACATTAGAACCCAACCCAATACAAATACGAGAATAAGCTTCCCGGTGTTCTTTAGGATCCATAAACTTGAATTGAGTCCAAACTAAGCGGGCAGTTTGGCGCTTTAATCGAATAATTTCCCCCTTTTCAATCGCATCTCGGCTATCTTCTTCCACCACCTTCCTTAATAGCGGCACCAGAGGAAAATCTGCCCATTCCCCAGGCGGAAGTAAATTAAACGAAGCTTCCAAACAACAATCATCATTGGGTGGCTTTTTATCCAGAAACCGGAACGACTTCTCCTGCGGTTCAAAATGCCAATCTGCGGGGACATCAAACCGCAACGCACCTCGCCCAGCCACAAAAATCTTAGTACCCGGTTGTGACTTCCAATTATGGTCGTCTTTTAGTTCAAGAGTTTGCTTAACCCATTGGAGATTGTGCTTTTTGCGCTTAGACATAGCCACTCCACTATTAACATCCTTCCAGCCTGCGAAGGCAGGCTTAGTTTGTATAGCCCTACCCTTCCAGGGTAGGTGCGTTTTAATAATTTAACCGCAAAGACGCAAAGAGCGCGAAGCAAGAGAATAGGAATTATATGATGTCCGCTAGCTTAGGTTGTGTATAATTTTTGACTGGAGTAGGCGCGGGTTTTACCTAAAGAAACCGGGTTTCTATCGATTAATTTTCGACTTGGAAACTATAGATATACTAAGAAACCCGGTTTCTGCCAGCGAGGAATTTTTTAAACCCGCCCCGGCTGACGCTACCGATGCTACCGGACATGATATTACACCGCAAAACCATATTTGGTGGTTGCGGTGCGTTACGCTAGCGCTAACGCACCCTACATTTAGATCAATAAATTCCCTCATCCCTCGCGCAAACAATAATCCTTCACAATTTGTAAAATCCGTTCCGCCGCATGACCATCCCCAAAAGGATTAACCGCCGTCGCCATAGTTTTATAAACAACCTCATTAGTTAACAACTCCGCCGCCGCAGCCAAAATCCCCGCAGGAGAAGTACCAATAAGTCTAGCCGTACCCGCCTCAACTGCTTCCGGACGTTCGGTATTTTCCCGCAACACCAGAACAGGTTTCCCCAAACTCGGTGCTTCTTCCTGCAACCCACCCGAATCAGTTAATAATAGATAGCAACGCGCGATCGCACCCACCAATTCCCCATAATCCAAAGGTTCGGTTAAAAAAGCCCTGGGATGATTCCCCAAAATTGCCTGTAGCGGTTCTCGCACCGTAGGATTGCGATGCAGCGGTAACAACAACGCCGTATCGGGAAACTTATCTAAAATCTGTAAAAATCCCTCCCCAATATCCCGCAGCGGTTCGCCCCAGTTTTCCCGGCGGTGAACCGTAGATAGCATCACGCGATACTTCTGCCAATCTAAACCAGGAACGTTACATTCTGGCTGACGTTGCGCCACCGCTAACAAAGCATCGATCACCGTATTGCCAGTTTGGTGGATTCCGCTCACAATACCAGAACGTTTCAGATGTTCTACAGATTTGGATGTAGGCGCAAAGTGCAATTGTGCCAGCTGGGAAACCAGCCGCCGATTTGCTTCTTCCGGATAAGGATTGTAGATATTATCCGTCCGTAGCCCTGCTTCCACATGTCCTACAGGAATTTTTTGGTAAAAAGCCGCCAGCGTTGCTGCAAACGCCGTCGTCGTATCTCCCTGCACCAATACGACTTGCGGTTGCAATTGCTTAAATAATGTTTCTAAACCTTGCAAACTTTTACAAGTAATATCCGTCAGCGTTTGCTTTTGCTGCATGATCTCCAAATCGTAATCCGCGGTTAACTCGAACAGCTGCATCACCTGATCGACCATTTCGCGGTGCTGTCCGGTTAAAACCACTTGCGTGTCAAAACTGGGCGAATTTTTAAACTTTTGTATCACCGGCGCTAGTTTAATCGCTTCCGGACGAGTTCCCAAAATAATACAAACCTTGAAAGGAGACTGCAACATTCCACCCCGCTGAATAGCCAGTTGTCAGGCCGATGTTAATTTCTCCACATTCTACTGTCAAGAGCAAAAACCAAAAATTGATAGTGAAAAAACCCGGCTTTTGCCGGGTCAGTAAATCCGTTGCAAAAATGCTAGATAGGCTTAGAAAAAATACCTCGCTACTAGATTACGCAGACGGATGGACATCGCAGGTTAAAGGACAAGCAGCGTACACCGACTTATGTACGGGGTTCTCCTGACCGTACATCCAACGCAACCAACTTACTTGGTTTGGATGAACGCCTTTAGCAGAGAGCATTGCAGCACCTGCCATCACCGCGAGAAGATTCGCTCCAATTAAAGCACCTGCCACTAGCAAAACGGCACTGACCGGCATTACGGATTGCAACACGATTGATAATAAAGAACCGAAGATCACCATCAGGATTACGATGGGGAACCCGACAACCAGCAGGCACACTGACAGAGCGAAAGTCCAAATCAAAAAGCTCTTGATTGCTGCGAAGGAATAAGTATGTGTTAAGGTCTGGCTGTTGGATAAGGCCATTTTAATCTCTCCTTGGGTTAAGTCAGTAATTCAAGTTTTGAGAAGACTGTATCTGATCCCCGCTTCGGGATCGCGTGGTCTTTAGTATATATAAACTTTTCATGAAGATGATCGAAATTTTTAATAAACTTTACACTCAGTGGCTTAAAATTGATCTTTATAAAGCCCCATAAGCCTTTCAGCCTGTTCCGAAGTTAATCGTCAAATAGTCAAAGAGTAACAAATTCACTAGCATCTATCTTTGGATAGATTTTTCAGGAAAGAGCTGAAGAAGCTGGAGCTAAACAGGAAGCAACTTGCTGGAGATTTTTATAACTATAACCTATAGTTTGTAAGAAAAAAATTTTTACACCTTATCAAAAACTTGCGACAAAAGGAAATATTGGTTTGAGATTGATTGTGAGGAAAAGATTTGACTGTGTTGTTGACCGCTAGCGAATGCTGTGGCGACCGGGTGATATCATGTCCGTTCGCGTGCTGCACGTCGGGGCGGGTTTAAAAAATTCCTCGCTGGCAGAAACCGGGTTTCTTAGTATATCTATAGTTTCCAAGTCGAAAATTAATCGATAGAAACCCGGTTTATTTAAGTAAAACCCGCCCCTAGTCCCGTCAAAAATTATACACAACCTAAGCTGGCGGACATCATATGACCCGGTAAACCAGGTGCCTATGGCGATGACCTGGGGCGATGCGCTGGTGGAGCTGATTGGCAAACGCATCGGTAAACATCGATACCGGATTGGAGGTAGCGAACGGTCTTGGGAAGGGTCAGCGGCGATGTTTGTTGTACTGTTGCTATGAAAATTCCCCTAACCCCTAACAATTGTTTGCCCTAGCACTTTGAGTGCAATCCGGGGATGAAACAAAGCAGTTGATGGTTTGAGCATGTGCATCACTTCTAGAAACGTGCGGTAAACGTCGGTATCGTTCATCGCCAGCTTGATGATTCCATCCATGTATCGATGTATCAGTCGAGTGACAAAATTCGGTTTTCCGCCTTCAGTTCCTGGACTGCGGTAGTCTTCGCTGGTCGCCGCCATCCAAGGGACGGCATGAACTGTTGCCAGCTGCTTTTGAACTTGTCGGGCAAAACCTTTAGAATTCCTGCCGAAATGGTGATGCAAGCATTTGTCTAAAGTCTCCGCCTCTAGTGCCGCGACGGTGATGCCTTGTCCGTAAACTGGATTAAACGCACAGGCTGCATGTCCTATCACCAAAAAGTTTTCTGGGTAGCGGGGGAGGCTATCGTAGTGAAGCAGGCGGTTTTCTGTGTCTCGGTAACCATAGATGGGCGTCAGGGGTTCTGCTTCTTTAATCGCTTCGTAGATTGCCGGAGTTGGCAGACTGCGGGCGAATTCCAAAAACCCCGCTTCGTCCGTGGGTGGGTAGTCGCGATTAATTCCCCCCATCCCGGCAATCCAGCGCGAGCCTTCAATCGGAAACAGCACCGCGCCCCTCGTCCCTTCCGGTGGTGCGGATTGCACGAAGAGCGATCGCCACTCGGCCTGAAAATTTTCTGGACGCCGGTAAATCCGACTGGCATAGCCGACAAATGGATTGACAACTGTTTCTTTTGGTGGTATATATCCCAATTCTTTCAGCCACTCTGGTGCTTTGGAAGTTTTGCCGCTAGCATCCACGACCAAATCTGCTAATAATTGCTCTTCGCGGATGCTGCCATCGTTAGGATTTCGCCAACGCACAGAAACGCCAGCGATACCCGTGTTATCAGCATTTGCCAGTAGTTTGGTTACCGTTGTGGCTTCCAGAAACCGGACATTGGCGATCGCATTCATGCGGCGATGCACGCAGAAATCCAACAATCCGCGACTGAGTGCGATCATCTTGATGCCAGAATTAAACGGAACTGCCCAACCAAAACGGCTATACCAGAGAGAATCCGATCCCACTTCCAATACGGGCGCACCAGCAGCAATCAATTCGTCCTTGAGTCCAGGAAATAGCTCTTCCAGTATCATTTGTCCCCGCGTCAACAGCGCGTGCAGGTGTTGCGACTGAGGAACCCCTTTGCGCGGTACGGGTTCGTCAGGATAGACATCGCGCTCGATAATAGTTACTTGGTCGAAGTGATTTGCTAATACCCGCCCCGCCAATAGTCCCCCGATACTCCCGCCAATTACCAAGGCATGACTTAAATTAGATGAGCGATCGCTTGTCTGATTCACCATCTGCTTTAAATTAATTAATTTTTTAATTAGTATGTCGTCGCCGATTTTATTTGTCAAGTATTAATATGGTTTTCGTAAGGATAATGGACGCCAGTAACGCCCAATTTGAAAACCGAGATGGGGGAAAATATTACCAAGGGTTAAATTAGCTAAAAGTTTTGGGATAATTAATCAATATTTTAGATAAACTAATGAAGTGTAACATTATCTCAATCCAGTTAAACCCATGTCAATAAACCGTGCATTTGCTATTCTCGCACCCGTTCCAGAGATTGAGCTGATTTCAGCTAAAGAAGTCTGCGAGCAACAAGGGAAAGTTGCCTTTGGCAGTAAGTTGTTTGAGTTGTTTCGCAAAATAGATACAACTAGAGGCGGAGACGAGATTAATGTTTTTATTTACGCTTCTATGCCAGAAGAATCAATTGGCTCGATGGTATCATGGCAAGGGGTATACGTGGGACACGTGGAGGCGCGTCGTAACGGTACTCACCCTGGCGGAGCGAAATTTCGCCCACCGACTGCTTATGAAACAGATAAGTCAAATGCCTGGGTGATTTATTGGGAAGTCCGAGATTTACAACAGATCGAACCATTCCCGATTAAAACTTTACGAGGGTTTGATAAGAAAACTTGTTATCCTCCTCATTTTGTACCTGAAACTCCATTGCTGATTCAATATCCTTGAAATGCTAAGTTTTACTTGTTTTTAGGATTCCGGCACTTCAAAAAAACTAGAGTGGGAAATATTCACTCTAGTTTAAGGTAACCTGAAATAGAAGCGCGCGATCGCATCTAACATCTTGAATTCCCATATAGGAAATTTCAATCTATGCTTTCTCCTTTCCCAGGGATGAACCCTTATTTAGAAAATCCCGGATTGTGGTCAGAAGTACACAATCGATTAATCGTAAATCTAGCCGATTCTCTCGCACCGCTGATTCCGGAGGAATATCGAGTTGCGATTGAACAGCGTACTTATTTAAGCGATGAGTTCGATTCAATTTTGGTGGGGATTCCTGATGTTGCCGTATTTGCTCAAAAATCAACCGCCAACAAAATTGCATCAACTGACACCGTCGTAGCTACATCTGACCCCATAACGGTGACGATGCCATTGCCAGAAAATGTGAGGGAAAGTTATTTAGAAATTCGAGAAGCTGGCACAGGTTTTGTCATTACAGTTATTGAAATCCTATCTCCCAAAAACAAACGACCAGGTGAAGGAAGAGAAACTTACATCAAAAAGCGGAAACAAGTCCTGGCAAGTTTAACCCATTTGGTAGAAATTGATTTACTCAGGGGTGGAAAACCAATGCCGATTTTAAGTGAAGTGCCAGAAAGTGATTATCGCATTGTCGTGAGTCGAAGCGATCGCCGCCCCCAAGCTCAGCTATATGCTTTTAACTTACGACAACAAATTCCCTCGTTTCCATTACCTTTAAATCCAGAAGATCCAGAGCCAATTATTGACTTACAAACTTTATTAAACGGCGTTTACGAACGCGCCAAATATCACTTAGCAATAGATTACAATCAAGAACCCGTACAGCCGCTGAAGGTAGAAGATGTAAGTTGGGTAGATACTTTGTTACGAGAACAAGGACTGCGAAAAAATTAATATGATTTTGTTTGTAAAGCAAAAGGAAAGTGAAATGATCTCATCAACTTTACTAGAGATTGACCGTTTGATTGATACATTGTCTCCTCAAGAACAATTGTGGCTGTTAGAGCGTATTGCTAGAAAAGTGCGGCAAAGGACACAGGTAAAGGATAAATTTGCTGATGCCAAATATATGGAAGTCCAACTAGCAGCAATGGCTAGCGATCCCCATATTCAGTCAGAAATTGCGGCAATTAATGAAGAGTTTAGCGCCACAGAAATGGATGGTTTGGAAAATTTATAAGTATTGAAAGAGGGCAAATCTATTTTGTCAATCTTAACCCAGTGCAGGGAAAAGAACAGGCAGGAAAGCGACCTGTTTTAATTTTATCGATTGATGGTATTAATCAATTGCCTCTCGTTGTGACTGTGGTTGTCGGTACTAAAGGTGATAATATACCCCAAGATTTTCCCACCAACCTGCGTGTTTCTCCAGCAGAAAGTGGATTACCATTGGAAACAGTTTTTCTATGTTTTCAAATCCGTTCTTTAGATAAAGGGCGATTTTCTGCCGCACCTGCTGGGCAGCTATCAGAAGCAAAAATGCTAGAAGTTGAAGCAGCAGTTCGTTATTGTTTGGGTTTATGAGATGCGCGTGAAGCGCAGCTATCTTGTAGGGAATCGCACTCTCCCCTCTTGGTTACTATTAGACTTCTCCAAAAAACAACCTCAAGGGCAGGCAGGATGCCCACCCCACAAGAGTTATTGAAGAAGTTTATTTGACAGATGTTCCCAAGCGACGCCAGGGGGCGAAACCATTTTCCACGCCAACTAAAGCGGGTGCAAGTTCGGGATGGTGACGGCGAAGGACGGTGAGGAAGGAATTATTATCAATCCAATCCAAACCTAATTGGGTATAAATTTCTGCCCTGTAGTCCTTGGTAAAGAAGCGATCGCTTTTCAGTCGTCGGGAAGCCATTAATATAAATACCCGAAAAGCAGTATCGCTAAAACCAAAGCCTTCTGGCAAATCTTCGGCAAACAAACCCACCATCAAATCTACACTGTCGATGTCGTTGTTATAGACTTCGCGCAGTTCTTTTGCCCATTGTGGATTGCTGGTAATTTCCTCAAAAGATTTTACCCGACCGCGACCCACTATTTCTCGGAAACGATTGTAACGAGGAACGCCGCGTTCGCGATCGCGCAAAATATCCACCGCAGCTAAATCAAAAATTTCCCCGTTATCTAGGACAAGCTGACGCAGAAAATGCGGATAATTATGCAACGTTACGGCACCAGGGTGACTAATTCCAAACGAGTAAAATAAATCCGACATTTTCACTTCTTCCATGAAGGCGCGAGTCCGCTTACTAAACACTTCGCGAAACTCTTTCTTCACTACAAATCGACCATCTTGGTGTGAATAAAATTCCAACTCATCTGGAATTAGAGGATGCATCCGATACACAGAAACGAATTCCTCAGTCAGGTAGTAAGGCGCAGTATGATGATCTGTTGATGAGCCTATAATGCCACTCAGCAGTTCGCTATCGCCGATGCGCCCCAGCATCTTTTTGAAATCCTCACCCAGCAGTCCCCACCAATTGGTATTCATGGCAATTTTAGTGGCAGGATGGGGCAGGATGGCGGGCGTCCATTCTACGGTATGGATTTTAGCTAGCAAAGCAGCGTTAATCAATCGCGCATGGTCGAACAGCTCGTCATCGCTCCATTCGGGGTAATCTTGTTTTAGGCGATCGCAGATAGCATTATGTTCTTTGACGAACAAAGTATGCAACATACTTAAACCCACCCACCAAGTACCGGGAAAGCCTACATCGTCAATCCCATCTGTTGGGTGCATCGGCAAAAAGCCATCCTCATCAATCATCATTTTCCCATCTACATGGGAGCGGAGTTTGTTAATAGTTTCCTGGTTACTGCCATAAATCTGCGAAGCATCCCACCAATGAGTCACCTCATTAATAAAAGTGGGAGGGTTATTACTATCGTGGCGAGTTGGATCTGCTAAAGTTTTTTTGACCTCCATTTTGCCATATTTTTCTCGCCAAGGGTCATCCTCTGCTACAGGAATCTCAACTTTATTATCTGGTTGGTTCTTGCCATGAGTGAACCAATCATGGGTTTGGAATTGAATCCAGGAAGCAGCATTGAGATTTAAGATAGTTGCAGGATGAAATCGATCTCGCGTCAACAACAATCGGCTAATATCGCGAGGATTTGGGCTGAGGAGATTTTTGGCATCAAATTTCGCATCAGAAAGCGGTACATTGCGTCCCATCCGGGTGCCAGCCATCCCCATTTCCGGATGTTCTAGGTCATTATAGCTGCCATCCGCAGTACGGGTGACTAAATGGCGATCGCTAGGACTTGGCTCTGGCTTAGGTAGCTCATCTTTATTGGGTATTTGTGATGTATCGTGCAGGTTATTTTCCCGCAAAGCATTGCGGAATTGAAGCAGTTTAAACAGGGCAATAGGTGTAGGTAGCTTATGCCAAGGAATTCCAAACATAACAATATTCCTGAATTACAAAAGAGAGATTGATGTTGAAATAGCTGCCACTAACTCAAAAGGTATAGCGGCAGAAGGTGACGTGACAGTACCCTTGAGGGTACTTCTAATTTTCATAACTTACGCCAATAAATCGGGTTTAAACTTTCTGTATGTAGGGTGCGTTAGCGATAGCGTAACGCACCATTATGCCAGATTTAGTATGTAGGGTGCGTTAGCGATAGCGTAACGCACCATTATGCCAGATTTAGTGTCATTGCGTAAATCATGATTTTCTAACTGTGTAACTGAGGGTTTGCCGCCTTTAACTCTTGCTGCAAATCCTTCATAAAAGCGAGAAAGAAATCTTTGAAAACACAAGCTCGTTCTGAACTTCCCGCCCCAAAAGTAAAGAATATGTCATGAGTTTTGGCAGCAGCTTTGCCAATTTGCATTAGCACTACTGTCTTTCCTGGAGTTGTGGGAGATGAAAGCATACCATCAAAAGTTGTCGATTTGATGGCAATCCGAGGTGCTTGGGGCGTTAGAGGATGTTCGGTAAAGATTTGTTCAACAGGTTTATCGAGGTTATCTTTTAACTTTCTTAACCCGCCTGCCGTCGCTTGAACCACCTCGCCGATATTATGTCCCACATCTAGAATGTGGACATCCTTAGCTAGGTGATGTTCGCAGTAATTCATGATTTCCTGCTGTGCTTTGATGCCGCGCTTATATTTCCAGGGCAAGATAGCCTCGGTAATTTTTTGGACTGTATGATTGGCAGTTTTGGTGATGTGCAGGGGAATCTCTTCTCCGAAGAATCTTCGGTTAACTACTTGCACCATTGCATGGGCAAGAACCTCGTCTGAAGCATTGTTTTTCAACAATTCGGCGATGGTTTTAACATCTTCTTGGCTGTAACTTGTGGCAACTTTTTCCTCAAGATAAGCTCTTCTTGGCTGATAGGTAGGATTAGAAGCTGATTCAAAGGGGCAAAACCACAAGTCGCGCTTGTCGTCATGGAACTTTGTAGACCGAAAGTAAAATTTTACCCACCCTGGTAAAGAGGCTGTATCGTATGCATGTAAGCGGTCTACAGCCCCGGAAGTCTCGATTTTTTTAATCTTTTCTGGGTCGGAGACGATGATGATGTCTAACAAAAATGGGATTTTTATCCGCAGAGGATTGAAGAAAGATTTGAGGGAATTTAACATTGCTTATTCTTCCTTGAGGTTGTGAAAATATAGTCACTCCTCCTCCACCATGTTTTCTACCATCTCCATGTTTAAGTTTTGCGAGCAATATTTCAGCTTTAGATGAAAGATGTTTTGGGTTAGGTAGATAATGTTGATACACCAGCGCTCGACCTGTGTCCGGAAAGTTTTTATATTTACTCTCTTAGCGCTGGAAGAATATCTATTTAACAAAGCGCTCCAGACGCACGAACCGGGCTGAAAAGAAGAGGTAGTTAGTTATAGGGCGCTAAGGGAGTATAAAAGGCGATCGCTCCCGAATTGTTCTAAAGCTGAGTTTTACTAGCTGACACCTTCTAGTTGGATAACATTTAGCAGCCTCTTCAATAATAAATAGGTATTTAAACTGAATCGAATCTATTCCCTACTCGAGCAAGAAACTTGGGAATTCCCTATAGTTGTTTTTGCCTTGATGGCAAATGTCTATGCAAAGAATTGTTAAGTTGAGTTGATGCGATCGCGCCAGCATTGGGAGGCATATCGCCCTATCTCTCGTCTGTTTCAATGCTGCGTTGGTTGTTTCAGAGGCAGATCTGCTTAAGGCGATTCCACCAGGTAAAAAAACTTAGGTAAAAAAACTGCATAAGTCAAACGTTGCCAGAAATAGTAGCAATTGAGCAGATCGGAAGATTCTGCTCAGGAGCGCAAGACATATGCAAGACGAACTTACGATTAATTCAAATAACTTACTAGCTTCAGATTGTAGCATCGATGGTTGGAAAAGAGAAGTAGCGATCGCCGGAAGTGATTCCCCCTTCTCATTCAATCCTTTCCTGATGCATCGGACAGGTTTTGGGGGTGGCTATGGTTCCCCAACAGTTGACTTTGAACCGAAAGAAGAATGTAGCCCAACTGAGGCGATAAGTGAGAGCATTGTTGAACCAATGGGTTGGCTGAGTCGGCAAGGCAGTTTCGCCTTAGCTACCTCGATCAATCTCCGGGACGCACATACCGATGGAGTCGAATCAGATCTGCTGACAGGTGCGTTGGAGGATAGTCCCGCAAGCGGTGACATTGGTAAAACCGATCCTCTAACCCAATTCACCAAGACAGATGAATTCGGTCAAGTTGCCGCAGTTGCAGACAATGCTGGCAATACCCCAGCTACAGCACGCATTATCACCGTTGGCGGCACCACCACTACCTACAGCGATTGGGTGGGTAGTACAGATACCAACGATTACTACCGCTTCAGCCTCGCGAATCCAAGTAACTTTAACCTACTTCTCGATGGTCTGAGCGCTGATGCGGATGTAGCAATTCTCAACAGCAGTGGAACTATCATCGGACGTTCCGAAAATGACGGCACAGCCCCTGAACGTTTGACTGGGACCCTAAATGCGGGCACTTATTACATTCGGGTCTATCCTTACGGCAGTAACAATAGTTACTACAATCTGGGAGTTGGCCTCACTAACCTTGACAAAGCTGGCAACACCCCAAGTACAGCCCGCAACATCACCGTCGGCTCGACGACGACTACCTACAGCGATTGGGTGGGCAGTACAGACAGCAACGACTACTACCGCTTCAGCCTCAATAGTCTAAGTAACTTCAATCTCACCCTCAATGGTTTGAGTGCTGATGCGGATGTCCAAGTTCTCAATAGCAGCGGCACTATTGTCGGACGTTCCGAGAATGACGGTACCGCCGCTGAAAGTTTGGCTGGAACCCTGAATGCTGGCACCTACTACATTCGGGTTTACCCCTATGGCAGTGCCAACACCAACTACAATCTGAGTTTGTCCGCTGTTACTGGCGATCCCGGCAATACTCTAGGAACTGCTGAGGTTCAGAGTTCAGCTATTTTCTCTCGTAGCCAACAGGTCAGTGCAAGCGATCTCCATGACTTCTATCGCTTCAGTGTAGGTCAATCAGGGATCTTCACAGCCAACCTAACTGGATTGACTGGTGATGCCGATATCCGACTGATCCGAGACAGCAACAACAATGGTGCAATCAACCAAGGTGAGGTACAAGCTTGGCAATGGGAGCGAGGTACTCGCGGCGAATCAATTCGCGACTTCCTCAATCCCGGAACTTACTTCCTGCAAGTCAATAGTTACAACAACCAAACAGCTAACTATTCTGTCGCTACTAACTTCACTCCTGCTGCCAGCGATAATCGTCGCTTCTCAACTCAAATCAATTTTGGACAAGGCTTGAATGGTCTAAGTCAGGCTGCTCGCAATGCCATCACCGAGGCAGTCAGATTTTGGGAACCAGTTATTTCACACAGCACCTTCAACGGTTCTCACACTCTAACGGTTGATGTTATAGGGGGTTACGAGCAGGCTGGTTGGCTAGCAGCAGCAAACTACCGCCAATTAGCACGAGATGCTAATGGTCGCATGATGCCAGTAACAGGAGGTATAACGATTAACACCTACTATCTGAACAATTACAACAATAACCCCAACTATTTAGGAAGTGTGTTGAGACACGAGTTCGGTCATGTTCTGGGAATTGGTACTCTTTGGGGCAGTCCAATACAGCCAGATCCATATGGGCACATAAATCCCTATGGACGCAGCCTGCTCAATTACTACACAGGCACTTACAACGCTAATACCTACGCTGGGTGGGCTTACGGAGAACTGCGCCGCACTTTTATGCCAATGGCGATTGAAGTTACCAAAAATACAGGTAGCCCTGGCTCTGACTGGGGTCACTGGCGTGAGGAAGTCTTCAACACCGAATTGATGACACATCAAAGTGAGGGTCCAGGTGTAACTGAGCCTTTGAGTCAGATGACAATTGCTTCTTTAAGGGATCTAGGTTGGAATGTTAACTACGGTGTAGCACAACCATATTCTCTTCCTGCCTAAAATTTATCATCAGTCCTACCACCAGGTGGACGGCTACAGTAAACAACTGTAACTAGCCCAAATTCCCCTCAGAGGCTAAGAAAGCTTTGAGGGGCTTTTTAATCAAACATGACTAGATTCAGAATGTTTAAAAGAAGCTGTAATATGAATACTCTAACTTCCCTAACTTGCCTAATCCTAAGCACCAGTTTTGTATTTTCATGGGTTCAGTCGCCGCAACCTAGCCGTTGCACATTTATAGCTCCCGTGCTTAGCACTTCTAAACAGAATAACTTAAACTTTAGGAGAGCTGACGTGCTTGTAACAGTCAAGTTAGTTCCCTACGAAATTTTAGTTGAGAAAGCCACAAGCTATGCGGATATCTCGCTAACTATGTCAAATCTATCTCAAAATGATATAAAAATTGAGGTGGAACAGATAGAAATTGTAACAGCTGGCTCCGAGCGAGTCCTAATGAGTTCAACTCACCAGGACTTAAAGCTTCCCGCTAAAATAGCGATCCAGCCAGGTGAGAGTCGAATTTTAGAATATCGCTTGAAGTCTGAATCCAAAATCTATCAGCCTGGTCAGTATGTAATTGCTCGGATTAGTTATCGACAGAATGAGCAAACTGAGCAGGTTGTTCAGTCTAGTCCTGAAGCAGTGGCTTTGATGATTCCCTAGTCAATTTCCGATCTGTTGAGTAGGGTGGGCATTACCCACCCTAAGATTCACTTTTATTGAACACCTTCAACTTGGGCAACATCCAGCAGCGTCTTCAACACCGAATCCGGATTTAAGCTGATCGAATCAATCCCCAGTTCAACTAAGAAACGGGCGAATTCAGGATAGTCGCTGGGTGCTTGACCGCAGATGCCGATTTTGCGATGGTTGCGTTTAGCCGATGCGATCGCCATCTTCACCATCCGCTTCACCGCTTCGTTACGCTCGTCAAAAATATGCGCCACTAAAGCCGAATCCCGATCCAATCCTAACGTTAATTGAGTAAGATCGTTAGAACCAATCGAAAAACCATCAAACACCTCGCTAAACTCATCCGCTAAAATTACATTACTCGGCAACTCGCACATTACATAAACTTGTAATCCGCCAACACCTCTTTCTAAACCATGCTTAGCCATTTCAGCTAACACTTTTTTCCCTTCTTCCGGCGTGCGACAGAATGGAATCATTGGGATAACATTTGTCAAACCCATTTCATCCCGCACTCGCTTCAAAGCGTGGCATTCCAAAGCAAAGGCATCCCGATATCGCGCATCGTAATAGCGCGAAGCACCCCGCCAACTTAACATCGGATTTTCTTCATCCGGTTCAAACTGTCGTCCGCCTAAAAGATTGGCGTATTCATTGCTCTTAAAATCGCTCATCCGCACGACTACAGGATTGGGATAAAACGCCGCAGCAATTTTACCCATCCCTTGTGCTAGCTTATCGACAAAAAACTCGGATTTGTTTTTGTAGCGGGCAGTCATTTCGGCGATTTTAGCTTTGACATCCGCATCTTTTAACTCGTCAAATTTAATCAATGCCAGCGGATGCACTTTGATATGGTTAGCGATGATAAATTCTAACCTTGCCAATCCCACTCCATCATTAGGAATTGCTGCCAAACTAAATGCTTCCTCTGGATTACCCACATTCATCATAATTTTGGTGCGGGTACGCGGCAGATTTTCTAACGGCACTTCTTTGACTTCAAAGGGCAGTAACCCCGCATAAACTCGTCCTTCTTCCCCTTCGGCACAAGAGACTGTTACTATTTGACTTGTTTTCAAAACATCCGTCGCATTACCGCATCCGACAATTGCTGGAATTCCCAATTCCCGTGCAATAATTGCCGCGTGACAAGTACGTCCGCCAGCGTTAGTGACAATTGCACTCGCCTTTTTCATAATTGGTTCCCAGTCAGGGTCGGTTTTATTGGTAACCAATACTTCCCCCTTTCTGAACTGGTCAATTTTATTTGGCTCTAAAATAACGTGAACTTTCCCTTGACCAATTGCTTCCCCAACGCTGCGCCCTTTTGTTAAAACTATGCCTTTTTCTTCCAGGTGATAGCTGCGTAAGATATTGTTGCGTTTTTGGGATTGTACTGTTTCCGGACGCGCTTGGACGATAAATAATTCCCCAGTTTCTCCATCTTTCGCCCATTCGATATCCATCGGGGTGTAAATTCCCCGCACTTCGCTGTAGTGGTCTTCAATTATGCAAGCCCACCGCGCAAGTTGTAGAATTTCCTCATCGGTGAGGGCGTATTGTTGTTGTTCGGTTAAGGTGACTCGTTCTTGTTTGGTAATTTTGCAGCCACCATCGTCACAAATTAGTTTGAATTCTTTCGTACCCAGCCGTTTTTCTACAATTGGGCGAAAGCCTTGTTTTAAAGTCGGCTTAAATACCAGATATTCATCGGGATTAACTGCCCCTTGGACTATATTTTCTCCTAAACCGTAGGCAGCGGTAATTAAGGCAGCGTTCTTAAAGCCAGTTTCGGTATCGATAGAAAACATGACCCCGGAAGCAGCTAAGTCAGAACGTACCATTTTTTGCACGCCGACGGAAAGCGCAACTGCAAAGTGATCGAAACCTTTGGTATGACGATAAGAAATTGCCCGATCTGTAAATAATGAAGCAAAGCATTTATGACAAGATTCTAAGACGCTTTGAACGCTTTGCACATTCAGGTAGGTTTCTTGTTGTCCGGCGAAGCTGGCGTCGGGTAAGTCTTCGGCGGTGGCGGAAGAACGAACCGCGACGTTTAGATCGGTGCCGTATTGACTGCACAATTGTTCGTAGGCTTTGGCGATCGCATTCCGCAATTCCCCCGGAAATGGTGTGTGCAATAACAACGCCCGCGCCTGTTTCCCCCTCTCGCGCAAGTTGTTCACATCTTCCACATCCAAGTCGGCAAATAACCGCCGCAGCTTGTTTTCGATTCCCGCCGTCTCGATAAAATAACGATACGCATACGCTGTAGTTGCAAACCCCATTGGCACGCTAACTCCTTTCCCAGTCAGCTGTTGAATCATTTCTCCCAACGACGCATTTTTCCCACCCACCAAGGGAATATCTTCTATCCCGACTTCATCGAACCATAAAACGAGCGATCGCTCCCTAGATGACCGAGGCGATTTCTCTTTTGCGGCAATCACCATATATTTACCTACTACCCTTCCTATAGCCTCAGTCTAGCGACGCCGACGGGGGAATGGGTAAATTTGTGCATTTTGTAACTAAATTTACAATTTCTTCGGGATCGCTGTTGAGTGACGGTTTTTTGGTATAATGGAATACATAATACTGTCGCCAACTTACCAGATGACCTGAACTTGATAATTGGCGAATACAGGATCTCGACTGATTAATGCAGCATTTTCAATATTGGCTTGTGCGATGAGCAATCGGTCGAATGGATCTTTGTGATGTAACGGCAAATTATCTAAAGCCAAAACATGAGACAGAGCAATAGGTAAAATATCGATACTATTAATCTGACGTTGACTTTCCACCAACTCTGCTAACGGTAAGTTTAGGTGCAGCTTTCCGAGGTGGATTTTGATTTGCATTTCCCAGATACTTACCAAGCTCAGTAATAAGATATTAGTTGAATCTTGAACGAGCGATCGCACTTGTGGAGAAAGTTGAGTTGGATCGCTATCCAACCAAATAAAAGCATGGGTATCCAATAAATATTTCATCGACTTCCCAGCCAAAATTCATCAGGCAACGGATCGTCAAAATCGTTGCTCATTCCAATTGCACCAAGGTGCAGTCCTAGCACTCTTGGTTTAGTAGATAACTGGGTTGGTGTCATCACGATCCAACTATTTTCTCGACGCACTTCTACCTCTTCAATCCCTTCAAAAAACTCTCTGGGAATAGTAACGCCCTGCTCTGTGACTTTGAGTTTCATTGATTTGATACTCTTGCAATATTGACTCTGCTTTGAGTGTAGCTGTTTCAATTTAGCACTGCAAATATTAGCACATTCCAAGGCAAGGCACCAAGGGAATATCGTCGATTCCGACTTGATCGAACCATAAAACTCGCGATCGCTCCCCAGATGACCGAAGAGATTTCTCTTGCGCTGCAATCGTCATATATTTACCTTGGTATAATGGAATACATAATACTGTCGCTAACTTACCGGATCGAGACTTACGCACAACGAGCCAGAAACCCGGTTTCTTTGTCGATCTATGATTTCGTTTCCCAACGATTAATCGCTTGAAACCGGGTTTCTTTGCGTAAGTTCTACAGATGACCGAGCGATCGCGCTCTGGTGTTAGGTGTAATTTTGCTAAGATTAGCAACACGCGCTCCCGATCGGGGGATTGAAATATGACATTACCCACAATTACTGAAGATACAATTTCCCTGGCGGCGGGGGACGAACTGATTCTGCGATTTAGGACTTGGGAAGATTATGAAGCTTTGCTAGCGCGTCGAGAAGATAAAGCTGGATTGAGAATTCGCTACGACAGTAAAACCCAAGAAATTAGAATTATTTCACCATTACCCAGACATGGTAAAGATGCAGATTCGCTAGCAGATTTTGTCAAAGCTTTGCTGCGACATGAAGGGAAAGATTGGGATGCATTTACCCCTATTACGCTGAAACGGATTAACCAACAGGGAATCGAACCAGATTACTGTTTTTATATTGACAATCGCGCCAGCATTTTAGGAAAAGAACGCATTGATTTAGAAACCGATCCGGCCCCAGATTTAGTGATTGAAATTGACCTGACTTGCGCCACTAAACCAGAAGATTATCAAGCAATTTCGCCTTTGGAACTCTGGATTTACCGTCAAAGCCAATTATCGATCTATCAGTTTGATTCACAGCAGTATCGAGAGTTTCAAATTAGTCGCTGGTTTCCTGGCTACGATCTGAAAACTTTAATTCCTCAATATTGCGATCGCGGCTGGCAAATCGGGTCTAGTGTCGCGTTGCGCGAGTTTGAATCAGTGCTGCGATCGCTATAAATAAATTTGATATGGGAGAGATGCGATCGCATTGTCAGGTTTTTTTGGCGTTGATGCGAGTCTGTTTGTTTAATGGGGTGGAATGCGATCGCCAAGTTCTTCTTTTTGGCGATCTCGATCTTTCACTCATCCCCCTTTTTGCTGCTCTTGTTGGATGAGGCTGCTTGCTGAGCTTTTAACCACATCTCGATTGCTTCTTCTAACCCTTCTCCTATACTTAGCTGCTTAAGAGTACACGCAGCTTTAAATTGAAGTCCTAGTTCTTTTCGGACATCTCCGGATAGCTGCATGTAATTTGGGTCGTGTCGCTTGGCTGGCACTCCTGTTCTGCTTCCCACTTAGGTTTCCTCGAATTTCTATTTTCTCGCGATCGCATATCTTGAACTTGCATATTAACATATTAACATGTTAACAAAAAAGTTGTGGAAGCAACCGGAAGCAGTGGAGGAAAATTGATAAACCCTTTACCACGCAAGCATTTGGAATACATAAGATTCCAATTTTCATAGGGATATAATTAGATATAGGATTACGGTAATGGTTAGCTAAAATGACGATCGCAGAAGCGCTGAAATCTGTAAAATACGTCGCAGATTCTAACGGAAAAAAGACAGATGTGCTTGTCCCGCTGGAAGTTTGGGAGGCATTATTAACTTCTTGGAAACAACTGCTAGATCAATTGGAGAATGAAGAAGATATTGCTATTTTCCAAGAGTGGCTGCAACAGCGGGCAGAGGGTAGAGTAGAAACAATTTCTCTGGATGCTTTAGAACAGGAACTGATAGGGGATGGTCTTGTATAGAGTTGAAATAACTTTCCTTGCACGCCAAGAGATTCGAGAACTACCGGGCAATATGCGTCAACGGGTAATCCGTCTGCTGAAAGCGTTGCAAGAGGAACCGCGACCGCACAATAGCAAACAAATGAATCTTGCTTCACTGGGATGCGAGTTAGAGTCAAATATTACGTTACATCGAATCAGGGTAGAGTCCTGGCGAGTCGTGTATGTCCTTGAAGAAGAACTACAGTTATTGACCGTTTTAGCTATTAGGAAGCGACCTCCATATCAATATGATGACTTGCGTCAGTTGCTAGATCAGGTAATGGGAACCGATCAATCTGAGGAATAGCTTACCCAGAGTGGGATACGCCAGAGGGACGGACTAGCGATCGCTTGTGGAATTGATAGAATTGAGAGCGATTCTTGGAGCGATCGCTTCACTTCACGCCGATTAATAAAGTTCCACTGTTACACTGAAATTACAGCATCGTTTGGTAAAAATTGCGTCATCCCCTAATTAGAGAAAGAAAATACATGATAAATACCTTCCAAATTGACGAAACTCTCCTTCTTGAAGCCCTTGCTTTGAGTAACCATCCAACAGCTACAGAACTGATTGAAGCTGCTTTACGCGATTACATACAACGTCGCAAACAACTGAAAGTATTGGAATTGTTCGGTACTATTGACTACGAGGAAGATTACAACTACAAGCAACAGCGACAAATAATATGAATGTCATTGTTGATACTTCTGTTTGGTCGCTGGCATTGCGGCGCAACACACCAAATGATGCGAACGAACAATGTGTTAAAATTTAAAAGATAACTAACTGGAAAAAAACGATGACTGCTGAAGTATTCACCCCTACTCCTAACCCCTTAACTAAGTTAAAATACCAAGTTTTAATCGAAAAGCACGATGATGACCTTTACAGTGCAATGGTATGGGGATTACCAGAGTGTAGAAGCTCAGGGTCTAGTAAAGAAGAAGCATTAAAAACTCTACATCGACTATTAATCAAGCGTCTAGAAAAAGTCGAAATTGTCTCTTTAGAAATAGACATGCCCAAAAGTGGGAATCCTCTGATTAAGTGGTCTGGAGCATTTAAAGACGATCCATACTTCGATGAGATGCTAGCAGACATTGAAGAACTGCGCCGCGAAAAGAATGCAGAAATGGAAGAATATTATCGTAAACTAGATCGGGAAGAGGCAGCAAAGAATCTTGAGGTGGAGGAAACAGCTAAGTGACTTTGTGGATATTCGATACGGATTGTGCCACACTTTTTCAACAGGGAAATCCACGAATAGAGCAGCGCGTAAATCAGATCGATCGAAAAGACATTGCTATTACGATCGTTACCGTCGAAGAGCAAATGTATGGAAGACTTAACCGGATTAGAAGAGCGACTTCGGCAGATGAATTAATATCAGCTTATGCAAATCTAAGAAAAACAGTAAACTTTCTCGCAGATTTTGAATTGCTTGAATTCGATAGAGCTGCTGCCAATTATTATGCAGAATTTTTGCGCCAAAAAATCCGCGTTGGCACGCAAGATTTACGAATTGCTGCCATTACACTTTCAAACAATGGCATCCTACTGACCCGGAATCGCCGAGATTTTGAACGAATTCCTGGATTGAAATTTGAAGACTGGTCAGTGGAATGATTGGGGTATGCGATCGCTTTTGGGATTGGTGGATAAGAGAGCGATCGCACCTGTAGCGAGAGTGAGGGCGCGATCGCTTTTAGAATTGGTGGATGAGAGAGCGATCTCGAAGCACCGACGCACGACTTTCTTCCAGCAGCGCATGGATTAGCTACAAAAACTTACTGCTGGGAATTTTCTGGTTTTACACAACACCCTGGTTGTACTCTGAAAGACATATTTTCACCATTACGGTCGATTTCAAAATTCAGATTATCTGCTAAAAGAGAAGATTGAACAAATTGTTGTACTTCAGCCGCACGGCTAACTTTTGTTCCATCAACACTTATAATAATATCGCCTGGTTTAAGACCAGCTTCAGCCGCAGACGAATCATTAGCCACTTCCAGAATTAGAACACCTGTATCTTGACTAATCTTGAAAGGTAAATTCCCCTGCTGGTTAACCTGATCTCGAACCTGTGTATTCAGTTCAGTCATTCTAATTCCTATAGAAGGATACCCAAGAAACTCCCTATTTACAGGTGATTCCACGCGAGAATTGTTACTTAAATCTAGAGAATAATTGCGGAATATTAGTGAGCCGTTTGGTTCTATAGCAATGAGAAAATTATCGGTTGCATAGGTCGAGCTTGGATTTTTAGTATCGACATCAATAGGTTTTTCTCCCTTTATAACTAGACCTTTAGCAGACGACCACAATTTCATATCTTGCTTGATAGTTTGCGTACCACCTTGCCCATTAGGCAACCTAACTACCATAATTCCTGAAGACCCTTTCATAGAAAGAACTGCCTCATGTTGAATAATACCATTGGCAAACTGTAGTTTCCAAACTCCGTTTGTATGGGTAAAGACATTGGGGCTAGGTTCAACCAGTTCTCCAAATATCTTGTCTATAAGGATGGGTGGAGGGGGAGGGGGAGGTGGAGGGGGAGGTGGAGGGATGGGGTCGGAAATCTGTGCCAATATAACTCGTCCAGCTAAAATAGTTGCTACTGCCAACCCAATTAGAAGTTTCCACGGAACTGAGTCAGATTGCCCTTTTCTATTGACAACTAAACATCTGGCAATAATGTCATGAAGAGCTTGTTTTTCTGGGGTGAACGCCGCCATCAGGTAGCCGATGACTGATAATAACCCTCCAATAATCAATACCAATCCAGCTACCGCCCAGTAAGGAGAGTTGTCTCCTCCTGTACTTGCCGTCATCAATGCGATCAACAAAATTACTATTAAACTGAAAAACAAACAAATTGACTTAGCAAAATACCTGCCTGTGGCTCTGCCAAAAGATATTTTATTACCATTAGTATCGGTGACAATAATCCCCAGGACTCTTTTTCCATATGTTCCCTGTAGAGAAGAACTCTCCATTCCTGCAAAGTAAATCCAGCCTATGATAATTGTCAAAAGATTGTACATAAGTGCTTTGGGGTTATCCAGGGTGGTAAGCACTTTCCCAAAAGCAATAAAATATACAAAATACAAAAAAATTGCATCTATCAAAAACGCAACAAATCTTTTTTCAATACCTGCGTAGTAACTTGTATTAGACATGAGATTATTTCCTTAATACTAAAGTTTGGGTTATTTGGTCATGAAGGGCCTGTTTTTTATCTGTCCAGCCAGCCATAAAAAAACCTATAAAAATAGTTAAGTAAGACAGCAATTTCATGCTATGTCTTTTAGTAGCTTGCTCAAAAGATAGTTTATTGCCGTTGAGATCGGTTACAAAAATACCTAGTAGCTTTTTGCCTAGTGTTCCTTGGAAGTTAGAACTCTCCATGACTGGACAATAGAGAAATCCCACAATTATATAGGTAACGATAAATCTGACCCAGAATTCGTCAGCATTATTTCCACTTGGTAGTGTAATAAAGTCCAAAATTAAACTACCAACCATTAAGATAGTTTTATCAATAATGTCTGCTACCAGTCTTGTGGAAAAACCTGCGTATTTTATGAAAGGTCGTGGCGGTGGTGTGGGTGTGGGTATTGGTATTGGTATAGGCGTTGGTATCGGTGGTCGTACTGGCGGTTGTATTGGCGGTTGTGATGGATCTATAGTTTTTGTCAAAGAACGAATAGCTTGCAGTGCTTCTGATGCTGACTGATAGCGCTTACTCGGATTGTAATGCACCATTTTGTCTAAAAAATTAGCCACTTCATTTGTCACCTGCGCTTGGTTTCGCCAAACAACTTGTTGAGTGTTAGGATCGAGCGGAATATACATTGGAAGTATGCCAGTGAGAGCTTCGATGCCAATCATTCCTACAGCGTAGATATCACTGCTCAACTTGGGCTGTCTGTTTGCTTGCTCGGCAGGCATATAGCCTGGTGTACCAATAGCAACAGTTGTTGGTATTAACTGTCCTTGCGTATTAAATACTTGAGTAGTAATTTGCTTGATAGCACCAAAATCAATTAGCACTATCTTGTTGTCTGACTTTCTGATGATTAAATTTTCCGGTTTAATATCGCGGTGAATTACTCCACGTTCATGAACAAATACCAATACTTCTAAAATATATTGCAATAAAAAAGTAACTTGATTTTCACTCCACCGCCTACCGGGATAGATTTCTGTGCGGAGATTATTGCCTTCAATAAGTTCTTGAACAAGGAAAAATTCTTGTTGTTCTTGGAAGTAAGCTAACAAGCCTGGAATCAGAGGGTGTGTTCCTAAACTTTTCAGTATTTTTGCTTCCTGCTCAAATGCCTCTTTCACCCACTTGATATTAGACTGATTTTGGGGTTTAAGTCTTTTAACAACACAAGGCTCGTTGAAGTCGTCTATATCTATCGCTAGATAAGTTTCTCCAAAACTACCCTCTCCCAGTTTTTGTGTGATTTTGTAACGTTTTTTAAGCGTTTCTCCAACTAGATTTGTCCCAAACATATAAAGGTTTACCGTATTTGAGTCAGCGATCGCACAACAATCAGACCCCACGTTCCATACCCACTCGCTTCGTCGCTGAGTAACGTCCCGCGAATCTCTACCTGTCTATCGGGCATACGCCCCAACTTTTATGCAAAATATCTCCGGTTGTTATAAATCTTTACATTGGTTTGATGCCTGTGACTCTGTTTACACCCCGATTAGTGCCGATTAATATCGACCCTCAGCCAACTCAATCGTACTGCTTATTACCATGTTAAACTAGCTATACTTAGCAAGCTACTAACCAACGCTATTAGTTTTGGTTAGGCAAGGTTATAAATTTAACCAGACATACGCAATGGCTAACGACGAGATGTTCGCAGAGGCTGCAAATAACTGGGATCTAGAAAGGCTGTACCAGGATCTGGCTGAAGCTAAGCGGAAAGTGTCTCCTCGCGCTAGAAAGGGGCTGACGGAGCGGGAAAAGCTGTATCTACGCGGGTTGCTGTGCGGTTACAGTCCGGCTGAAATGGCTCGCAAGCTCATTCAGAGTCCCAAGGGGGTTGAGGTTTATGTGTGTAAAACTTTATATCAGTACTTTAAAAACATGGCAGATGTACCTAATGAGAAAGTAGGCAACTGGAGAAATGTAAATAACTGGCTAGGTGAAGCAGGATATAAAACTAAGAATAAGCCGTCTGTTGAATCTAAGTTAGCTAATTCTTTACCGATAGATGCGTTAGTAAAGATAGTTGATACGAGGTTTGAGAATCACAATACACTCACAATTGACATTAATATCAAATTATCGTTTCCCTCAGCTTCAGAAAACCAAGGAACAGAGGACTTAGGTTCAGGGGATTCTTAATGCAGCGCGATCGCACACCACAAAGCACAAGCGATCGCATATCCTAATTGACGCGATCGCACACCACAAAGCACAAGCGATCGCTTAGTGTGCGATCGCAATTAGTCAAAAAACCCAGTGCTAAAATGATTGAAAAATCAATACATCGGGAGACTGCCCTATGCCCTCACCCTTTCCCGGAATGGACCCCTACTTAGAACACCCCGATTTCTGGCAGGAAACTCACAATCGATTGATTGTGGCAATTGCCGAATCCGTCATGCCTCAAATTCGCCCCAAATATGAGATCGCAATTGAAAAACGCATCTATGAAATTAACGATACTAACGACAATAATGGCGACTCGCTATTAGTTGGCATTCCCGATGTTGCGATTAAACGCCAACCTAATAGCCCCAATGTTCCCACCAGTTCGGTTGCAACTGTAACTACAACTGTTCCTACTACCGTCAAAGTCCCAATTCCTGAAAAAATTAAACAAGCTTATCTAGAAGTGCGAGAAATGGCAACTAGACAAGTTGTAACGGCGATTGAAATTCTTTCCCCAGTCAACAAACGCAATGGAGAAGGAAGAACTACTTACCTCAAAAAACGCCAGAGTATTTTAGGCAGTTTAACCCATTTAGTTGAAATAGATTTGCTGCGAGGATGGCAATCTATGCCAATACTTAACAATCCGATTCAAAGCGATTATCGCGTTTTAGTCAGTCGCAGCGATCGCCGCCCGTTTGCCGAACTTTATGCCTTCAATCTCCGCGACTCTCTCCCTGTATTTCCGCTTCCTTTGCGCGAGGAAGATGTAGAACCTATTGTTAATTTACCAGAATTGCTTACAGGTATTTACGATCGCGCAGGCTACGATTATCGCATCGATTATCATCAAGAACCGCTCCCGCCTTTATCAGAACAAGATATGGTTTGGGCAAACGAACTGTTAAGGGAAAAAGGTCTGCGGGATAATTGCTAATTGCTAATTGCTAATGGGTAATTGGGTGTTTATTAATGAAGGGGGCGGGGTGTGCGATCGCTCTCGACTCATGTAAAATTGAGCGATACATTGTATAATCTATTTTATGAATTATCCGTATTATGGCGGATGTCAATGCGGGCGGATACGGTACGAAATCCACGCTGAACCTCTGACACTTTATGTCTGCCATTGTCAAGAGTGCCAAAAGCAGTCATCTAGCGCGTTTGGGATGTCAATGCCAGTCCCGCGCGAGGCAATTGCGATCGTGCGGGGAGAGCCAAAACAATGGAGTCGGAAAGGGGATAGCGATCGCGAAGTGATTTGTTTTTTCTGTGGAGACTGCGGGACGAGGTTGTTTCACAACCCAGCACGTAACCCAAAAATTACCAACGTCAAACCCGGTACTCTTGATGATACCAGTTGGTTGAAACCTGTGGGAAATTTATGGACTCGCAGCGCTCAAAAATGGGTTTTTATTGATCGATGTATGTTGAATTATGACGGTCAGCCGAGCGATTTTTCCCCTCTATTTGAACAATATAGGACTTACGCAGATCATCCATAAATAGTGTTTTGTAGGGGCAATCCCCCCGTGGTTGCCCCTAGATCTATTAGTGGTTGCCCCTAGATCTATTAGTGGTTGCCCCTAGATCTATTAGTGGTTGCCCC
>ERZ1066124.262-NODE-262-length-45002-cov-26.189534_pt1 | contig 45002 bp, 40 predicted proteins | sample MGYA00382771_ERZ1066124 | MGnify/ENA primary metagenome ERZ1066124 (study PRJEB33369, sample SAMEA5778354) | biofilm metagenome | biome: Industrial cooling water; feature: Water cooling tower basin; material: Biofilm | place: United Arab Emirates | collected... | reverse complement strand
TTTCAGCCCCAAATTTATTTGGAGGCTGTGTATCTCTTAGGTGCAAGATGTGAGTATATGTAGGGTGCGTTAGCGACAGCGTAACGCACCAGGGACAAGATATAATACCAAATCCGGGTTAACGACCCCCTTTATTCATATAGACCGCGCAGGCGGTCTTTGTTTGTATAGCCGCGACTTCAGTCGTTAGGCATAAAGGGGGCAATGAAAGCGGATTTAGTATAACCCTCCGATAGATGTAACTTGATTCTGGAAAAGTGTAAAAAAATCAGACATAACTCAAGCAGTAAAGATTGTTCTTGTCTGATGGGTGCTTTTAGAAGGAGGTATAATCCATGAAAATTCTGTTAGTAGAAGATGATAATTACCTGGCTCAAGCGGTTGCAACAGCTTTGACCAAACTACATTATCTGGTTGATATTGCTGCTGATGGCGAAGCGGGTTGGGAATTAGCGACAGCCTGGAACTACGATTTAATTTTGCTAGATGTCATGCTGCCCAAACTCGATGGCATTAGTCTTTGTGGGCGGTTGCGTCAACAGGGCTATCAAATACCCATACTTCTGCTAACAGCAAAAGATACCGGAACTGATAAAGTCATGGGTTTAGATGCAGGCGCAGACGATTATGTTGTCAAACCCTTTGAATTTGAGGAATTAACTGCGCGCATTCGCGCTTTATTACGGCGGGGAAATTCTTGTTTACCTCCGGTTTTAGAATGGGGAAGCTTGCGCCTCGATCCGAGTAGTTGTGAGGTGACTTATGCCAGCCAAGCGCTGCATTTAACAGCCAAAGAGTTTAGCGTTTTGGAGCTTTTTTTACGCCATAACCAGCGCGTCTTTAGTCGGGGTGCAATTATCGAGCAGCTTTGGGCTTTGGAAGATCCACCCGAAGAAGACACAATTAAGTCTTATATCAAAAGTTTGCGGCGGAAGCTGACAGCAGCAGGTGCGCCTAATGATTTTATTGAAACGGTTTATGGAATGGGTTATCGCTTGAAGTCTCTAGACTCAGAACCAGAATGCCAAACAACTGAAAAAGAGTCAGATTCGGCGCAGCAAGAAATTTTTTTGGCAGCAGTTGCTAAGGTAAGAGAAGAATTTAAAAATAACGTGGGTTCGCGCATCGCAGTACTAAAACAAGCAACCAACGCGCTCAAAGAAGGTAAGCTTGACTCAAATTTATGCTTACAAGCAGAGCAAGAAGCTCACAAATTAGTGGGGTCGTTGGGAAGTTTTGGTTTTGCTCATTGTTCGCAACTTGCTCAAGAGATAGAGGATATATTTCAGGGAAAAACATTTGATAGCTCAGAGCAATCTCTACGCCTATGGGAACAGGTAATAAAGTTACAACGGGAACTAGAAGAAACTGCGGTTGATCCAGTATCTAGCGAAGAGTACCCCCGATTATTAATCGTTAGCGATGATAGTCAAATAGTTGAGGAATTAGTTAAAGAAGCAACCGGGCGGAAAATAGAAGTAGAAACAGCTACAAATGCAACGAATGGTAGGAGTGCTTTCACCTGGTTTCAGCCCGATCTAGTGCTACTTGACCTGGATTTAAACGATAGCAATCAAGAGAGTTTAAAGCTACTAACAGAACTATCTAAAGGTAGATCGCCAGTGCCGACGCTGGTGTTTACAGACCAAGATAATTTTAGCTCGCGCATCGCAGTAGCGCGTGCTGGCGCACATGGTTTTTTGCCGAAGTCTATGCTTCCGGGTAAAATTTTGGAGCATGTTACTCTGGTGATGCGATCGCTCAGCCAAAATGACGCGAAAGTAATGGTTGTGGACGATGACCCACAAGTGCTGGCAGTTATCCAAAACTTACTAGAACCAAGGGGATTTAAGCTGAAAATGCTTGCAGATTCGCAACAATTCTGGGATATTATAACAGATTTTTGCCCAGATTTACTAATTTTAGATCTAGAAATGCCTGATGCGAACGGGATTGAACTGTGTCAGGTGGTGCGTCACGATCCGTGCTGGAGCAAATTACCTGTCTTGTTGCTTTGCGATCGCATAAACGCGGATACTGTTGACCAAATATTTGCAGCCGGTGCTGATGATTGCATCAGCAAGCCGATCGATGCAGCGAAACTAATCCCCCGCATTTCTAAACGTTTAGAGCGCATCAAATTACTTACACAGACTCACGCCGAAGCGTAAATAATGTCACCTCTGGCGGGCAATTAATCCGGATGGGAACGATACTAAAACCAATCCCTCGATTCACATAAAGACGGTTTCCTGAGCTTCCATAGTCATCGATCCAACCATCAACGTGAACCTCATCCTCTTTAACAAAAGTCAACCAAGACCATTCTGGAGTGAATGGCAGGCGAATTTGACCGCCGTGGGTGTGTCCTGCCACTGCTACAGGTGCAGTATTGGCGGGAAATGCTTTAAAAGTTTCTGGATGGTGCATCATGACAAATCTGGGTGCTTTATCGGGTACTTGTGCCAGCGCTACTGCTGGTTTATCGTTATTAGCCCAATGCGATCCGATGCCTACCAAGTATAGATTTGTCAGGGCAACAGCTTCATTTTCCAAAACTTGCACGCCCACAGCTTCTAAAGACTCAGTTAATTTAGCAGCTTGCGCCACATCTGGATTGCCGTTTTTTTTCTTCATTCCATAGTCGTGATTTCCCAGCACAGCATAAGTTGGGATACCTGCTGCTGGAAGTGGACGAACTAGCTCAATTGCCGTATTAATTTCTTGGCTGGGATCGTCGCCTGCATTGTAAATAAAATCGCCAGCAATCAACACGGCTGCGGGGCGCTTTTCCACCAATTGAGCGACAATGCGGCGGATAGTAGGAGTGTTGTCTAGCCACATTCCCACCTGCCAATCTGCGATCGCGGCAATTTGTCGCCCTTCCCAAGCAGCAGAAAGACCAGGAATTGGTGCGACTTCTGCTTCTATATCGATGATGTAGGGTTCGATTAAGCCATAAATTAGGATTGCACCAATCAACCCCAATAAGCCTAATAAAAAGTATTTGATTCTTTTCATAAAACCTCACGTTAGCTTTGAATTAGCGTACCTTCGCGCTATTTTTAATTAACCTGAAATTCGTTATGTTCTATATATTCAACTGTGTGAAAAGCTGTTTTTTCCTCTCATATCATATCTGATTGATTACCCACGATCGGGAGCCGGGACACGGCATTATTAACGTTATCTGTTTCTCCGAAAAATCTATGATGCCGTGTCCCTACGCAACGATTCTGTGAGGTTTTTTTATTATGGGCAATTCAACAGACATCATATCACCTGCTTACCCGCTGGCCTATGATATTACTCCTGAAACAGTACCAAAGTTTCTTCATTGGTTCGATCGCCGCTAGTAGCACTGAGGTTCACCTCGTATCGGGTTCCTGGTATAGAAATTGCGGGATTAAAAGCAAAGCTGAAGTTGCCTTGCTCATCCGCTCGAATTGTGCGTTCGAGGAGATTCCGTTCAAACCCAAACAACCCTGCCAAAGAAGATGTCGCCTGAACGTTGACATTAACCGTCGCATTTGGTGCGCTGCGTCCTTGTACTTCAACCCTACCGCTGACGCGAGCGTTTTCTTGGGGAGTGATAATTTCTAGCGGTAGTTCGGCAGTGTTGAAACCATCATCATAGCCAGCAAATAGATCTCCATCCAAACGCGAACGAATGACTTGATTACCCGATTGCAAACTAGCAGTAACTGTCGCATCGGAACGAGGGAAATAATCTCGGCGGCGGATCGTATATTGCCCCGTATAAACGCCGTTGGATACTTCCCGCATGGGGATGTTATAGGCAACTCCTTCAATCGAGAAAGTAGCTGTAGCATTGGGAGTGCCAATCAAAGTGAAATTGAGCGTGGTGCCCGGATCTAACCGCTGTACGGGTTCAGCAGTGAAGCGGTTAATAGACAAAGATTGAAAGCGGCGATCGCTATAACCGTAGTCATCCCTGCCATAGCCATAACCAGCAACCAAAGGTTGTTGCAAGCGGGCGCTGCTGATGCGATCGCCTCGTTGCAAAGTTGCCCGCACGGCTGTATTTTCGGAAATTCGATCCCAATTGCGAATAATATAGCTTGCCTCATAAACGCCCGGTCTAACCTCCCGCATCGGCAGATTTTGCACTGCATTTGGGATAGTCAAAGTAGCTCTAGAATATGGGGTTCCTCGCAAGACAAAAAAAAGTTCGGTTCCCGGATCTAATTCCTGTACTGGATACACGGTAAAACTCTCAATCTCCGGTGCGAATACTCTTTGTTGAGCTACTTGGATAGAGGGTTTGGGACTGGCTTGGGCAATTTCTGGCAAATAAATGGTTGAACTCAACAGAGCCAGTGCCATTGTAGATATAATTTTCATAAAATCCTCCCGATTTTGAACAGCCAACCTCTTGCAGCAATGGCAATTTCAAGTCTTAAACCTTGACTTGGGCAAAAGGTCTATTGTTTCTGTTCAACATTTCAAAACCTTGCTTTCCTCTCCATTTAATCTAACGAACCAAGCCTTGCCCTCTGTCTGATGCAATAAGAAAATATCCATCTGATGAAAGATGATTGAAGAAAAACTTATGATATTGCTTTGAGTTACTTCCTTCCCGTTCCAAGATTATGTATCTCTTTTCTGGTCTTACCTGGGGCATTGTATGAGCCTCTACGGTTCTTTTATGCGTCGTTGCGTAGGAACATGGCATGATTAGCGTTATCTGTTTGCCCGAAATATCTATGATGCCGTGCCCCTACTCTTAATTATGGGTAATCGAATCGACTTGATATTATCTATCTTTGTGGTGGCCTAAAATCCACAAAGCGCATCGCTCCATCAACACAAGAATTACTGTGATTCTTTTTCATAAGTTGTGTTGGGGTTAAGATTTTCCGCGTACAATCTGCCGGTAACGAGCTTCAATTACTGAGTAGATGCCATAAGCAATCAAACCCAATGCGACAATTCCCAACAGCCAAGAACCAAAAGGTTGTTGTGCCAAAATTGCTAGTGCTTCACCAAATCCTTTAGTTTGACTAGCATCTGATTGTTTGCCAGCTAGAATTAAAAAAAGACCGATAATCGCGAAAACAATGCCACGGGCAGCAATGCCAAATCGACCCAGATGCACCGCCCAAGTTTGCTCAAAGTGATTCATTTGGCTAAGTTTTAAATGGCGGCGAAACTTGGCTTTGTAAGCTTCGTAGAGGTAATAAAAACCTACACTAATAACAATTACCCCTGCCAATCCTACTAACCATCGTCCCAAAGGTTGAGCTAAAAACAACTCTGTCCAATCCTCGGTTGCTTCACCATTGCCACCTTCCGAACCCATAATCAGTTTTACAGCCGTCAGCGCCAAACCACAATAAGTTAACGCACTAAAAGCGTAGCCAAGACGTTGAGCAATTCGCTTGGCATTCATTTGTTCGCCAGCGTGTTCTGGGTCGAGAATAGTTTGCACAATCCGCCAAAGAACGTAGCCAATAATGCCAATTGTGACAATAAACAGTAGGAATTTTCCGAACGGTTGGATAACAATTGTTGTTAATGCACCGCTGGTATTTGTCGTTCTACCGCCAGCCCCAAAAGCTGCTTGTGCGGCTAAAAAACCAACAATAAAGTAAACTAAGCCTTTGGCAGCATATCCCAGTCTTGCCAATCGCTCGAACCAGGGTTGTTTTGTTGCGCGTCGAACTGGTTGTTTAATGCTGTTGATGGGTGAGTTGGGTTGTGTCATATCGAACAGATGGATGTATTAGTTCAATTACAATGTCTCTTAACTCACATCTTGCACCTAGCCCAGAAATAAATTTCACAGCGAGGAAGCTAAAACCCGTTGAAACGGGTTAAAAGCTTGATTTTAGTTGGCTTTAGCTAACTTAAGCTTTCAGCCTGAAATTTATTTCAGGGCTGTTTGTCGGGTAGGTGCAATATCTGAGCATAGATCCCCAACTTCAAGCGAAAAGTCGGGGATCTATGCCCTTTATCTTATTATTGAGCTTAAGTTCTAGATGTCATCTTGAGCAATTTGGGCATGGTTTAAAGCAGCGACTAAGGTAACTCCGCCTAAGATATTACCAATTAGAGTAGGTATCATAAACTTGCCAAAATATTCTGACCAAGAAACAGCTTTAATTGCCACTGCATAGAAAACTTCGACCGATCCGGCAATAATATGCGGAAATTCACCTAACCCAACCAGGGAAGTGATAATAACAATCACCCACAGTTGAGAAGACTCAGCGGCGGGGAGAAGCCAGACCATCAAAGCAATTAACCAACCAGCAAAGATTGCCCGCAATAAAGTTGTCCAAAATCCTCCATCAAGAACTCTTAAACCAATTTCGCTAAACGCTGTTTGAAATTCAGGTTTGAAGACTCCAACCTGTGCAACTATTGAGGCAAATATGAATGCACCTAACAAATTGCTTGCTAACACAATTCCCCATAATCGCAGCACTCGCATCAAAACTTTGCGCCTGCGATCGCTTAACAAAGGCAGAATTACAGTCAGGGTATTTTCAGTGAACAATTGCTGACGTCCCATCACCACAATAACAAAGCCGATACTGTACCCCAGGCTGACAATGATGTAACGCCAAGATCGATCGGGTAAATTTGCTTCCAATAACCCTTGAGCTACCAAGGAGAATCCCATCGAAAGTCCGGCGGCTAATCCAGACCAAGCTAGGGCTGAAACGGGACGGCACAACTCACTTTTTCCCTCAACTCGAATCGTTTCGTGAATAATTAAGGCAGTGGGACGGATGCGCTCGACGATCTCTTGGCGATCGCGATCGCTTAGTTCCAACTGTTGTTGACCCAGCAATTCTATTGCTTCGCTTGCGCGATCGCAGTTTTGTGTCATCTTGCTTGTTAAGTTAGATAAAGTTCATTTTCTTAGGATACAAACTAAAAAATAACGACAGATCCAACCTAAGAATGAGTTTTCTCCCGATCGGCGACCAATTTACTGCGAGCGGCATAGATAAATTGGTGCGCCTAGCCTATCAGTTTTCACCAGAACAGGCTTTAATACATAGAACTTACGCAGAATGTCCATATATAGTAGGGGCAATCCCCCCGTGGTTGCCCCTACGGCAATCCCCCCGTGGTTGCCCCTACGGCAATCCCCCCGTGGTTGCCCCTACATAAAGAGATGTTGCGTAAGTCCTAGTACAGCCAACTGCGATACTCTGGATTTGCATCTTTCATGTCTTGATAAAGCCAAACCATGCGATCGATAAACCACAGCTTGCCAAGGTAAACAATGAAAGTCCCCAGCAAGGTAGACCAAACGTTAAGAGCAAAGAGTCCCCAGACAAGAAAAATCATGCCTGCCGCTGAGACTGCACTGAGAATAGTAGGTAGATAAAGGTGATGCTGAGGCACTGGAATATTGTCTCGGTTCAACCAAACCCGCTCACCGAGAACCGCTTTTGAAGCCCAGTTATTAGTTGAAGCGGGTTTGGGAAAAATACGTGGATTCAACCACGTCCAAAGAACAACTACCGCAACCGGAATCAGTGCCCACCAACCCAGCCAAACGCGACTCCAAATTGCCAGGATCAAGAGCGGTAAGATAGTAAATCTTGTCCATACACTCCAGGGATTTGCATGGCGCTCCCAGTTAGAGTCGCTCATGTCAAAGGCATCTGCTATTTTCCTTTCAAAAGTCATTGCCCGATCTCCACAGTGAATTCTTCTTGAAGCAGTAACTGTTCTATTTCTGATTCAACAATTGCTGAATCTCAGCCCGCAAAGCAGCAATTTCACTTTGAAGTGCTGCGATTGATTTTGCTCCTGCCAATTCAGCTTCATCATCCTCTGCATCGCGACCAATAAAAAACGTGGCAATAGTAGCAGTAACATAACCAAAAACCGCAAAAGCATAAAGTGCCAAAACCAAGCAAAGTATCCGACCTTCAGGCGTTTTAGGCCAATATTCCGAACCCATTGTCATCATCAACATTGCCGTCCACCATAAGGCACTGCCGTAATTATTTAACCCAGAGGAACCATCGGCGACATCTTTTTCAAATGCATACATTCCCGCTGCACCTACCAAGGTAATAATTATCGTTAGTGCTATGACATAACCAAATCCGCGACGGCTAACACTCGCAGCTAATGCCCGCATCCCTCGATTGGTACCAGTCATAACTCGCAACAGTTGCAAACTTCGTACAGCCCTTGCTGTTTTGAATGCTCGCACAACTCGTACAATCCGAAAGGTACGCAAAGCAGGCAACAGCAAAGAAAAAGCCGTTATCCAATGGCTTTTGATATAAGCAACTTTGCGGGGAGCCAGAGCGAATTTAACTAGAAAATCTGCAATAAAGATAATCCAAATCGTGGTGCTAACGAGTTCTAGCAGCGGGTTTAATCCCCAAATTAATTCAATAATAAATAGCGCCAGCCACACAAATGCCAGCACCAGCATCGGAGTTTCCAGCCAATCTTCTAGCTGTTGTAAAATCTCGCTTTGCTCTTGTTCTAGGGCTTGTTTTTCGGCAAGGTTTGGGTTGGTCATATTTTACCTGTCAACTGTCAACTGTCAACTGTCAACTGTTGAAGCGATCGCAAATTTCATCTACCAGGCTCCAACACAGTTACATCAATCAACGGCGTCACATTAAACCCTTGCTCTTGTAAGCGCTTTTGCACTGCACTCTTAATCCGATTACTAATTTCTCTATCCGATTGCTTAACGCCCGGTTTGCGCTGGACATAAATAACGCTAAGTAGCGTATTTTGTCCTGGAATATTAGGTCGAGTAAAGCGGACATTTGACTCAACTAATTGTGCTAAACCAACTTGTTCCACAGCCTTTTGAACTTCTGCATTAGCTTGTTGGGCGCGGCTAGAACGTTCTAAATTGGGAGAATTAGAAAACTGCCAAGTTAAAAGACCGATTAGTACTAATACTGTAATCGCCAGCGCCGAACGAGTTACCCATTTTTGACCGCGTTGATAGCGGGTTCCTTGAGTAGACAATCCATAAATTCGGAATAATAAAGAGGCGGATAAATTTATACCGCCTAATTGCAACAAAAGCAAAAATAGCGCATCGATTACCAAATCCCACCTGCCAAGCGCAGCCCCCATGCCCACAATTCCCGCCGGAGGAGCCAAAGAAGCCGCCACTAACATCCCAGCAGCTGCCCCGGATACAAGACTACTGCGCTCGGACTGTACCAAATTTAGCGCCCCAGCAGCCCCAGCCGTTAACGGTATCAGCACCGCTACCGCTGAAACCTGGCTGCTATCGAGCATCAAGCTGGTAGGGATTTCTTGCCGCAGTATCAAACTCAGTAAAAAAGCAGTAACAATTGTGACTGCAAGTGCCGTAAAATAACGGAGAAGACTGCGGCCTAAGAGGATGCGATCGCCTCGTGCGGTAGCAATGGCTGTATTCATCGCCGGACCAGCAAAAGGCGCAATCAGCATCGCCGCTACCAGCAGGTAACTTGTATTCGTGTATAAACCAATCCAAACCACAAAACCGGCGGCTGCTGCATAACCCAAAAATCCGCGCCAAGAGCCAACGCTTTGCAACCCAGAGAGAAAAATCTCAATTGGACTGCGTTCTTCAACATTCGTGACTTGCTGCGGTGCTTCCGATGCGGGGGGTTTTAATGCGATTACACCCGTAGGAAGCAGGGTGATGTGTAATTCTGGCAAGTCTTGCAACTCTGCCAAAAGCTTCTCGACCTGTCGATTAGAAACGTGGACAATTGTTAAATCAATTGGTTCATCGCTACCTTTTGCCTCAAATAGTGCCACGTTAGCGGCATTGTGAGACTTAGCGATATCGAGAACCCTTTGTCCGCAGCCCCGTGGCACTTCGATAATTAGCTGACGCATATTGCCCTCCTGCCGCTAAGGTTGGCGTATTTTTGTAGCCAAGTCTCCTAACTTTGGGAATATTTTTTAACTGGGGTTCTCTCGGATCAATTCTCTACAAGCTTCTCATACTCAAGATGGAACTCTGAATGTGTCTGGAGAATGTTCGTTCAAATATTACGATCGCTCTGGATACAAAGTACGTCCGCTGCGGTTCCAAGCTTATGGGGAAGCTGCTGTTACTCTAAATAATGCGGCAGTTGGTGCTATCGATGTGGTATCTGGGCGACTCAATGTATTCAAGCCTAACGATACTAATCCCAATCATCAAATGTTGTTGACGGTGGAACGAACTGTTGTTGTAGGCGGACAGTCTAATTCTGAACCTATTTCCGTTACTCCTGTAGTACCTGCTGCGCCTGTGGGTAGTGCTGCTGGTGCGATCGCTCACAGTCTACTACCACAGACACACGTCACAACTCAAGTACCTATCCCAGTAGCCAGCAACGGTAAAGCTACCGCCGAGTACAGCGAGATACCGTTCTAGTTTTAGATCTCACATCTTACACCTACCCGATAAATAGCCCTGAAAAAAATTCCGGGCTGAAAGCTTAAGTTAGCTAAAGCTAACTAAAATCAAGGTTTTAACCCGTTTCAACGGGTTTTAGCTTTAAGCCGGAACTTTAGTTCTCGGCTTGGTGCAAGATCTGAGAGATCCAATCGAACCAACAGGTACACCCTGTTGGTTTTTTTTTGCACCGCATCCAAGAGCGATCGCAGTCGGGTGAAGCGTCGAGAAACCAATGCCGTTGACAAAAAAGATATACTAACAAGGCATTTCTAACGATAAAGTGACGGTTATCAATGGGTAAGCTCACCCTACCACAACTGGAACGCCACCTATTTGCCGCTGCCGATATCCTGCGAGGCAAGATGGACGCTTCTGAGTTCAAAGAGTATATTTTTGGGATGCTGTTCTTTAGTGGAGCGTTGTTAAGATGAACGGTTTAATCCTTAACTTACCTCCTGTTCTCAGATTAACTGATGAACAGTTTGAACAATTGGCAGCTGCTAATAGCGATTTACGCTTAGAATTGACTGGGAAGGGAGAATTAATTATTATGCCGCCGACAGGTGGAGAAACAGGAGATAGAAATTTTGAGCTAGATGGACAACTTTGGTTTTGGAATCGCCAAAATCGTCTGGGTAAAGCCTTTGATTCTTCTACAGGGTTTCGATTACCGAGTGGGGGGACTCGTTCTCCAGATTTGGCATGGATTGAGATGGAACGATGGGAGGCTTTAACCCCGGCACAAAGGAAGAAGTTTTTACCTCTATGTCCTGATTTTGCGGTGGAATTGGTATCTGAAACTGATGAAGTAGAGGATGTGCGGCAGAAGATGCAAGAATATTTACAAAATGGGTTGCGTTTGGGGTGGTTGATTAATCCTAAACTGAGACAAGTAGAGATTTATCGCCCGAACCGAGATGTGGAGGTTTTGGACTCTCCCGCAACTTTATCGGGTGAGGATGTTTTACCGGGGTTTGTTTTAGATTTAGAGCCGATTTTCTCATAAATGGATTATTTAGATTTTATTGCCTCGATTGCTGAAAGACGGCAGTTTGAACGGGGGGAAAAGGCGCAAGCAGAAGAGGGAGAAATTACTGAGGAAGAGTCGGAGGCGGTTAATTTTGCTAAGGAGTTGGAGACAAAGCTCAAAACTCTGAAAAATTCGCTTAAGGAACCGAAGAAAGAAATTAAGGATTTAAAGAAGAATTCATCGTTATTGAATGCGGCTAAAATTGCCGAACTTGAGATGATGGTTGTGCCGATGGAAGCAGAAATCGCTGAGATTGAGAAACAATTGGAACCTTACAAGGAAATTAAAAAACAACTAACTCAAGCAAAAGGAGAACTAAGGACGCTCAAAAATGAATTGGTAAAGCGTTTGTCTGCTAAACGCACTGCGTTGACGAATGAAGACTGTCAGGGGTTAGTGTTGGCGATTTTCAAGGATGGCTTAATGGCTGAACTGGAGCGATATGTTACAGCACATCGTCAACAGGTAAGTTTCACTATCCCGATGTGATGGTTACTTGTGACGAACGAGACAAACGAGCGATTCAAGTTATCTATCATCCCTGTTTGATTGTTGAGGTTCTTTCTCCTAGCACTGAAGCTAAAGATAGAGGTAAAAAGTTCCGAAATTATCGCCGCATTTCTACGTTGAAGGAATACGTGATGATAAGTTATGAGCAGAAGGTGATTGAGTGTTATCGATTGAATGAGAAGGGAGTTTGGGAGCTTTATACTTTTTCAGAAGGGGATGAAGTTGAATTAAAGAGTGTTGATTTTCGCTGTTCGATCGAGTCGATTTATGAGGATGTGGTGTTAGAAGCCGTTGAGGATGATGAAGAGTAAGTAAGAATGAAGCAAGAAAATAAAAGTGAAAAAACACTAAAAGCAAATTATTTACCAATCAGCTTTTTGGGATTTTTATGTTATAATGTTCAGTAAAATAATCTAAGCAATTATTAATTCTGAGGGACACTATGGCAACACTCACCATCGAGAACCTACCCGATGACTTAATGGCACAACTTCAACAACTTGCCACCAAAAATAACCAACCCTTGGACGAACAAGTCATCAGCTTGTTAAAACAAGCCATACAAAAACCCCAACCTCCTCTAAAGTTCCTGATTTCTCCCGAAACAGATCCCACCTGGGAAGAACGCCGTAAAGCTGTCCCGCAAATTCTTGCTGACATTGACAAACGCCGTCGCTTAAACCCAGCAGACTTCGGACTACTCGACAGTACCGAACTCCTTCGTGAGGATCGGCAAAGATGAGTAACCCTTTACGCTGTATTATCGATGCCAACGTCGGCATTAAGCGATTTATCGCCGATCCGCTCACTCCCAAGGTTAATCAACTTCTGGCACACTCGAACATCTCTGATGCAGAAATTTATATTCCAGACCTGTTTTATATTGAAGTCACCAACATCTTCTGGAAATACGTCCGCGCTGGAATGTATACGGCTACAGAAGTTCAAGCTGATTTAGCAACTCTCAAAAGCTTATCTCTGCGAGTTGTTTCCACGGCTGACTTAATGGAAGAAGCGGTTAATATTGCCATAACTTACGGAATTTCCGCCTACGATGCTTCTTATGCCGCCCTTTCTCAGCGAGTCACCGCCCCTTTGCTAACTTTAGATCGAAGGTTGGTGAATACTTTAGCAACGGCATCTTATGACGTGCGTTTGTTTACCGATTTCTCTGTTCCTCCCTTGCCCTCTTAACTAATATCCTGCCAAAGAAACTAAGCTGCACCGAGCATCTAATTTGACAGCCAATTTTTCTGAGCTTCTTGTGGGATGGGCATCTTGCCCATCACTTTATTCGATTTAAATACGTAGCATTAGTCGTTTTCTGCTCAAAGTAAAGGGCGAACGAGGGGACTCGAACCCCCGAGTGGTGGAACCACAAAGGTGAACTCGCTGCCTCAATGCCCTTGTATGCAGGCTCTTTGAACTTTGAAGCCAATTTTTTCCCTAAATTTGACCTAATTTATCACCGGGACAACTAAGGTAAAAAATTGTTACAGGCGCATGTTGATGGTCGCTCTCAAGCTGCTGCCTTCACAGCGTTTAGTGGTTGGTACATAGCACCCAAGAACGGGCGCTCCTCCTGCGGCATCTGTACTGTCAGGTGGCACAGCAACCGGAACTGAAGTGGTGCAGGAGGCATGTTGATGCGCTCAACTTCCACATTAATTAAACAGAGAGATTGAGCCGACACCTCAAAGCCAATATCGGACAGATACCGGGGACAATAACCTACTAGATAATCATCTTCAGTACACAACATCAAGGCACGGCGGTCATACGGATTTTCAGGGTCGCCAACTAGACGCAACAACTCGCCTGTCTGTAAGTGGCTAATTCGATTAGCGCTTAATGGTGGCAAATTAAGGAGTTCTTGGGCAAAGAAGTGGAAGTGGTAGAATCCATTCTCATCTGGTTCTGGACAGGGGAAAACAAACAAGGTGTCTGTAGCCCGTTGCCCTCCGCTTTTCGCTAGCATTGCCATTGGGTCGTCTCGATCGGTTGGGATGTTCAACCACCGCAAGAAATCTGCGTAGTCGGGTCGGCTGCGACGCAAGAGACGATTGGCGAATAAGGGAAACAGTTCTGGCGATTGATAAACTAAGTCCAATTCTGGGAACGACGGCAACAACCTGAAGCCGCATTGCTGTTGTGCTGCTAGTATGCCTTGGATATAAAGGAACTGATAGCTAGTGCCGTCAAAGGTTAACCGCCCAATCGGAAACCAAGTGCGATCCAGTGGATTTTGCCAAGCTAGAAATATTGTCTTCATGGTATTTCTTGTTGCAAGTCAAGCAGTCGTTGTTGGTTTATTTCTAAGATTTTTTGAGCAAAGGCGATCGCTACTTCTGAAATGAACTCGTTGGGAATTCGGTTAAACAGCGCCTGTGTGTCTTTGATAGATACGCCAGCTAGGTGTTCTAGCCATACCCTAGCAGCAACAGGATAACGTTGTGCAGCTAATCGAAAGGCATCCAAAGGTTTGAGGGCTTTTCTGTCTCCTACTTGAAAATATAGTGCGGATCTGCATTTTGCTGCGTAGGCCGATACGGAACGATTGTTAAGCTTTTCTTGGCGCTTGATATCCAACAATTCCCGCCCCAAGCTGGAGGCGTGGTCGTAGGTGGGGGCTAAATTTAGCGTTGCTGGCGATGTGGATGAGGTTACAGGGGTTTCAATAAATGCCCAGTTTTCATGATGGCGATCGCTATTACCAATCCACGCATCCAATAGTAGGTAACCTACGAAGGTTTCCACTGCTGTTGTGATGCCCTTTGGAGGTATCCAGGAAAGGGGCAGTTGCACCACCTTATTGCTGATGGCTGTTAGCACGATATCGAGGGTGTGTTGCGATACGTTAAAGGTTTGGAATTGTGGGTAGTCTGGCACCATTGGGCCAAGAATCTCATTTCCCTGAATTAGATTGCCACCATCGGGTACAAAGGAAGGGGAAACCGTGCCGCGATTGTGATTCCAGGTGGCTAGTTCAATTCGGGCATGGGGTAATTCGAGTAACTCGCTCAACTGGGATGCTATCTTTTCTGACCAATCTTCCCCGGTGTTGGGTCGGGCTTGTTTGTATAGGCAATAGCCCAATTCCTGGTGATGGAACCAGAATTTGAATTTGGTTCCCATCGCCTCGGTGGCAACGGCTGCATCTTTTGGAACTACGATAATTGGAAAGGGTTGACTCATGAGGTCATCTGTGCGGTGAAAGCTTGCGCTCCCGTGCTACAACGTTAAAAAATTCAATCTGCCCGTGTCAGTCGATGGTTAAAAATCCGCCTTGTGAGGCGGATTTTCCACAAACTTTTCCTACTTCGCTGCCACAAGAGCCAATGCAGTGTGTCGTTTTTAATTCACCAGCTGGCGATCGCGACGAAATACAAACAGATTATCCGTTGCTCCTCGTCCGATTCTAATTTCTGCGTCTAAGTAGGAAGTCGTCCACAAAGCTTCTTTTCGGAGGAATTCCAATACTGGGATTTTTAATTCGGGTAAATTCCAGCTTTCCAGACCAAAGGGCTTGGTGGCTCGGATAGAAAATGTACTAAAAGTTACCTTAACAATCTGCTCCGAATCTCTCCATTTCCAAATTCCATCAGCTTGTAACTGCCACTCACCTAGTAATGGCAAGTCAATCAAAGCACCGTTAGATGCATTAATTTTACCTGACTCGCCTGTAACTAAGCTTTGCCACACCTGTTTGATTTGGATTCCTCCCAACATATTTGGTGTTGATGCGATCGCTCGTGTGACGACCGTTCCGTTAGAGGTGTAAACTAATTGCCAATCACCAAGTAGAGAAGGGAGATGGTTAGGACTTAGCGGGCGTGGAATGGGATTAAGACTCTCTAACTGTTGGACAATTTGATCGATTGTCTGTACTGGTGATGGAAATAAAGCTTGATTTGTGCCTAATGCTTCCACTCGTTGCAACAGTTCAGTTTTCAACGCTAATCTGGTTGTTTCATCCCCTATCATGTCTGGCTTTTCCACTTGTATGCTTTCAAAACAGCATAATCTGTAATGGAAATTTCCATCGCCAGTTGCTGGCCGAAAAACTTCCTATTCTTGAAGAAACTCGGCGACTGCTTCTAAGTCTTCCATTGCCCGGTTAAATCTATTAAGCATAGCTTCAGCAACTTCTGGTTGGGCATTGACGGTTGATAAATGCGATCGCAGATAATTGTCTAAGGCTTCGCTCCACAAGGATGCACCGACACGGCGAATCGCTGCAAGTAGTCCCATATTGGTTAAAACAGCGAGGTGAAATCCGGTTGGGTTTTGTCCGCCGTAGCCTAAATGTCCATCCACCAGTTCCAGTTTTTGGGGAGTAAATTCCTCATATTGCTCGAAGGTAATGCCAGCAGGTTCGAGTTGTGGTTGGGGTAGGGGGGGTCGAGGTTGGGTCATGGCAGGTGTTAAGAGTTTATTACTGTTAGCAGATTAATCGATATTTGGGGTAGATTACTGATTCTAGGGGTGCATTTGTCAAGTTATATGATGTCCGCTAGCAATGGTAGTGTATAATTTTTGATGTTGTAGGGGCGGGTTTTACCAGCCATTCTACTAAATCACGAGTATTTTGTTAAACCCGCCCCGGCTTACGCTACCGATGCTACCGGACATGATATTAATCCGAATGTTCCCTTAATTTGACTTCTTTGGTGCGGGGTGAGAGTTGAGCCGATGGTTCAAAAAAATCCGCCTTTGAAGGCGGATTTTCCAGTCTCTAATCGATTTAATGCGCTCAGCTTCGCTGATGCCTCTGGCGATCGCGAGCCTGCTTAATATTATGAGTTGGTAGTGGCTCGACCACTGTGGATACTTTGTAGAGGCGCGATCGCTTTTTCGGGAACAATAAAGTTGGGTTGCGAAAATCCTCTCTTTTCATGGGCAGCAGAGGTAGCAGGATGGCTCGACGAAGGTAATGGGCTTGCACAAGCTGAAAAGTGTAAAAACAGCGTCTGTCCTATACTCATGTGTTGGACTATTTCGCAAGGGTAGCGATCGCTAATAAATTCATCTCGCTATAAAAACCGCAGAAGGCTATGACTGTGGCAGGGAAGGAGATGAATTATTAATAGGTTGCTGCCTAGCTCCTAACTCTTGTAGTTTTCCGACTAACTCAACAGAAATTCCCGATAAATTTGCAGCTTCTATTGTAGAGCTACCGCTCTTAAGCCGCTGTAAAAAATTCTCAATTCGGTACCACAAAGGCGAACCTTGACGCAAAAGCCGACGCTCAACCGCTACGCGCACGCCGTTTTCAATTGTTTGCCAATCTCCCCCAGATGATGTTAAAGAAACAAATGAAGTTTGGCGAGCAAGAGCTACCTCTGCCGATACTATAACTTCTACAGTGTGGTATTGTGGCATTCCTGAACCTTTGCTCAAACGAAAAGTATAGACTCGCCGCCCCGTTCTAGAGGTAGTAATTACAGTTAGCAAGGTACTATTTGTTCGAGGTAAACCAGGAATATCTAATTCCTCAATTCGCCGCAAATGTACTACAGTAGCTCCAGGTTGAGGACATGCTTGTCTGCTTAGTCCTGCTAAACAACCGTCTACATCTAAAGTGATAAATTGCGGGTTGTCCAGCCAAACTTTTTCGATGATTTCTCCAGTGGGAATAAAACTGATATTTAGACCGTAGCCAGGAACCAGATATAAAGTTGGGGTGCTGCCAGTTTTTCCTGTGGCTTCAGCAACTGTAATGCGACGTAGAGACGGAGTTGGTGTCTCTAAACTTATGGCTCTCCTTCCGTTACCAATAACTCCTATAGCTAGAGTTAAAAAGCTTAAAAACATCATAGTTGAATATTGCAGTTTTTTCATTTTTTACCTCAGATGATTTGCTTGTATTTGCTCATAGCTAATGGTTAATTGCTAATATAATGTTTTGAGCTATTAGCCATGAGCTGCTAACTGACGTTACATATCAAAAGAACGATTGACGAACACTTGGACTTTTTTGCCTTCCGGTACGTACCAAAGAGTTGGACGATTTTGCATTTCTTGTACGGCTTGTTGGTTGCGCTGCTGAATTTGTTGTTGTAAGGGATTTAATCCACCATCCAAAACAGCTCCTAATAAATTTAGCTCTCCGCGTTCAATTGTGGTGCTACGTCTGGTGCCATAAATATTGTCGGAATCTTCCTGTTGTTCGCGGCTAGGTTGATTCATAATTTGACCTACTTTGCCAACTGCGCCCATAACTGCTGTTGCTGCATCCATGCGTGCGATCGCTCCCCCAGGATCGCCCCATTTAGAGGCAATCAGCGGTGTGCCATCGCTGCCGCGCAGGCTGATAACATTGGGCGGAAGCTGATATTCTTTGCCATCGACAACGACTGCGATCGCATTACACATCACCAGTCCGTTTGGATTGACCCCCGCAACTACAAATATTACGAGCGCCCCAGAAGGAAGCAAAGTTTGTCCATTGCTATCTTTCAATGGTTGATTGAGTTTGATAACAAAGCGTTCTTGATTTGATGTCGGTGAATTAGATTGCTCTGAAGCCACAATTGGCGTTAGCAAACTGGCTTCGGTAAGCTGACCTACTTGAAAATTTCGCTCCTCTTGATTAAGGGCAGTTTCACGCAAAATATTAGCTTCTTCAGGTAAATATATTCCAGGCTCGATAGCGCTTTTTTCTGGTTCTGAAGGAGCTGTTTTATTTCTATCAACTATCGCGGCTTTAGGTACTCCTGCGACTACCATTTCTGTTGGATTCACAGAGAGTTTATCGTTGGCTGGGAGATTTGCTTCTGTTGTTTTTTGGTTGTCGGAGTTAGAATTAAACTCAGATTTACCGTAACTTCCCAATTGCGCTCTATCTATCCACTCTTCCATTGGATCTGTCTTGGGTGGTGTTGGTTTTGTTGTTGCAGAGGGTTGAGTGGGTAGTGCGGAAGGTTGAGCGCGCGGCAAAGTTACTGTCTGTGGAACAGGATGAGAAATTGGGGTAAAAGGTCGAGTTACAGGCGTAGCAGGACGAGAAATTGGGGCAAAAGATCGAGTTACAGACGTAGCAGGACGAGGAATTGAGGCAAAAGATCGAGTTACAGGCGTAGCAGGACGAAGAATTGGGGCTGGTCGAACTACTTCTCGCACATTAATTTTTGGAGGTGGTGTGGCAACTGAATTGGATGATGCTAACCGAGGTGGAGGTGTTGCTAACGCTGGTGTTGGTGCTGGTATTTTTGGCGCAACAGGTACGGGTTTCGTATCAGATTTCTCCACTTGAGGTTCGGGTTTTTTCAACTCTTCTGATGCGGCTTTGAATTGTTTCTGTTCTTGCAGCGCTAGTTTTGTTCTTAGCTCATCTGTATTATTTGTCGAGTTGGATTGGGTAGAAGGAGGAGTGACAGTCGGTAATGGCGGCTTTTTATCTGGATTAATCTTGCGTCCACCACTCATAATCGATCCCAAAAACAATAGAGCAAGCAAAGTAACTGAGCCAGTACCAAGACCAACTAGAATTAATTTAGACCAAGGATTCGACCACAGAGGTTGTTTGGTAAGAATATCGTCAACTGTTTGATCTGAATTTTCTAGCGATGTTTGATTTGTCTGACTTTCTTCATAACCAACCAATGTTTGTAAATATTCTAAGTTTTCTTCTTGCATGATTGATTTACACCTCAAAATTAATTACAGGTTTGAGCTTCGATTTCGCAGATTTTAGCAATCTGTAGTTTGGTGTCGATCAGACGGTCAAGAGCTAACTTCAGAGACGACTTTTCATCTATTTCTGGTGTATTATCTAAAGCTCGAACTACAACGATTTGATTCCAAGGAATAACTTGACCCTGAGTATCTGAATTTTTAAACACGAGTAGATTGGCTAAAACTTTAACTTTCCACTTGCCGGGGGCAATTTGTTCAGGCTGAGAAATACTTTGTACAACCAACGCGGTATTAATTCCTTTTAAATTACCCTGAAAAGACTTGCCTAAAATAGTTTTCTCGGTTGTTTGACGAAAACTTGGATGAAAATCTGGGTTGATGAAAGTCTGACTAGCATTCCAAATGTTTTCTAGGGGAATTGATTCTGACCAAGTTAAGGTGAAAGTCAAGCTTTCACCGACAAAACGACGAATGGTTTTTGAGGTACGTTCTTGATGGTCGGTAGCAGTAACTGCGATCGCGCGACCATCCTCTAGTTGCACCAGTGTTGGGTTATTCTTGTTTTTTACTTGATCGAGTAACTTACCGTGGAACATTAACATGAGTAAAGCGATCGCATTAATTCCCAAAGTCGTTAGCACAAACAATGGAAATAGCTGATATTGAAATTTTGTTTTTTCCAGTAATTGCACGATTTGTTTCCTTTCAATTTTCAAATGTTAGGGATTTCTGTTTAGAGGGCAATCAATCGATTTATCTGTTTTATCAGTTAGGCAAAGGTCGCGAATTTCATAAATCTCCAGTTCCATTTTGCGCGTACTATAAATCGCCTGTTGCAGCGGTGAAACGACACTAGGTAGCGGATGTTCTGGTGTATCTACTGCTCTTACTAGAATTTCTTTATTCAAGGGAACGAGCTTTTTTCTATTGGTAGCGGGGTGATAAAATATGATGTCGGCGACCATAACTATTTTCCACTTTCCGGATTCAATTTTTTCAGGATTCGAGAGATTTCGGATATATAATTGCGATGCGATCGCAGCTTTAGAGTTTCTCGAAAAAATCTCTGGTGGTGTCAATTGAGCAACTGTTTGTAAGAAACTTTGGCGAAACCCTTGATCTGATATAGCAAAACTAGCCACCCAAGTTGTAGTTGCTACCTTTTTAGTTGTTGCGTTGGCTATTTTAATCGCTACTCCAGGATCGGAATTGGGATTTTTTGCTTCTTCAATTGTTTGGGGAGGCAAGGTTCCCGACCAAGTAAATAACGCGGTCATAATTGACTGCACAAAGTTTTTAATCGTTTCAGGATTTCTGTCTAATTCATCGGTTGCTTGGATAGATTGACTATCGCTAACTTGAACCAATGCGGGAGGTTTTCTTAAACTCATTTGATTCAAAGTCAAACCTTGGAAGGCGATGAACAGGAATGAGAGCAAATTTAACCCAGAAGCAATTAAGGCGCAGAGAGACAAAGTACTGGAACCTAATTTTCTTTTGCCAAGTATCTGTACCATATAAGGTTTCTCCTAATGCAATCAAGTTTGTGTTGTTACCCAGTTAGACGTATGATTAATTGCTTGAAACACGGCTTTTCCACCGCCAATTGCCAGTGCGATCGCTAGCAGGGGTGCTAGGAAAGCTAGAAAAATCAAAAACCAAGTTGAGTCAGAATCTCCAGCAGTTATTAGGACTCTGGCAGTTAACCCAGCAATAATGTTGTATGAAAGCTTGGCAATACCCAAGGAAAAAAATCCAGTCAACCAAACGTAAATTGGCTTACCAGCAACAGGTAACAAAGACAAACCTACCGCAACTGGCCCCAAAGCGGCTGTTAGCAACATGGCAATTTCTATTAATGTTTGAAAGGCGTATTGAGTTGAAAGTAAAAAGCTTTGTAGGTTAGTCTGCGACGTAGAACTCAGACTGGCATTAAAAGAGAGTTCCACAGGTTTTCCTTCTTCTGCCGCCGCGACCATTTGATTGACTTGGGTTTCTAGTTTATTTACCCAATCTGGTGAATTGTAACTCGCTTTATAGTCAGCTAAAATTTGAGCTATTTTGTCCTTGGCTTCTGCAAGGCATTCAAGCTGTGGCTCTCCTGTTAGTGCCTCGCAGTTACGTAATAAAGAACCCGCCAGTTCTTCAATCGGTTTTTTCTGGATTGCTTGTTGATAATTTTCTCCCAATCTTAAGTCAGATATTTTCATGATTTCCTGATTTATGCCATCAAGATAATTTCGCGCTGCTAAGGTAAAACCAGACAAAATAGCACCGTTATTTGCCAGGATGGTTGCGATCAAAAGAGGCCAAATAAAGGAAGATATAGGGCGATAAAATTCACCATCTGTCAAGCTTTTTGCCCATTGCATCATATAAAACAGTAATGTACTGACTGCAAAAAAGACTCCCAGTTGAGTCAGAATTCTATAGAGATCGCCCGTGAGGACATCCTGCCATTGTTGATTCCAAGCTTGGGCGATCGCTTGAGCAGTCGTTTTACCTTGTTCGAGCATCTCATCGCTACCAAGCAGTTGAACTAAAAAAGATGGGTACATGGTAATTTCAAAGATTAATTAGCTGGTTGTTGTGGATAACTAAGTAATAAATCGGTTTGAGAAGCGATTTTAAAAAATCGCGCCGCAGAAGCAGCAGCTTCTACCCGATTAGCCCGATTGGCTGCGTCCATTTGTTGAGAAATATTGGTTAAATTCAAGTTTGAAAATTGCAGATCTTTGTGAATACCGATCGAACTTGACAGCATTTGGCCTAAAATTTTTGACTGTTCGCTTTGCGCCTGAATTGCGTCTGCTTGTAAAGATGCTTGTCCGAACCATGCTTGGCGCAAAACCCGCGATTGCTCAAACTGCGCCCTGACTAATAGTTTGACTACATCTTGGGTATTATCGGCAGATTCGGCAGCGCCAGCAATTCCTTCAATCCGCTGCAAAATACCGCCAATTTCTTGTAAATTACCTGGTAATGTCTGGTTACTGGCTCGGGCAGAAATAGATTGAATGTTATCGACAGTTTCTTCGGTTTGTTCGAGTAATTCTTTGGTTCGCGCTTGTCCATCTTTACCGAGTTCGCTATCAATCGCACTGCGAGTAATTTGGCGATCGAGTTCGTTGCTGACACCCTCGCGCCGCACAATCGAGTTATTTTCAAAGGCATCAGCTGGGGAATCTGGCGTAATGCGATCGCGCGCATTCTCCCGCACCTGATTCGGATTGGGAATTCCCAGTTCCCCTTGCGCCTCTGTCACTAATTCTGCGGAATTATCCAGAGGTTTTGAGCTTTCTGGAAGCTGTTCGTCTATATAAGCTTGCAAACCTTCCATATACAGCTGAAATTGCGTCCAAACTTTTCCTAACTCTTCCGCCGTTGCTGGTCTGGTGACCAAAATCGCAAGGATGGCTAGGGAGAAAGCGATCGCGCCTCTCCTCTTCTTGCCTGCGTCCATCTGTCTATACCTCCTAATGCGCTCTTGCTGTTAATTATAGTTTATATACTCTATCTATACAATACCCTTTGACTAGCTCGTTCCCAGGTTCTACCTGGGAACGCCATACCAGAGGCTCTGCCTCCGTTGGTGGCGGTAGTCTGGAGGCAGAGCCTACAAAAAGCTGCGTTCCCAGGCCAGAGCCTGGGAACGAGGGAGAGGGAATGAGGGAAGTGAGGAATGCTGCTAACTTCCTCGCAATTTAGCCACCAGGAATCGCGCAAAAGCCGAAAGACCCTCGTATTTATTGGCGTACTGTTGCATCACCTCAGTCCTTTTTTTTTGTTCGTCCGGATTGTTCGCCACGACTGCCAGTTGCTCGTAAGCTGGATAGTAGCGACAGAAAGTATACCGCCCCTCGTAATCCAGCAACCATTGGCTGTAGATGTCTTCTTTTTTGGGAAAAAAGCTTTCCCCAGCATTCTTTTCGATAATTTCCTTGGGATATTTCAAGATGTCTTCAAAGCTGTTGATTGCGACAGCTTGAATGCGACCAATCAAGCGAATTTTTAGATTCTGGAAAATCTTCGATGCTACTTTTGATTTAGCAATGGTATCTGGATCTTGGGCGGAAAGAATCACCCGCACTCCAGCTTTATTACCATTGGCACAAAGTCGGCTTACCACATCGGCAACTTGGTCGAATTCAAACAAAATCGGCGCTTCATCAATAAAGAAGATAGAAGCAGGATTGCTGAGTGCGCGGCGTAGTGCTGCTGAATAGGCACTTAAGGATAAAATCGCTGCATCTTCATCATCGGATAAATTCCTTAAAGCAAAGACCAAGAGTTTAGCATCTGTCGGAAAGCTAGAAGGTTCTGAAATCGCTTTACCAACTCGACTTTGTACCCAAAAGCGCAAACGCAAATCGATTTGTTGGAAAGCTTCGTCAATTTTTCCACCCACAGAGCTGAAGTTAAGATGTTCCGGATTGCAGAACTTCAAAAAATCTTTCAAAGTCGGGGTTTCTTGCCAAGCAGATGAGCCAAAACCGCCTGAGATCGCTGCTTGATAACGCTGCTGAATTTCTGCATCCGCAAAGAAAGCGTTCAAGGCTAAATTAATAATCGAACGCACGGTTTGAGACAGCAGAGGATTTTCATTATAAGAGCCTAATACCATTGTGGTTAAAGCCGACTCTAAAAATGCCTCGTAATCACGCAAACGGTCTTGCTGGGTTTCCTCAGAAAGTCCTCGTAAGTCTGGTTTTTCAAACAGATTGTTTGATTCTTTGGAAATATCAAAATAAGCGCCATTGCCTTCCATGAAGTGAGTGTAATCTGTAAAGGTAGAAGTACCATCGGGTTTTGGATAATCCAAAGCCACAACCGGGATACCCCGTGCCAGTGCCTGAGTCAGAATGCCAGAAACCAGGACAGATTTACCGCCCCGCGTAGTAGCAAACAATCCTAAATTCTTAGCTTCTCCATCAAACAAATTAAGATGAACGGGTGTGCCGCCTTCATCAGTAATTAATTCAAATCCTTCAGCATCAGCCTGTTTTGTTGTTACTAAAGAAATCAATCCCGTAACTTCGCTGGTAAGGTAACACTGACGGCGGTTAAATGGAGTTGCTAACAATCGTTCCCAAACAATTGGCAGCGTTTGCAGCCATATTTTCCAAGCATATTCTGTTTCTCTTTTTACCCAAGCAGGTCGTTGGAAACAGGTTTCGATATAGCGACAAGCTGCATCTAATTGTTCCAAATTGGGACGGTGAACGAGGATAACCACTCCGGTATAAATCGGCTTCGCGCCTTCTAAAAGTTGCTCTTGGGCTGCAACAGTTTTTTTCACCTTCAGTTGTGCGCCTACATCGATAGTTTTATTCTTTTCTTGCGCTTGAGAAGCGGCAAGATTTGATTGCTTGAGTACCCGTTGCATGGTGGTTTTTACCATAGCGGGATTTGCAGGTGTGAGTTGACAAAAAATCTCGGTATCGGTAACAGATTCTCGGGCAATAACTTCCCAAAGGTAGCGTAGTTGGGCGAGTTTATTAGGCCAGCCGCCGGGTTTGTCTAGAAACGTCATCACCCCAACGTACTTATTTTTAACTTTGATCCATTGGCGATCGCATACCGGCACGGCTGACTCTAACAACAGTGTAGTACTGTGGAGATTGGTATTAATTTCCTCGCGCACTCCTTCGTCATCTAAAACCAGCATTTGGGGGATGGGTTTTGGTTGGGTAACATTAAAACGTTTCCAAATGACTGCCCACAATTTTTCGGGAGTTAAGGGCTTAATATCCAGACCCATTTTATTCGATAAAATCTGTTGCCATCGACCAAAGCCGTCTTTATAAGCATGGGTAAGTAGAGTGTGAATTTGCAAGCGATCGCGTTCTTCTGCCTCCCCCGTAAACTCATGCCAAATAGAGAAGCCTTTGGCTAATATTTTTTCCATCCAATCCTGGGCTTGCGCCGTACCGGGTTCAACTGTATAGGTGACATAAATCCGCAAAGATTTAGGTTTGCGAACTCCTTTACGGGTGAGTTCTTGAATTCTAGCTTGTTCTGCCATTAACAGATATTTAAAATCTATTGATGGTGCTGTGGCGATCGCGGCTTTCAATTCCTGTTGTCGCGACTCGTCATCAGCAAAAGAAGCTAGATGAAAAGTAATCTCTTCGTTCTGAATCAAATCTTTCAAACCCGCTTCTAAATTGTTGAATATTGTATTCAACTGCTCTAACCGCAAGGTTGAATGAATACCCGCGCAATCAAAGCCAAACACAAAACACAAGCGATCCGGTTTATCCCCCTTGATTAAAATGCAACTGCCCACATTTAGACCGTGAATAGCAATGCGAAGCATCGTTGATAAATGCAGTGCATCTTCAATTGGGTTGAAGCGATTATTTTGACCGCAGCCGACGTTTTTTGAGCCGATTTTTTTCTTCATGGTATCCTCTTTCCAAAAAACTTTCGTACTTTGCCATTCCCCTTGTCCATTTGGGAGTAGGGACAAACTTGCTTAAAAAATGCCAACTTTTATCTCCTGTAAGAATCCACCAAGTTGACATTCCCCAAGCAGCCACGAACCCAGTAATTAACCAGCCCAGACTTAAAACCCCCTGACAAATAAAATATGAAACCAGTGCAATTCCAGTCCAAGGTAAAACTAAATGGGAGGGAATTGGCCCGAGGGAAGGTTGAGCGCCTAATACTCGATTAATAGGTCTAAATTCTTGATTTGGATCTTGAGTCATTCGATTTTAGATTTGGGATTTTTACGACATGAAAAACCCGGTTTCTAAATATTGAGCTTTCATCGCAATTGTTCACAGAAACCAGGTTTTTTTGGGATTTGATCCTTACGATCCGCTACCGCCGCCAATAATCACACCCGTCAAAACATCGGCGATGACAGCGACAACTATTACTAACAAGGGAGTTCTAGCAGCACTTTGCCAATCCTGATCTTGCTGAAATGCGTTCAGTACGCCGATTAATGCCACCGCAACGTACAGTAAAAATATTGCCCGCAGTACGTTAAACACCAAACTGACCGCTGTATCAGCGCCTTGGACTCCTTGCGCGAAATTGGTTTTGAAGAATTCCTCAGCTTTTTGGAAAAATGCCGCCTCAGCAGGAGTTGCAGAGTAGAGCAACAACAAAATTATAGAAACTATACAAAACAGCAGTTGCAACGGCAAGATCCAGCGGCGCGATCGCCACTTCTCTGCCATCAACTCTCCCGCGACGGTGGCTAAACTTCCCATCAACACAGCGATCGCCACTACCGGACTTTGTAAACTCGTCAAAATTGCGAACCCCGCACAGGCAACCAGAAACGGTTGTTGCATTTTGTTAAGGCTTTTGATCGTCGCGATCGCCTTGTAACTACGAGAGTGCTTATCCCGACCTTTTGCAGTAGACATCAAATCAATCCTCTTTCTCACTTGCTCAAAGTATAGTATCTGTTATATAGTTATTTTGCAAGAGCGATCGCCAAAAAGTATCGTTTGAGTAAAAGGGTGGATTGCACCAGTAGCGATCGCTCAGACAGTCTTTGTCAAAGAGGTTGAATATGAAGAGACTTCGACGTCTGCTATTGTTTTTCCTAGCAGGACTGATACTCGTTTTGAGTCCCGCTGTGGACTTCCATCGCCCAGCATCTCCCGCAGAGGTTGCACCGGCGACCACCCAAGTCGAGGGTGTCGAACTGCCAGATTTGGGACAAATTACCTTTAGTACCCTGCCTGCGATCGCCGAATCTGGTTCGTTCACCGCGCCACCAGAAGTAGTGGAAGCGCTAGGTTACGATCCCTCCCGCAGTTGGAGTGCGGGTCAAACCGCCGAAGAATATCTGAAATTAGGAGATTTTCAAGAATCTTTCCAGTTGCAAAAGTATAACTTGGAAACCCTAGCAACAATGGGTGGCACATCAGCAGAAACTGCCAAACTCTCAGATTTTGAATTGCTGAACAGACAAACAATCGGCGATTTAGTAACAGCGGTTCCAGAACTTGCCAATCGCCAAATTTCCGAAGTTTCCCCCATTGCCGACTTATTGAGCCAATCCGTTGGGAATGCCTTTGACCCAACTCAAACCTTGGGATTTGTAGCACAGAATTCAGACTTATCGCAATTAAGTTTAGGCGGAATTGACCTAACTATTTACGACCTCAACTCAATTCCAGGACTAAAATTTGCTCCCTTAGAAACCTTCCGGGAATGGCAAAACACCCTACTCAAAGGCGTACCGGGACTCAAAGATATTCCTTGGTCGCAATTTCTCAATCCCGTCACCCTCAGCGGTGGCATTGGCAAAGTCGATGTCGTGTTAGGTTCAGCAGAAAAAAATCGAGCCTACACCATCAGCGGCAGTTATAAAGAAGGCTTTCAAGTTCCTTGTTTGCAAGAATCTTGTCCGCATATTGAAATGGCTGGCTTGCCGTTATTAAAAGGACGGCAGTGGATTTCAGGTAAAGCGCAAAAAGTCAAAGGCGGACACGGGATTTTAGGCATGGTCAATGGAGGCAAAGAACCTACAGGGAGACATCCTTTTGGCAATGCGTTTAAGGTAGTACTGACAGCAGCTAAAGAAGCCGAAGCCAAAGCCGAGTTTGGGTTATACTTTCGCTTCTGCGCCAAGACTAAGTTTGTTGATTTTGGTTGTACCCCTTATGTAATTGGGCCAATTCCTTGGATTCCAGCCAAAGAGAAAGATTGGATATTTTTGGGATTTTTGGAAGGGATTGATAAGAAAGCAGAGGCTTTTAAGAAACCGCCTGCTGTAGGAACGCCGCCGATTAATGGGAATCCATTTTTGCCTGGAGAAGACCCGCCAACAACTACGGTGAAAACTCTCAAGGGAGAAGTAACTGATTTTAACACCAACGATCTTAATTTCAGCGATGGTAAAATACTTATACAAAAAGGGGGAGGACTCATTGCTGATATTAAAAGACCATTTCCTCTCAGCAGTATTGATTGGTTAACGTTAAAAATTTTCGGAGGTTTAGGGCTGGGACTTATTGGTGGAACAATACTGGTATCTAAATTTTCTCTTTGGAAGAGAAGAAAAACCCTAACCGAATACTCTTATGGAACTGGCAGCTATTCTTCAAGTGAATTGGATACCACAGAATTACCGCCACCTAATCTAAGCAAAGCTGGTTTAGCTCAATGGATTTTAGAGAAAACTATTCTGAGAGACTTACCACCTGGAACTTCATCAAAGCTAGCTGTAAACAATCACATGAATCGGCACTTTTTCGAGAACCTCGATCTTCAACCAAAAGGACAGAGTAACTCATACATACTAGGTAAACCAGCTACACAAGCAGAAATTTTTGAAATTTACAAAGAGGCGGTTTGGAAAGCTGTTTATGGAGAACACGGTGAGTATTTAACTAAGCCGAGATATCTAAATCGAGCCATACAAGTGACATTGGATAATGGACAAACTTGGAAAGTTAATCCTACAGATGGAACACTTTTTCCCATGAAGGGTAATAATATTATTGTCCTAAATCGCAAGGAGGCTGTTTACATAGAAACACTCATTAAAAAAATAAACAGCGGAATATCTCCAAAAGAAGCATTAGAGGCTGTTAATCAAATGAGGTTAAATGATGGAAAAACAACTATTAGCGCCAATATGGAGAAAGCTCTCAGGGAACTTCAACGAATAAAAAATATTTCGGAAGCTGACATTGCTGGGACATTTGGAAATATCAGATCTGCAGAAGATTTGGGGTTAACAAAAGATGCAGCTAAAGCACTTGATGAAGCAGCAAAAGTAAAAGCAGGAAACCGTGCTTACAAATTTGTCAAATGGGGAGGACGAATTTTATTAGTCATTGGGCTAGCAGCAGATGGGTATGAAATTTACGCAGCGGAAAATAAAGAGAAGAAAATCGTAGAGAAAGCAGGAGCATGGGCTGGGTCAGCAGCAGGAGCATGGGCATTTGGATCTGGTGCTGCAACGACTTTATCATGGATTAATGGAGCACCAGGGCCTGGAACTGCGGCTTATGCGGTTATTGTTGGTGGCGCTGCAATAGTTGGAGGTTTTGTGGGATATAACCAGGGTGCAGAAATTGCCAAGACAGTTTACGAGTGGTTTTTTGAGAAAGTGGAATAGAAAATAACCCTTTCTCAAAACCTTCTGCTTGTGCAATTAACCCAAAACGCGATCGCATCCCCCATCCCCCATCCCCCAAACCAAATAATTTCTCTTGTGGGATAGGCATCCTGCCTGTCCCACATCCACGTGCAAATACACAAGCCATAATATTATTCAGGTATAGTCAATGTATATTATAGATATAATTATATAGCTCGCATAAACTAGGGAGACTAATACAGATGCCGCCGACTCTCCAAGACTTACTCAAACAAGAAGCACCCGCTCGCGGCGTTTCCGATGATGAACTGAAGACGTTGTTAATGGCATTGGACGGTAAATCAGCCGATGAGATTGCAGAACTTGAAGGACTTTCCTCGGTAGCTATCCGCAAAAGACTGGGGAAAACCTTCACAAAATTTGGCATTACCGACAAAGGGCCAGGAAAATTACAAAAATTGCAGCTTTTACTCCAAAATTCCACTAATTTACTGACCCCAGCCAGTACCCCTAAATTGGCTTTAGATAACATTTCCCCACAGCAAGATTGGGGAGAAGCGCCGGATGTCGAGTCAGAAACTTTTTATGGACGTACCGAAGAACAGGAAAAGCTGAAACATTGGATATTGAAAGAACAGTGCCGACTGGTGGCGGTGCTGGGAATGGCAGGAATTGGCAAGACTACTTTGGCGGTGAAACTGGCACGAGAAATTGAGGATGAATTTGAGTACGTTATCTGGCGTTCCCTACGAAATGCTCCCTCTCCCGATGACCTGTTAAAAGACTTACTCGAATTCTTACCTCACCAGCAAAATCAAGAATCTGCTACAGATTTTAACAGTAAATTATCAGAATTAATGGAATGTTTGAAAGCACACCGTTGCTTACTGATACTAGACAATATAGAAACCATTCTCAAAAGCGGTGATTTCGCCGGACATTATGAAGAAAAATATAAAAATTATGGCGTACTCCTCAAGCGCATCGGAGATGAACCCCACAAAAGCTGCTTGCTCCTAACCAGTCGGGAAAAACCTAGAGAAATTGTCTTATTAGAAGGAGAAACTTCACCCGTTCGCTCTTTATCCCTAGAAGGATTAGGAACAGCGGCGAAAAAAATATTGCAAGCCAAAGGATTATCTGACGAAAACAAATGGGAACGTCTGATTAAACTCTATCAAGGCAATCCATTTGCTTTGAATTTAATCGCTAAAATCATTCAAGAATTATTGGGCGGCAAGGTGGCTGATTTTTTAGACCTAAGCTTAACCGTAGTGCTAAAAGATATCAGCGTCTTGCTCGAAGATCAGTTCAATCGCTTGAACCATGAAGAAAAACAAATTGTTTATTGGCTAGCACTGGAGCCAGTTTCCTTATCTATTGCTCAATTACAAAACAAATTTATTTTGTCGATTCCCCCGTCAGATTTACTCAATGCGCTGAAATCTTTAAACGATCGCTCGCTTCTAGAAAAACCAGCAGGAACTTTCACGCTTCAGCCAACAGTTAAAGAGTTTGTGCGAAATCAATTTATCGACGAAGTTTGTCAAGAAATTAAAGCCGCCAGCAGTCAAAACGAACTGAACCTGCTCAAAAGCCACTTGCTCAACAATTCCCCCACTCAAGGGGATGCCAAGGAAGGGAAAACTAGCTCGATTTGTAGCTTAGTTAAGGAGAAATTGTATATGCGGAGGGATTTTAAAACTGGGAGTGAAATTATTGAACAGCTTAAAAAACTCCTCGCCAGCGTGCAGGGTAAATCCAAGTTTGAAGTTGGATATGCTGAAGAAAATGTGCAAAATCTGCTAGAGGAATTGGGAATTGGTAATGGGTAATTGGTCATTGTGCTTATTTCCTCTGCCAAATTCTGATGGTACTATCTTCACTGCCGCTGACCAACCTGCCATCTGGACTGTAAATCAGGGAGTTAATTAAACCTGCATGTCCGGGTAGCGTGTTGGTAAGTTGTCCATCAGATAAATTCCAAAGTCTGATGTTTCGACTATTAGCACTGGCAATAGTATTGCCATCTGGACTGATAGCAACTTCAGATACTCCATCTGCACCGACTTCAATAGTGCGGCGCAATTGATTTGTTTTTAAATCCCAGATTTTGATCGTTCTATCAACACTGCTACTGACGAGAGTTTGCCCATCTCGACTAAATGCGATCGCCGAAATCAAATCCGTATGTTCGGTAAAATTATGCAGTACCTTCCCAACTTCTCCTCGCCGCAAACTCCAAACTTTAATTGTCCCGTCTTGACTGCCACTCGCAATCGTCATTCCATCTGGACTGTAAACCATAGCACTGATCGCTTTTGAATGCTTGGGAAAGTTTTCCTTCCACTCTTTTGCCGTCGCTACTTGCCAAATTTTTATCGACCCATCTCCCATCCCAGTTGCTACCGTTTGTCCGCTGCGGCTAAAAGCGACAACATCAACTGAAACGCCAACAGGTAAGGGAATTTCCCTTAGATTTGTTGCCCGATTCACATCCCAAATATTAATCCGATTTAAGCCACCACTTGCTAATTGTCTACCATCCGGACTAAAAGCAATGCCTCGAATAACTCCCGGCTGTCCGGGGATAGGACGAAGCGCTCTTCCTGTATTAAAATCCCACAATTGAATTCTGCCGCCACCAATTGCACTCGCCAGAATTCGTCCATCTGGACTCAGTGCGATCGCTACAACTTTTGCTGCCGCATTTAAGATTCTATTTCCCCAATCAGATGGAGGGAGAACAGTTATTGTACCGCCACCTGGAAGCGGATCGCTAATTACAGTAGAGCCGTTATTATTTCCTGATGAACTTCCGCCAGTAACAGATGGCTCTAAAGGTGTAATTTGAATCTTGTCTAGACCTAGCTTGAGAGCCATTTGGTAGGGGTCTGAACTACCAGAATTACCAGATGATTGACGTATTTGTTGAGCTTCTTGTTCTGCTCCTCGATTGTCTCCTAATAGTAAGCGGATCTTACTGCTGTAGCTATAGCTGTTAGGATTGTTAGAACTCAAGTTTACAACTTGGTTTGCATCTTCCAATGCTCCATTAGCTCTTGTGCGAGCGCGACTTATACCCCGCCAGCCATAGGCGTCCGCTAATTTACCATTAAGTTGGATCGCTCTAGTTAATATTCCTATCGCTTGTCTGTGATTGCCCAGTTGAGCAAGGCTAGCACCTTGAAGTAAATAAGCTAATGCAGATTGTTGATTGAGTGCGATCGCTGCATCAGCATCAGTTTTGGCACTGTTGTAATCTCCCAAAGCAAAATAGGCATATCCCCGTGCGATTAAAGCTTCAGCAGATTTGTTAAACTTTAATGCTAAAGAAAAGTCTGCGATCGCTCCTGGGTAATCTTGTTGCTTCATTTTTTCTTTTCCCTTTTCGACGCTAGCCCCAGGAATTAGTTCAACAAGTTTATTAATGCGAATACCTCGATTAAAACCCTGTTTTAGAATTATGGTTCCTTCTCTTCTTTCTCCAACTGCTCCCACGTGAATTGCGATTACTTTTCCGTTCTCATTTAATACAGCCCCTCCACTCATTCCCTGTTGCGTTGCGTTACTGTAATTGAAAATTGGCACTCCATTAACCGATTCAATTGTATTTATCTCTCCCCGAGTCAGGGCATGAGCGCCTACTGTACCAGTTGAGTCTTGACCTGGATAGCCAGAAACGTAAACAATTGTAGTCTTGCTCACTGGCTCGTTAACCCCTAAATCTGCTATTTTGTAAGCTGATTGACTGGTAAACTGCAAGATAGCTAAATCAACTCCGGGCAATCTGATAATTTTGTCAGTAGCAATCTGATAAGGCTTTTTATCAAAAGTGAGAATTTGATATTGGCTGGTAAGGTTATTAACAACATGCCCCGCCGTCGCCACATAATAAGTACTTCCTTCTTGCCCTATAATTACCCCCGAACCTGTGGCTCTATTGTTTTCATTAATTAAAACGGTCATGTTTTCAGCGTCCTTGATTTGGGCTTGGTTCAAGGCTTTAGCAATTTGTGGTTGCACAACGGCGATCGCTGCCACTCCCATCAATACCGCTGGAATATAATAACGCTTCATTTCTGCCTCAATTATTTTGATAAATCTGAAATTTTTAGCAACTTTTCTTAAAGTTAAAAAAGATTTTCCCGCCGCGCATCAGGCTGACTTATTTCTGACTCAACGGGAGCAGATATTAAATATTCATTCACATTGATATAAGTATTACCATCAAAATCGACTGCTACAGGTCGAGATGAACTTTCATCCAAAGGTGAGCCAGAATTTTGCCGCACTTGCAGCAAATTTTTCAGCGTCGTACCCGGATCGCTAGTAGATTTGAGGGTGAACAATAGACCTTTGTAGGGCAAGTTAGTCGCACAGCCACCCCCTGGAAAGTTGGCAACGCAGACAACTGGTTGTCGGTTCATCCATCCAGTGGTCAGATAATTCAACGCACCTCGACGGAAGTAGGTTTGAAATCTGCGAGAAACCATTTCGCATCGAGTTTGGGGGTTGTATCCCGATTGGCTGAAATAATTGGACACCCACCGGATGACGGGAACGTTTCCCCGTGGGGTTTGGGCGATGGTCGCTGGAGAACCATCCAAGGTTCTGCTACAGACAAATGCGATCGCCGTCGCACTAGCCGACTCGCTGGTTACAATTGTTGCCATTAACGTCGTCGCTGATAATACCAAAATCGGGATGTATCTTTGATGCTTCATAGCTGACAATAGTTTGTGGATAAACTATATTATTACTGAAAAGAGCAAGGAGTTAGCCGCATATGAGGATCAATAAGGTCATCTATCTGGATTTGATATGAAAGCCATTTGGTCTACTTACGTGTAATTACGGAATGCTTTATTAAGGTTTAACATTAATTTCAGTAAAACCACCATGAACAAACAATTGTTGCTAACCGCGATCTGTGGAAATGCGATCGCATCTGTCCTCACAGTGGCGATCGCTCAACCCAGCCACGCTCAAAATCGAATTATCGAGTGCGTTACTGCCGATAATCAACCAACTACCAGGATTACAACTTTCTTAAATAACGGTGAGCAAGAAGTTTTGGAGCTGTATTGGTACAAAAAATTTGGCACAGAATCCACACAAATGTGCCAACAAACTACTGCTCAAATGCAGCGTTACACCGAAAATGGCAGGCGATTTTATATCAATCGCGGTCAAATTAGAGGTAAATTTGTATTATGTTTAGTGAGAAATGCCACTGATAGTTGTCGTTTAGATCGCACTCGCGATTTCTTGTTTCCTCCTAGAACTGAAAACAATCCAAATGAATTTTTGTCAGCTTTTTTTAAATTTTTTACAATCAAACCTATAGATCCAACAGGTACAAGTGGCGAGGGTTCACTATTTCCCAGCTTCCCAAATAGAAGACCGAGTCTCCTCCGTTTTTTTCTACCGTAAAATCAGGTTAGCGTCCTAGCTTTTTCTCCAAGCGGTGTTTTGCATCAATTGCTGCTGGATTTTTTGGTTCGAGTTGAATTGCTTGGTTACAAGATTCGATGGCTTCGTCAATCTTGTCTAATTTTTCTAAGGACAAGCATTTGCTATACCAAGATTCATAGTCTTTTGGAGCAATTTGAATCGCGCGATCGTAAGCGGCAACTGATTCTTCATATTTGCCTGATAATCTTAACGCATTTCCCCGACCTGTCCAGGCATAATGGTAGTTGAGATTAAGATTAATGGCATCGTCGAAGGATGCGATCGCTTCTAAATATTTCCCAGATTCATACAGCGCCTTGCCCCGATTGTACAAATATACAGAAGATTTATCTTTATCAGATTTATCATCAAAAAGAATGGCATTATCAAAATCAGCAATAGCTTTGTCATATTGCTTTAATTTTAATTGCGTATCCCCTCTATTATTCCAAAACACTGCTGATTTAGCATCGAGTTGAATTGCAGTATTGTGGGCTTCCAGCGCTGCTTCATATTGTTGCGAATTTTGCAGCGCTAGAGCTTTACAATTCCAAGCATATGCCTCATTTTGCTTAATTTGAATTGCTTTTTCACAAGCATTTAAGCTTTTTGTATATTCTTTTAATTTAATGTAGGCATTTCCTTGTCTAATCAAAGCTTCATAATCATTTGGATTCAACTCAAGTACTTTGTCGAATGCTTCAGCAGCTTTTTCGTATTGTCCTGAATTAAATAGCTCGTTTGCTTCATTAAAAACTTGGTCACCCTTCGCCACAAAAATACGCGGTATCAATATAACGAGTAAAGCTACGACGACAACACCCACCCCCAACAATGGAAATAATCGAGGAAAATGGTTTACTCGTGTAGTGCTATTATTTTTCAACGTTTGTAGTTCGCTATAAACCTCCAAAGCAGATTGGTAGCGAGTGGTTGTATTTTTCAGCACCATCTTGGTTAAAATAGCTTTTAATTTTGGACTAATTTGTAGTCCTGTATGCCAGATAAATTCGTCAGTGTGGGAGTCTTTTTCTGGTAATTTACCAATTAAAGCTTCAATTGCTGTTACGCCCAAGGAATATATATCGCTGTTAAAATTTGGTTTCCCTTTCTCTTGTTCAGGTGAAACATAACCTGGCGTACCAATTGGTTTTGTCAAGATTGTTTGCCCTTGGTCGTTAACCGACAAGGCCACGATTTCTTTAACAGCCCCAAAGTCGATTAGACAAATTTTACCATCTTGTCGGCGGATTAAATTGGATGGCTTGATATCCCGGTGAATAACACCCTGCTGATGAACGTGCATCAACACTGCTAGAACATCTTCTAGCAAGCAAATGACCTGATTTTCATTAAAACGTTTGCGATCTTTGAGTTCTTTGCTAAGATCTTGACCATTAATGAATTCTTGAACTAAATAAAATTCTTGATTTTCTTCAAAGTGCGCCAAAAGTTGCGGAATTTGATTGTGAATACCTAAAATCTGCAAGACGTTGGCTTCTTGCTCAAAATAATCTTCGGCTTGTTGGCGAACCAGTTGACTGTTTAATGCAGGTTGAAGTTGTTTAACAACACACCGAGGCTTGCCAGGTAAATGTAAATCTTGGGCTAAATAGGTCTGACCATAAAACCCTCTACCCAATTGCTCAGTGATTTGGTAGTGACCTCTTAAAATGTCGCCCGGTTGCAGATTCATATTGTCTAGTAAAAAGTTAGGTTTATCATCTTGTTAATTTCGATTTGTGGTATGTCTGAAAAATCAAGGCTTTACCACTCATCTCCAGTTTTGGCGCTCAAGAGCGATCGCTCCTCCCAGACTCTTGGCTTAATTATCCCAGATATAACGTAACTATTGTCACCTCCAGCCTCAAGGCGATCGTTGCATTTTTTGTCGCAACAGGTTAAAAACACCAATCCCTCTGTTTAAGTATGAGCTGGGTGTATCCGCCATAGAGCTAGATGTATTCGCAACAGGGTAAGAGGGGAGGGTTTTTCGGGATTTTTGACCCATTCTGGCATTGCTACAGACATGTAACGCTTTTGGTGGAATCAACCGACTTAAGGGACTTATTACTTATCATTTATACATTGCTCCTCAAAAAGCTACTCAATCAACAGTATTTTTACGGTTACACGTTTAAAGAACGCCAAACCTGCCAGTAAATTTGCTTATTAGGCAACTGCTACATACAGGCAAGCATTGCCATACCTGCATCGTTCTTGTGCTGCTCCCCGCCGCCTGACGGGGTGACAACTATCGCCCAAAAGTAGACCCGATAGCTTTTCGGCTCTGCAACCTCGCTGATAATGGGGTCGTTTGTGAGGGTTTAATGATATCTATTGATAAATTTGTTCGCGCAACAATGCCAAAAATTCAGTCCAATCATAACCACGAATACCAATATAAAAGTTGCTATTTAGACGCTATGTTCTATGTTTTTCACTGTAATAATATATTTAACAACTATCTTTGTTTTAATTTTTCCATACATAATAGCACTGATATAAGCTAAACTCAGTAATATAATTAAGGCAATTAAGCAGTTGCAAGCATCTGTCAGATAAGCATGTGTTTGGCTATTTCCAACCCCAAAATATGGTTGAGGGATATTACCAAGAAGGAACCGGAAATATGGATTACAGAAAATAAAATTTCTCTAGATGCAACACTTAGGATGTCTTTGCCTCGTATGCTAAATAATATCTCAGATAACGACAAACCATTTCAAGCCTCTTTCTACTGAGCAGCATTTTGTGCCATAGGTCAGTAATGAACTCTAAACGTTATGCTTGGCATTACTCCAAGAGCGATCGCTCATACAGCAACAACGCAAACTAGAGTAACAACTGACTCTGAAATATTGAATTAATATTTTTGCGATCGCTCCTCACCATACCTGCTTCCTCACTCGCAATTCATCAGCTCACTTTCATCTTGCTGCCCAAGTTGTAGCTTACGCTTTTGATGATAACTACCCAATAAAGCTGGCAAAGCTGACTGTGCCATATCTGCGTCAAAACCACGGCAATCTTGAAGAAAAGCTCCATAAGAAAGCAGCAGAATGTGCAGCAAAGGGAGTATCTAGTAATATTAGTCCTCTCAATAATCTGTTGAGTACTATAGGTGCTGATATTGATAATCCGCCGCCGCCTGAGTCAAGCCGTGCAATGCTTTACGAATCCAATCCGAATGATGAGTGGCTAACTAAGCATGTGACATTTACTATCACCAAGTAATAGATTCGGAGTGAGGCTGTCAAATAGCTGAGAGTTTAAAGTTGCTAATTTTAGTGAACTACTTTCTAGATTTTGACAGCCCTCTCAGCCGTGAGATTTTGTGTCATTCAAAATAGCTTGAAACTAACAGATAACGATGATAAAAAGTTAAAACAAATGAAGGTGAAAATAGTTAATTATAGTGTGGAAGGAAGCTTTTCAATATTGTCAAGAAATAATATACAATAACAAGAAACTCTTCAGTACTTTAGTAGGAAAAGGAATAGTTTGGGATAACAACAAAACAAACTTCGATCGCAACCTAGCCGTCGTCATCGGCGTTGATCGCTTCTCAAACCTCCGGTTCTACTCCAAGCGATCGCTACTACTGCTACTAAACTTTACTTGAATCTGTGCGATTGCCTGGGCTAACGCAAGAGTGAGAGCTAACGGCATCAGCAAAGCCGATCGCGCCAAAACTTATTCCAGACAATGATATCAATCACCAGATTTTTGCCATCCGCAAGATAAATCCTGGTAACTCTGGATCGCCGCTCACTGCTTCGGGGTTATCCAAGATTTCAGGTTCTTGATTAGGGCGGTAGATGTAGACTTTTCGGTTCTTGCGGTCAATCAATAAGCCTAGTGATGCACCGTTGTCAATATATTCCTGCATCTTCTTTTGCAATCCACTAAGAGTATCGCTAGAAGACCGTAATTCAATCACAAAGTCTGGACAAATTGGAGCAAATGAGGCTTTTTCTTCTTCAGTTAAGGCATTCCAGCGCTCTAGTTTAATCCAGGAGGCATCGGGAGAGCGGGTTGCCCCATTCGGCAGGGTAAAGCCTGCACTGGAGTCAAACGTTTCACCTGTTCCATCTTGTTCTGCCCAGTTCCCCAGTTGTAGGATAATCTTGAAGTTGCGATTACCTGTATCTGAAAAGGCTGGTGACATAATGATAACTTCCCCACTGGCAGTACGCTCAATTCTCAAATCGCGATTGGCTAGACAGAATTCATAGAACTGTTCAACACTCATCGATTTGATCGCAGGAAGATTAACCGTCAGTGGGACGCTTTCGGTTTGAATTAATAGCGTCGTCATTGTTTGTCCCTCGTTTTGTTGAAGAGTGGAGCAAGCACAGGCTACCTTGAGTTTATACGCTTTTGACTTTAGCGGGAGAGGCAAGCTGACTCTTCTGTTAGCTGACAAATTTTTTCACCTTAAACATTCCTGACAATCAATGCGATCGCCTGTAGAGAGCGGTTATAGTGGGTTAACTTCGATACCGAGAAGCAGGCGGATGAGCGAAGGGTTTAAAGGAATGCAGTGGGAATATAACAAAACCAACTTTGATCGCAACCTAGCAGTCGTCATCGGCATCGATCGCTACAACAGCGATCGCATTCATAATCTAAGTACACCAGTCAGTGATGCTAGGGCGCTTGCCGATCTGCTAGAAACAGAGTATGAATATAAACCTGAAAATGTCATTCGCCTGTTCGACGAAGACGCCACGCTGACAGAACTTCAAACGCTACTTAATGATACCCTTCCCAATCGACTCAAGCCGACGAAAGGCGATCGCTTAATTTTCTACTTTGCAGGTCATGGCATTCCCCGCAACAGTAAAGACGGTCCAGAAGGATATCTAGTCCCACAGGATGCCGACTGGCAGAAAGAGGACTCTTTTCTACCCATGTCTAAAGTGTATGAGGCACTGAGCAAACTGGAGTGTCATCATTTGCTCGTCATTCTGGACTGCTGCTTTGCTGGAACGTTTCGCTGGGCGGGTCGCCGGAAAATGATTCCTATTCTAGAAACCGTTCGGCGGGAACACTATGATCGCTTTATTCGCTATCCTGCATGGCAGGTGATGACCTCAGCAGCGCACGACCAGGAAGCGTTAGACGTGGCTAAATTGGCTGAAGACAAGCGTGGTGCAGTTCCAGGTGAAATGCATTCTCCGTTTGCGCTGGCACTACTGGAAGGATTGCGGGAAAACAAAGCCGATGTGATTCCGGATGGCGTAATTACTGCCCACGAACTGTATTTGTACTTAGAGCAGCAAGTCAGTAAGTTGTCTGGCGAACGTCAAAAGCCCGGAATCTATCCGATGAGGCTGGAGTATGACAGAGGAGAGTTTGTCTTTACAAAACCTGGATTCACGTCTGAACAACTTAAGCCTGCACCACTCCTAAACGAGAGCAATAATCCCTATCGCGGGTTAGCATCGTTTGATGAAAAACACGCCCGCTTCTTTTTCGGTCGAAAGATATTAGTTGAAGAACTCCAGCATCGCCTCTCTCAACCCCATCGTTCTCTCACGGTGGTTTTGGGAGCTTCCGGTTCCGGTAAATCCAGTCTAGTTAAAGCCGGATTGATTCCTGATTTGAGGCATGAATCAAACCCAGAGGTATTTGCATTAAATCTCATTAAAGCTTGCATTTTAACCGAAGCTATTCTTGCTGCCTTTCCTCAATTTCCTCTAAAACTCCTACCAATTTACTACGTACAGCAATGGTACATCCTCGATCCAATGCGTCCGGATCGATCTCCATTTACAGCTCTAGCACGAGCTATTCTGCCCATCGATAAGCCGGAACTAATCGAGCAACTTTCTCAAGTGAGTTTTCTTGATGAGGTGTTCAAACCCAAGGATGAAAGCGGTCAAGATAAGAGTGATGAATCAACAGATGCAGCATTTATTAAACTAGCAGAATCTTGGAACACTGCAACGCCAGAAGCTAAACTTTTGCTCGTTGAGGATTACTTCAAGCAGCTTTTGGCTTTGTGTCGCAATCCCCAAGAAAAGGAACAGTTATCGCAGCTTTATCAGGCAATTTTTGAACAGCTAGAATCTCTGAGTAATAGACTCCAGAATGAGCTGCAACACCTCACCAGTGTGATTAGAAAGTGGAGCGAAACTCATCCTAATGCCAAGTTGCTGTTAACAATCGACCAGTTTGAAGAGTTGATTACGATGAGCCAGGAGAGTCAAACAGAAACTCATGGCGGTGACAAGCAGGAGAGCGATTCTCCCAACGAGACGGTTGGCGATCGCGCTGCTGAATCCCAACCTTGGCTACCGTTTTTGCAGGTACTCAGAGGGGCAATTGTTGAATGTTCTCAGCAGTTGCATATTGTGTTGACGCTGCGATCAGACTTTGAACCGCGTTTTCTTTCCTCACCACTTTCGGCTTACTGGAAAGATGCTCGATTCCCCGTGCGGGCGATGAATTTGGATGAGTTACGACAGGCGATCGAGGGACCTGCCCTGAAACAAGCGTTGTACTTTGAGCCACCGGAGTTGGTGGGCAAGTTGATTGATGAAGTGGGGCAGATGCCAGGAGCCTTGCCGTTGCTCTCGTTTACCTTGAGCGAACTCTACATCAAATTGCACGATCATTGGGTGAAGGATAATGAGAGCGATCGTGCTTTGCGAATCAAGGACTATGAGGAACTCGGCGGAGTTGCAGGAGCGCTGACTCGTCGGGCAACTCAGGAGTATGACAGGCTCATTGAAGACAAAGATCTCGAAGATGAGTATCGTGGAGGCTTTGGGAAACAAGAAGGCAAAGCCTACCAAGCAACAATGAAGCGCGTAATATTACGGATGGTAGCGATCGAGGGGGGAGGAGTTGCACGGCGACGAGTGCCGGAGTCTGAATTGAAATATTTATCTCCTGAACACGATGATCGTCGTGATGAAGATGATCGAGTCGTAGAAGTAATTAAGCGTCTGGTGCAAGCTCGGTTGTTAGTAAAGGGGCAGGAAACAGGAGAAGCATACATAGAACCAGCCCATGATTTCCTGGTGCGAGGTTGGGATAAGTTGCAGAAGTGGATCAAGGAAAATCAGGAAGACTTGGCATTGCAACAACGTCTAACACCTGCTGCTAATGATTGGGCAATAGGTAAAGGTGGTCTTTGGACTAGGGAAGTAGAACGTCTTGCTCGATTAGAAAAACTGCTAGACTCCCCCGATTTTTGCTGGCTAAATAGCCTAGAAACAAAATTTGCTAGAAACAGTATACAGACTAGACAAGACGAACTCAAACTAACTGAAGAGCGTAGGCAAGCTGCTCTTGCTCGTCAACTATCAGCCCAAGCTGAGTTAGTCAGAAATCAAAATGTTAGGCTGCTACCACTCAGTATTCTACTGGGTTTAGAGTCTTTAAAGCGATTTCCTTCCCTTGAGGCCGATAGGTTTCTACGCAGAGGATTGTCCTTAACTCCCCGTTATACTAATCCCATTCTCCATAACAGTTCTGTCCGGGTTCTTGCTTTCAGCCCAGATGGAAAATACATTGCTACAGTCAGTAAAGATATTGCTCTTGATTCTGAGGGAGAGTACATCTCCAATTCTGATAATTTTACACAAAAGATTTGTGTATTGGAGGTAGCAACTGGCAAACCAGTACACTGTATATCCCGCCGCAGCAGTAGAGTAATTTCAGAAGAGTACCAGGGAATTAGAGGAATAGTTTTCTCTCCACCTGATGGCAAATACATTGCCACAATCAGCATTGAGGAAATCACTCAAGTCCAGGTTTGGGAACTGGCAACTGGAGAGGAGGTTGCTTGTATCTCACTTGGGTACTCTGTTTCTGATTCTGTTCTGGAATCCAAGGACATTCTCATCCCCGACTACAGACGGAATGAGGTGCAATCGATCGCCTTTAGTCCAGATGGTAAATATTTGGCAATTGTTGGCGAAGACACTACCCAAAAGCCTGAGCATTGGAAATCAACAAAAACGCTCAGTGATGGAAAAAGCTATACAGCCCGAATCATGCAGTCTCGTAATGCGAAACAGGTCAGAGTATGGGAACTAGCAAGAAACCAAGAAACAGCAGTCTGGACACAAACAAGCCTTGTAGACGCTATTGCCTTCAATGTAGACAAAGAATCCTTCTATGTAGCTGGAAGCAGCCCGCATGACTCTACGCAGATAAAGATTTGGGAAGCAGCTACAGGCCAGGTAATAGCCTCAATACCTCATGACAATTCTGCATCAGTGATCAGCTTTAGCCCTAATGGACGATATTTAGCAACAATGACCTCAGCTAACGATCGCTTGATTCAGGTGTGGGAAGTTAGCAATAGTAGAGAGGTAACTCGGATTTATTGCAGTGATACTCCAATTACCGTTGCCTTTAGTTTAGATGGAAAGTACGTGGTGACTGTGAGTGGCTGTCAAGTGACCAATGAGTATATTGCTCAAGCGTGGGAAATAAATGCAATCTCAGAACCCAAGGCAGGCAATTCCACTTTAGAGATAGCTTGTATACCCTATAGTGCCGATCTGGTTTCTGGACGTGCGGCTGCTATTAGTCAATATGGAAAATATCTAGCTACAGCAAGTTCTATCGATGCTTGGGTGTGGGAGATCAAGAAGAACGAAGCAGTCGCCACAGTACCGTTGGAATCCCAAGTGAATTTGATTGCTTTTAGTACTGATGGTAACTACTTAATCACAGCAGGTATAAATACAGGTAGCAATCAAAAGATTCATCTATGGCAAACCGCGACTTGTAACCTAGTTGCAACTTTACCTCAACCAGACGATCTACAAGCCATTGTCCCTAGTTATGACGGGAAATTACTAGCTCTTGCAGTCGGGCAGGAAAGTTCCTGTATCCAAATATGGAGCATAAGTGAGCAAAACCAGATTGATAATTTACCACTAAATAAAAAAGTTACCAATCTGGCTTTTAACCGGGATAAAAAGTGTTTTTGCCTTTGCTTTACAACCGCAGTGGATGAATCTGAACAAACTTTAGATGAGCAAGCAGCTAACGAATTGAATTTCGAGGATAGCTCTTATGACTTTCTGCTACAAGAAGCATTTGGAAGAGGAGCTTACGACTTTTTACTACAAACAGCTACTAAAACTTCGCAGAACCCTGTTGGTCTTCAGGTATGTGAAGCAGCTACTTGGCAAGAAATTGCCAATATTCCTCATGTCTCTGGTATGTGGAATCCTGTAGCAATCAGCTCAGATGGTCAATACGTCGCTACAGCTAAAGTTGATGAAACAGAAGAATCTGTAGAGTTACAAGTATGGGATGTAGCTACGGCTCAAAAGATTGAGAGCTTGAGACCAAGAAACCTTATGCCCCTACGCGCCATCGCCATTAGCCCAAAGGGAACTCATCTAGCAACCCTAGCTGTAGATACTAATGCACAGGTTCAGGTTTGGGAAATTGTCTCAGGTAAGGAAATTGCACGGATAGAAGCTGAGGGATTGGTGATAGCAATTGCTCTGGAACAGAGATATTTAGCAACCGTAAGTCAAAGCTTCCAGTTAGGGAACGTAGTGATGCAGGTTTGGCCCTGGCATCCTGAAGCTTTAATTCATGAAACTTGTAAACGTCTAACTCGAAATTTGACCTCTGAAGAATGGCAGCAGTATCTTCCTGATGACCCCTATCGCCAGACCTGCCTAATTCTGCCAAATAGGGTAATGCAATCTCGTCCACTCACCTAAAAAAAGTCAATCTAATCAGTTTTTGACCTGTGCATTTGATTTAAACAATCGCCCTTTAGTTGATTTTGTAATCTGCCTTTCGAGTACTGATGCAATAGAGTTTGAGCGCAATAACAATTTGGACTTTGGACAAAGAGGAAAGAGATTCGCGAGATTTCAACGCGAAGCAAA
>ERZ1066124.259-NODE-259-length-45381-cov-27.650443_pt1 | contig 45381 bp, 34 predicted proteins | sample MGYA00382771_ERZ1066124 | MGnify/ENA primary metagenome ERZ1066124 (study PRJEB33369, sample SAMEA5778354) | biofilm metagenome | biome: Industrial cooling water; feature: Water cooling tower basin; material: Biofilm | place: United Arab Emirates | collected... | reverse complement strand
ACCTGAAGTACCAAACCCTAAACCCGAAGTACCAGACCCTAAACCTGAAGTACCAAGTCCCAAACCCGAAGTACCAAACCCTAAACCCGAAGTACCAGACCCTAAACCTGAAGTACCAAACCCTAAACCCGAAGTACCAGACCCTAAACCTGAAGTACCAGACCCTAAACCTGAAGTACCAAATCCTAAACCTGAAGTACCAGACCCTAAACCTGAAGTACCAAATCCACCGTCTGATTCAACAACAGACCCATCAAGTAGACCAAGTACTTAACTTTGCGTAATGGTCTGCCTAATTAACTTTGATAGGTTGTAGCACAGGCCGAAAAGCCTGTGCAGTCACATAGTTTTTTACCACAGAGACGCAGAGAACACAGAGAAAAGAGGAATAAACCACAAAGGCACAAAGGACACAAAGGAAGAATTTTAAAGTAGTGAACCAACCAAAACTTATGATATTAACTATAGGAACCAACCCTAAATTGTTTTTGTTGGCGTAGCCTGCGCTTGCGCTTAAAAATTTCAGTATCTGTAAGGTGGGCAGTGCCCACCCTACGTGTTAGTTCAAATCAAACAGTATGCCTGTGCCAGCTAATTTCCATCCCAAGGGGTAGTTGGAGTATCTGTATCTTCTAAAGATAAAGTGTTTATAGATGAATCATTTGAAGATAGAGATTGAACTTTATCGGCAAAAACTAATTGATTTAATGCATTAAGAGCTTCGGATGCAGATTGATAGCGGTCTTGGAAATTATCGCGCACCATTTTACTAAGGATGTTAGCAAAGCCGGTTGCAACTTCGGCACGTTCTATCCATATTAATTCACCGTTGTCATCATGCTGAAGTTCATGGGGAGGTGTTCCTGTTAATGCTTTAATACCAATCATTCCAACTGCGTAAATATCACTGCTATATTGCGGGCGCCCAAAGCATTGTTCTCTGGGTGCGTAACCTTTTGTGCCAATACCAATAGTAAATGCTGTATCTTCCTGACTTTCAATTAAGTTTGTAGATACTTGCTTAACAGCGCCAAAATCTATCAGCACAAGTTTATAATCGCTTTTTCGACGCATGATGTTACTCGGCTTGATATCACGGTGAATTACACCGTTTTTATGCACGAATACTAGTATTTGTAATAATTCCTGCACTATATCAATGACAACAGCTTGGTTATGACGTTTTCCTGATGGCAATTCTTGACTAAGCGCATTACCAAGAATGAATTCTTGAACTAAGTAAAATTCTTCGTCTTCTTCAAAATAAGCCAGAAGTTGCGGTATTTGAGGATGTATACCTAATTGTTGAAGAGTTTGAGCTTCGGAGCTAAAAAGGCGCCGCGCTACTTCCATTTGTTCAGGTTTGTTATTTACTGGTTGAAGTTGTTTAACAACACATAAAGGAGTACCAGGTAGTCTTGTATCTTCAGCTATATATGTTTCACTAAATCCACCTGAGCCTAATACTTTAACGATACGATAACGACCATCAAGAATTTTTCCACTGATTTGAATTTCACGCTTTTTAAGTAAATCTATCAGGTCTTCTTGCTGACTAAGAATCTCTTGGGCTATGCGAGAATAAGGATTTTTCTGAATAATATCAACTAACTGAATTTTGCGTAATTGTTGAATTGCTATTTCAATACCTAAATATGATAACCCAATTGCAACAAGTGCAGTTACAGGTACAGCTGTGGGAAAAAATAATTGATTTGTAACAAACAATAAATAATTAATGCCTCCCCAAACAATTGCTATACCAAAGCAAGAAAAAACTCGAAGCCTATTGTATTTATTCCGAGATACAAAATATGCGCTTCCGCCAACTAATGCTAAGACAAATAAACTACTGCCATAAGGACTGTTAATTGCTATTTTTACTGAGTTACCCTCCATGAGAGTTGCTAGTGCATTCGCGTGTATTTCCACTCCACTCATACGTTCGGGAAATAGCCAGTTTACAGCAACTGCATGAAAATCATTTGCTACTGTTGCTGTGGCGCCAATTAGTACTATTTTGTCCTTGAATACTTTCCCTGACTGTAAATTGCTATCCCAAAACATTTGGTCAAAAACATACCAAAATGGGATTTGCTCAAAACTACCCATCGGTCCACGAAAATAAATGCGGTCACCTTTAGGTTTAGGAAAGTCAATATTTGCAGCCCGTAAAGTCGCTACACTAAAATCTGGTATTTTCTCTAATAAGCTGCCTTGGGTTTCTTTTAGTTCCCTAGTATACTCACCCGCAAAACGATGAATCTTGCCATCAACCTCTAGTGGGAAAGTTATAGACCCAGTTGAGACAGAACCAACACGCAGTAATTCTTGGGGGGAACGTAATTGTGTTACAAAACCACTACGAGTTTCAAAATTTTCATATGACGCAGCTAAAACGACTTTGTTGCCATAGCGTTGTAACATCGTTTGGAATTTACGGTCATCTTCTAAACCATGACTACTCGGCAAGTCGAAGATTACATCTAATGCGACAGCACGCGCTCCTGCTTGAACCAGTTTTTCGATAACGTGCCCGTATGCTTCACGTTTGTAAGGAAATCCTTTTAAAGGTTCCAAATGACCATATTTTATCGGGTCAGTTGCGTATGATACCGCTGGTGTTGATATTGAATCGTCATCAATTGCCAAAATTACGATGTCTTTTGGCGGTGCAATCGAGCCACGAAGTTGATAAAATGCCGATTGTGCTTGATTTTCCATCATTTGCGGTAATCGCAAATTGGAAACAGTCAGTAACGCTGCACCTACCGTCCACATTCCTGCTAGCCAATGACCCAAACGCGCTATCTTTTTTGATTGGCGCCCGTTAGTCGTGGAAGTAGATTTCGTGGTTCGACTTGACTGTTGGTCTGTTGCCGGGACATATTTTTTAGTTAAGGTAGGTGTAGGTTCTTCGTTCATATCGTAATATCTAGTTGATTTACGTAAGTTCAATTATTTATTTACACAGACTTTAAAGGCTCAAACTGCGAACAATATTTATATGAATATTTTATACATTAGTAATTTATACTCATTATCATTACTTAGTTACCAGAAACTAAGCTCTAAGTATAGCGGTGAATTGTCACTTTACACACCCCTGAGTTCTCAAAGCTTTATTGACATTAGAGATACATCGATTCAAACGCACTACTGCGTCATGGATAAACTCTGCGTATTATCAGGTGTAGTTAAGCGAATTTTTGACGAATCTTGGGAACAATAGATGATGTAGATACGGATAGCGACATTTGTTACCCACAAATATTGCTACTCGCAACTATAGCACTACCAATACGAGATTGACTGCATATTGTCAATGTACGCAGTGCAATTCATGACATGCAACTTATGCAAAACATGAAATTGCTTCTATTTGTCATGGAGCTTGCTATGCAAGCGAGACTGTGTCACGCGCTTAGTATAAACCTGATTCATGGGTTTTGAGTTAATAAACACAGCAGTTGCCAATTTCATACCTCTTTGGGAGTAAACTGGATTGATATACAGTTTTAAATGCTGTTACAAAGTCTAATTTATTGGTAGATTGCAATTGTAGGGAATGACTATCCATGTATTTGGGTAAAAGTATAAACCTCAATGGCAGTACTGTAATAAATGTTTAAATTATTTAAATTGGGAGTAGTGCAGGATAAAAGCTATACACGTCAAGTATTTTTATTGTTAAGAGCAAATTAATCATTTGAAATTGCTATAACCTCTTGTTTTATCTAAATTCTTATTCTATATATGTAGGTGTTATTTTCTTATGGGTACTACTATGAATCGTCTGTCTATTTTTGTAGACGGAAACAATATGTTTTACGCTCAACAAAAAAATGGCTGGTTTTTTGACCCCCGACGAGTACTAGAATACTTTAAATACGAACAGTCCGAAACGACGCTCATCAACGCATTCTGGTACACTGGCTTAAAAGACCCTCAAGACCAAAGAGGTTTTCGTGATGCTCTCATCAGTTTAGGTTACACTGTCCGCACTAAAATTTTGAAAGAATATTATGATGACACTTCCGGTCGCTATTCTCAAAAAGCTAATTTAGATATCGAAATTGTTGTAGATATGTTTAATACTGTAGACCAATATGACCGGGTTGTTTTATTTAGTGGTGATGGTGATTTTGAACGAGCAATTGAATTATTACGTTCTAAAAATACTCATATAACAGTTGTATCAACAGAAGGAATGATAGCAAGGGAACTACGTAATGCTACGGATAGGTATATTGATTTAAACGATATTCGCGAAGTTATAGAAAAAACTGAAGGTCCTTAATCTTAGTATTTATTTACAATATTAAAACTTATAAACATTAAGTTTGCTTCCAGTTGAAAATATTTTGTAGCTACTAAAAACTATCAAGAATACCGAAATGTATAACAGTACAGACAAAATCATCATCTTTGATACTACACTCCGTGACGGCGAACAGTCTCCAGGTGCCACGCTTAACATCGATGAAAAGCTAGTCATAGCCAAGCAACTAGCGCGTCTTGGTGTAGACATCATCGAAGCAGGGTTTGCATTTGCTTCTCCTGGTGACTTTGAAGCAGTTAGCAAAATAGCCCAAACTGTTGGCACAGAAGACGGGCCAATTATTTGTAGTTTGGCACGCGCGCGACATGATGATATAAAGGCAGCAGCAGAAGCTATCAAAGGTGCTGCTAAAGGAAGAATTCACACTTTTATCGCGACTTCGGATATTCATCTTCAATATAAGTTGAAAAAAACTAGAAGTGAAGTTGTGGCAGTTGCAGAAGAAATGGTCGCATACGCTAAAACCTTCACTGATGACATAGAATTTTCACCCGAAGATGCTGGGCGTTCTGACCCAGAGTTTTTGTACGAAGTATTAGAAAAAGTTATTAATGCAGGCGCCACAACGGTTAATATCCCCGATACAGTTGGTTACACCACACCCAGTGAGTTTGGAGCATTAATAAAAGGGATAAAAGAAAATGTCCCCAATATTGACAAAGCGATAATTTCTGTTCACGGTCATGACGACTTGGGTTTGGCAGTAGCGAACTTTTTAGAAGCAGTCAAAAACGGCGCCCGTCAACTCGAATGTACAATTAATGGCATTGGTGAACGTGCAGGTAATGCCGCACTCGAAGAATTAGTGATGGGTTTACATGTACGTCGGCAGTATTTTAACCCCTTCTTAGGAAGACCTGCAAATTCTCTTGAACCATTAACAAATATTGATACACGTCAACTATATAAGACATCTCGTTTAGTGTCTAGTTTAACGGGAATGTTAGTACAGCCAAATAAAGCTATAGTAGGCGCAAATGCTTTTGCTCATGAGTCAGGTATTCACCAAGATGGAGTTTTGAAAAATAAACTTACCTACGAAATTATGGATGCTCAGTTGATTGGATTAACTGAGAACCAAATAGTTTTAGGTAAACATTCTGGGCGTAATGCAGTGAGAACTCGGTTGAAAGAATTAGGTTATGAGTTAACAGAGACAGATTTAAATAAAGCGTTTGTTCGATTTAAAGAAGTCGCTGATAAAAAGAAAGAAATAACCGACTGGGACTTAGAAGCATTAGTTAACGATGAAATCAAACAGGCGCCGGAGTTATTTAAACTTGAATTAGTACAGGTGTCGTGTGGAGACCACGCACGGGCAACTGCGACCGTTACATTACGTAACCCAGATGGGGAAGAGTTAACGGATGCGGCAATAGGAACAGGGCCAGTTGATGCAATTTATAAAGCTATCAACCGCGTGGCGAATGTACCTAATCAATTAATCGAGTTTTCTGTACAATCGGTGACAGCCGGAATTGATGCGCTTGGAGAGGTAACAATTCGTTTACAACATGAAGGACGAGTATTTTCGGGTCATGCAGCAAATACCGATATTATTGTGGCGTCAGCACAAGCATACGTGAATGCACTGAATAGGTTGTATGCTTCGAGTCAGCAGCAACGCCAGCACGCACAATTAGCCAGCAACAGTTAATATTGTGGCACAGGCATCCTGCCTGTGCAGTGATTCCCTAATTTCTTATCTATATATATAACTTCTTTTTTACCACAGAGGAACAGAGACACAGAGAGAGGTTTTGTAGTTCTTTGGTGAGGGTTTTAAGTTTTATGAAGGGACGGGCAAGGATGCCCATCCCACAAGATTCTCTTTTTAGATATTATTTAAAAGCTTATCTTTTTTTAGAAAGGCACCTTAATGTAATATGGTTAATTGGATTGTTGAAGATGGTGTGTTTGGAAGTTCGATTATTCCACTAGTTTCAGAGATTAAAAATCAAGGACATCAAGTAAGAGTCATTGATTATGCTAAAGAAGATACAGATTTTACACACTTTTTCCCACAAGAAAAATGTATATTATTTTACGGATCTATTCATGTAGCTTCTAAAATTTTGATTTTACCTTGGGCGCCTGGAGTAATTGGTGAAATTAAGAATTATTATTGCACGAATTATTATCAGTATTTATCCAAGTGGTTGCTAAACACCCCTTATTATATTTTTCCTTTGAAAGATTTATGTTATCGAGTTGCCAATAGAGACCCAGGACTTCATAATTTAGCTCAAGAAACCAAACGTTTGTTCGTTCGTCCTGATAGTCCGCTTAAGCTGTTTGCTGGAAATGTATATTCACTGTCGGAAATAAGTGTACTACAGGAATTTATGCGGCGCCTTCCGGTTGAGGATGAAAATATACTGGTTGTTGTGGCAAAAGAAAGACAAATTGATGGTGAGTGGCGAGTTATTGTTAGTGATGGAAAGATTGTTGGCGCCTCTCAGTATAGAAAGTTTGGTAAACCTTTTTATACTGAAGGAATGCCAGAACAAGTACATTTATTAGCCCAAGAGGTTATTGCATGTGGTTGGCAACCTGATTCAATTTGGGCACTTGACCTTTGTATTTGTGAGGGTAAACCTTATATTGTAGAGATTGGCTTTTTTTCTTGTGCAGCTTTGTACCATTGTGATTTAAGTTCTGTTGTTAGGGAAGCTTCAAAAATTGCTTTGCGAGAGTGGCGTAATATTTAAAGCCGTAAATATATGTTAATTAGTGAGTGGGAGTTTGATAACAAATTCGGCGCCTTTTCCAGGTGATGAAAAACATTCTAGTTTGCCATTATGTGTTTCTGTAATAATTTGGTTACTTATTGATAGTCCTAAACCTGTTCCTTTGCCTTCTACTTTGGTGGTAAAGAATGCATCAAATAATTTTTGACGCACTTCTTCAGTCATGCCTAAACCATTATCGGCAATTTTAATTTGAATGTAAGGTGTAGAATCGTTTATTAGTTCGGTGCTTATTTTAATTTGATTAGGGTTTTTCTCGATTTCTAAGTAAGTTTTACCAGTATTTGAGTCTTCTAATGCATCGATAGCATTGGCTAGTAAGTTCATAAATACTTGGTTAATTTGACCAGAAAAACACGGCACTAATGGTAATTTTGCATACTCTTTAATAATTTGAATTACTGGGCGTTCGGGTTTTGCTTTGAGACGGTGAGAGAGTACGATTAAAGTTGTGTCGATACTTTGATGAATATCAATTTGAGTTTTTTCACCTGTATCGGAACGCGAAAAGTTACGAAGCGACTGCATTATATCACGAATGCGGTCGGTGCCTAATTTCATTGAGATGATTAGTTTGGGGAGGTCTTGGAGTAGAAAGTCAAGGTCGATATTTTCGATTTCGGTTTCTATTTCGCTGTCAGGGTTGGGGTATTTTTCTTGGTATAAATTGACTAGGTTAACTAGGTCTTCAATATATTGTTTCGCATGGGCTAAATTACCGTTGATAAAACTAACGGGGTTATTTACTTCGTGGGCAACACCTGCTACGAGTTGTCCAAGTTGAGAGATTTTTTCGGTTTGGACAAGTTGAGATTGGGTACGCTGGAGTTTTAATAAGGTTTGAGAGAGTTCTTGAGAGCGTTGTGAGAGTGCTTCTAACGTGCGTTTGCGTTCTGTAATATCTTGTACTACTGATAAAATACAAGGTTTGTTGTTTAGCAAATACGGTATACCTTTAGCTTCAATATCTAATAACGTACCATCTTTGCGGATATCTGTTCCTAGACAACTATATGGTTGACCCGATTTTACAGCGTTGATACACTCGCCAAATAAATGATGCGAGTTTGGATGTATATATTCTAAAGGATTTAATTGTATAAATTCATCATAAGTATAACCATGCATTGTGTAGTAAGCAGGATTTGACGCTAGCAATTTTCCGGTTTCAATGTCAAAAATACCAATACCATCGGTGACTGTTTCAAAAATTCCTCGATACTGTTCTTCTTTTTGCCGCAGTTCAGCTTCCACTTGTTTACGTTCTGTAATATCACGCGATACTGATAATGCACAGCGTCTACCGTTATAGGTAATAGCATTAGCTTTGACTTCAACGTCTATTAATCTTCCATCTTTACGAATAACTAAAGCTTCACAATAAAATTCTTTACCTGCGTTGAGATAATCAAGAAAGTCAGCAAGTACATATTGGGAGTCGGGGTGAATAAAATCTAGGGTTTGAACATTTGACCATTCGGAAGCTTCATAACCGTAAATTTCACACAGAGCTTTATTGACAGCAAGGTATTTACCCAACTCTAAATCGTAGATAGCTAAACCGTCGATAGTGTTTTCAAAGACATTACGATATTGTTCTTCTTGCTGTGCTAGTTTATTTAATGATTCAGCAAGCTGTTGAGATTTTTGTTGTTCTGCGCTGAACAAACGCGCGTTTTCTATTGCAATAGCTGCTTGTGAGGTCAGAACTTTAAGAATTTGCAGTCTTTCTTGGGTAAAGGCGCCTGTATAATGGTTATTTTCTAGGTAAACAACACCAAGAAATTTGGTTTGGTAAAAAATTGGTGTACATAAAATAGATTTGGGTTGTTTCTTGAGAATATAAGGGTCTTCTATAAAAATATCTTCTTGACTCGCATCGATTAGTACTAATGATTTTTTAGTTGTAGCAACATAATTAACGACTGTAACCGGAATATCGCTGCTAGTATTAACGGGTGTTGATTGTAGTTGAATTACCGATACATCTTGATTTGTGTCAGCGACTTCGATAAATAACTCGTTATCACGTTCGAGAATAATACAACCAATTTGGGCAGAAGCGTTTTCGATAATAATATGCAGCAATTTCAGAAGCAATTTATCGAGAACTATTTCGCTTGATATTGCACTTGTTGCTTTGATAACCGTCGCTAAATCTAAAACTTCTTTGCTTGTTGTAGTACTCGATACTTCACAAATCTTATTAGATAGTATTACTTTGTTTGTAAGCTTATCTGTGGTTTTCCAGTGATTTAAACACTGCTGTAAATCAGTTAATAACTCAGATGCGTTTTGATAACGTGCGTCTGGGTTCTTTGCCATAAGCTTAGTAATAATCGATTCAATAGCTTCGGGAATTTCGTCATACAAGTTTTGACTTAATTCTCGAATTGGTGTTGGGTATAAAGCTGTGTGTCCATAAACAATTTCTAATGGGTCATTACTTGCAAACGGTAACTGTCCTGTTAAAAGCTCGTAAAATGTTATACCTAGCGAGTAAAAGTCAGTACGGTAATCAACTTTGCGGTTTATTCGTCCAGTTTGTTCAGGAGATATATATGAGAGTGTCCCTTCGAGTTGAGTTGAGTTACCAAGTTCAACATCTTGAAACCTTGCAGCGATACTAAAATCGGTGATTTTGACTTGTAGCGTTTGTGGGTTAATAATGATATTGCTAGGTTTGATGTCTTTATGGATGATGCGTCTTGAGTGTAAAGATGCCAAAGACTCTGCTAACTGTATGGCTATCAAAAGAAAAATTTCTAGGGATAAAGTGTGTGTGGAGAAAAAATCCTTAAGACTAATGCCGCCAAAATCTTCCATTACTAGAATAAGCTGATTTTCAGAGCTTTCTAGACCGTGAACTTTGACAACTCCCTCCAAATTCAAGTTTTCGCAAATCTTAAACTCGCGTTTTAGCCGATAAACCTGCTCTGGGGTTGAAAATTCTGCCTTTACAACCTTTAAAATCGCAGGCAGGTTATTTTTTTGCGATTTGGCTCGGTATACTGTTGTATTCTCAGCTTCATAAATTACTTCCGTAATTTCATAACCTGGGACTCTCGAAGTTAAAGGCATATTCTCACCTTGTGCTGCATACTATCGCTTCTTTTATAGGATTCCCACAGCACGGTCAAAACTTTATAAACTTTCTATAAAATCTTCTTATATATTATCGTTGTAGAGAAAATTATCTACTGGGCGTAATGGACGGACTTATGAATCTCTTGGCGACATAACTTTAGACCAGAGCAAATCATGGTTTTGCAATTTGAACCTGTGCCACCCCAAAACACACCTGAGATGATAACAGCATAATATCACTACCAATATGAGCAATACTCAAACTGAAAAATCGAAGGCAATTGAACGAATGCGAGGTTTGTTAAAAACTCTGGAGCCAGCGCCAACAGATAAGGAGGTAGAAAAAATGCTAGAAGAACGGCGAGCAGAGAGGTTTTTGAAGTAAATGTCATGCTGAACGTAGTGTAATCCGCAGGATTTCCCGCAGGGTAGCATCTCGTAAAATGTGAATGGTAGTTGAGATTCTACCCTACCCTTCGGGATATCCTTCGGATAACGGGAAAACTTCGTTTACGCTGCGCTCAGAATGACAGTTGAGATTCTCAGAATGACATTATTGTTTGGGTTTTTCGGTCTTTTGTTGTGTTTCTGCGGCAGGTTGTTGTGTTGCTGCTTGGTCTTGTGAACCTTCGTGAGGTAGTTTAGGATGTTCGGCTGAGTATTTCGCGACAATTTGCGAAATTTCAGGGTTGTACAAACGCAGATAGTTCCAGTAGTTACCAAATACTTGACGAACGTAGTTTTTGGTTTCGTCGAAGGGTATGTTTTCGACGAAGTTGTCGGGGTCGTCTTTTGGTAAGGTTGTTAACCATTTGGATACGTTACCTGGGCCTGCGTTGTAAGATGCTATTGCCAGGAGGGAGTTTTCTTTGTACTGGTCGTGGGTATGTCCTAGATACCATGTTCCAAGCATGATATTGTCTTCAGGTTTTTCAAGTTGTATGTTCTTGATATCCTGTTTAATTTGCGGTGCAATGAATTCTGCCGTTGCTGGCATTACTTGCATTAAGCCTGTGGCGCCTGCTGTTGATTTAGCTTTTTTCTCAAACCTGGACTCTTGACGCATTACTGCTGTCACGAGCAATGGGTTGACTTTGTGCTGCGCTGACCATTTTTCGATGATGTCAATATATGGGAAGGGGTAGCGCGCTTGCCAATAGATCAGCTGTTTTTTTAGTGTTTGATATTGTGCTAAATCTTCAGGTGCATCACGGTCTTCGAGCGTCGAAACTGTGTCAATACCTTTAAGATTTTCACCTCTTGCAAGTTGCATTAAGCCTTCGGTAAACTGCTCGTTTATACTTGGCTGCATTTTGTTTTGGAATTCGGTGTTCCACTGTAACCAAGCATCCCGGTCTTGTCCTAACAGGTATAATTCTTTAAATGTTTCTGAACCTGCTGTAGGTACAGGACGAACAAGTTCGACAATTTGAGGTTTTAAATCTCTAACGTTGTTGAAGTTTCCGACGTTTAACCCTAAAAGCCCTGCTGAACGCCAAGCGTAGTAAGAGTATGGAAAATTACTTACTGTGTACTCATATGCTTGTTTGGCTTCGTTTTGTTTACCAAGTAATGAAGCCCATTTTCCGACCCAGAAACTTGCTCGTGGCGCCAAAATGCTATCGGGGTTGTTAGTAGCAATTGGTTCTGCCCATTGCCAAGCAGCTTTAAAATCTTTTGCTTTGGCTTTGTCGAGAGCAACTTTCCAACGGTATTCGGCAGCTTCTTCAGTATTGCCAAACTTGTCAATTAACAGCTTGCGTGCAGCTTCCGCACCCTTGCCATCGTTTTGTGATTTGAGAATCTCTATTTTTTTAACTAGTGCGGCGCCTGCTTTATCAGGGAATTTACTGATAACATCGTCAAGATATGGCAGAGCATCTTTTTTATTAGATGTTATTTCTGCCATTCGTATTAACGCTGTTCCGGTTTCTCGCGCTTCTGGAAATTCTCTAATTAATGCCTGATAAGTCGCAGCAGCTTGTTCGCGCTCTCCACCAACTTGCAAACCGCGTCCAGCACGGTATAAATTGCGAGCAGTACGAGGCGCCTTGCTGTAAGCGGTTGAAGCTTTACCAAACTCATTATTTTCCCAAAATGCAGTTCCCAAAATTTCATACTCTTCGGGTTTGAGAGTTGGGTCATTGACAAGTTTGTTCAAAACTTCAGTGATACCCGGTTGGTCAAACGAGTATTTTGCCAATGCTAACTGCAATTGTGGTTGGTTAGGATTTTCGCCCAAGCGCTTCTTGATAATTTCCCAAGTTAGAGGATGTGATGGAAATTGAGCAATTGCTTGGTCTTGATATTCTTTAGTGCTAATCAAATAAAGCGCTTTAGCTGTAGCAGGGTGCGTTGGATAATCTTTGATTACCTTTTGTCGTAAATCTGACGCTTTGCCATCTTCTCCTAACATTTCGTGCGCTTGTGCTTGTCTTAGAATGACGTAAGGCGCCAGTTGTGAGTAATCATTTTCAAGCTTATCAAGATGCTTTAGGGCGTTTTTGGCATCTTTACTTTCAATCAAATCGCTGGCTAATAGATAGCGTGCGCGGTTGCGGTCAGTTGAGGGAGAACCTTTGGCAATAGCCTCAAGTTTAGCCGTCCGTTCTTGCGGGGATTGTACAACCAGAGGTAGTACGGCTGATTTGGCTTTGGTTTCTTCTGTTAGGAGTTCAGGTTTGTCCCTACCAGATTTAAACAAATTACCAAAGTTTTTGCCAATCTCAGGGGCTGAAACCAAAGCTCCAGCTAGAAAGGCACACAACCCAGCACCCGCAATCAGAGAAATTTGCTTTTTTTGTAGCTTCTTCAGCATTTCAACCCGCTGAAAACGACGTTTATTGAATGCAACTTTAGCATCACTGGAGCCAAGGAGAACCAAATTCTAAAATTTTAATTTTAATCTTAACTTTATAATTGGCATTAATATCTCCTTAAACTAACATCCGAGTGACCTCTACACAGTTTACAAGCTACCGCGCGATTTGGGGATCAATTGACAAATTATCTTTATTAATTTGTTTTAAGACAATATTAATATCCAATCAGTATAGAAAGTATAAAATAGAGCTATACATTTCTCACCTCAGTATCTATGGGAACTCTTATAGGTACATTTTTCACTTTCTGAGTAATCTTTTCTGTATAAGGAATAAAGCTTGATAGAGAATATCAACGCGGAGTTATTTTTCGTTTAGGTAAAACTAAGGGCGTTATGGTATAATAAATGTATTAAATATTACCATTTATAGACCAAAAAGCACGAGTTGATATCCGCACAAAAACAGTAAATATTGAACCATAAGAAACAGTAACCGCAGATAGTGTTACGATTCGTGTCAGCTGAGAATAATACAACGACTCCAACATGTAAAATAGTTGTCTGTGTTGTATGGTGGGCAGTGCCCACCTTACTATTAGGATAAATTTATAGGGATTTCGATTACAAATTTGGTTCCTTTACCTGCTATCGAATCACACCACAGGCGCCCACAATGTTTTTCTACCACAATTTGATAGCTAATAGATAAACCTAGACCTGTACCTTTGCCTACAGGTTTGGTAGTAAAGAATGGGTCGAATAGCTTGCTTTGAATACTTTCGTCAATACCCTTACCATTATCAATAATAGATATAGAGATAATATTTTCCGTTATGTAAGTAGAAATTGTAATAGTAGGAATTATATCTCTATTTTGAGAAATAGCTTCTTCTAAAGCATCAATTGCATTGAAAAGCAAATTAGTAAATACTTGATTCAATTGTCCAGCATAGCATTTAATTAACGGTAATTTATCGTATTGTTTAATGACTTGAATTTCTGGACGATAAGGCTGTGCTTTGAGACGATATTCTAGTATCATTAATGTACTATCTATACCTTCATGAATATCTGCTTCTTTAAAATCTGCCTCGTCCAAACGGGAAAAGTTACGCAATGAAAGAACAATTTCCTTTATTCGCTTGGCGCCTGTTTGCATCGAGCTAAAAGTTTTATTCAAATCTTCTTCAATAAAATTCAACTCAATCTCATCAATGACTTCTTGTATCGTATCTGGTGGATTAGGTAAAGCATTTTGGTAAACTTGTATAAGTCTAAATAAATCTTGCGTGTAATTATTGACGTGAACTAAATTACCATAAATAAAGCTAACAGGATTATTTATTTCGTGAGCAACACCTGCGACCATTTGCCCTAATGCTGACATTTTTTCTGTTTGCACTAAATGAGCTTGAGCTTGTTTTAATTCATGAAGTGTATTTTCTAGTTCCTTGGTTCTTTCAATAACGCGCGTTTCTAATTCAGCATTAGTTTTTTCAAGTTTTTCATTGCTAGTTTCTAAGGCACTAAAAGCAGAACGTAACTGTTGTGCCATGCGGTTAAAAGAGAGAGAAAGAACGTTAAGTTCACGAATTTTACTTTCTTTAACAATTTGATTTAATTCTCCAGTAGAAATTGCTTCTGTGGCTTGAGATAGTTGTAAAACTGGTTTGGTAATCCAGCTTGCTGTATATATTCCTAATAGTACAGTAATGCCTAATGCTGCCAAACATAATAAAATAGTTGCACGATTATTGGCATTAATTTCTGCCATAAAGTCAGATTCTGGTACAGTTACAACCATTAGCCAATCTAACCCATGTCCAGAACGCCACGGAGTGACTCTAACGAAATAGCGTTCTCCCTTATAAGTAATATCAATATCTTGACTATTTTGAACGGCTTGAATGTTATTAAAGTTACCAAATCGTTTTTGTAATCCATTAGCAACCGTGCGAATAATAGGGTCAGGACTTTTAAGGGCGCTGTATCTTTCTGCTGTATCTTTAACCTTATACAACATTGGATGGGTTGTAGATGTACCTACTAAAAAACCATTTCGCTCTATAATAAAGGCTTGGCCTTTTTGACTAACGTTTAAATCATGCAAAAAATTACTGATGTCTGTTAGTAACAAATCAACACCTATAGTGCCTAGTAAATTACCATTTTTATTGTAAAAAGGCGCCCTAGCAGCGACAGCCACATAATATTGTAGCGAGTTGTCAACATTGGTATTAAGGGTTTTTCCGGCTTGAGTAACCTCAATATTAGTGTTTAAAGCTACATATAATTCATTCCAAGTTAGCTTACCCGCGCTAACAGTTTCTTTGTACCAAGGTTGAGCGAGAGGGTCATAATCATAACTTTGTAAGCGTTCGTTACGATTACCTTGTGCATCAGTAGAAAAATCAGATGCTTTGCCCGAACCTTTTACATTTTCGTAGATTACAACACCTAAACCTTTTATCCAACGTCCGGCGCCTGCTTCTGTACCATCCTTTAAGGTATAACCAACATAACTCATATTTTTGAAAGCTTGAGCTTGTTGCCAAAAGTAGCGTTCACTCTCTGTTTGATTATTTATATCTAAGTTTCCAGTTGTAATGGCATTAAGATTCATCTGAGTAATTTGTAATGGCAATGCCAAGTAATTATCTAAATGTATATCAACTTGTTTACTAGTTTTGTCCATTAATTGATTCGCAAGGTCGTTAACTGCTTTTTGCCCTCGAATAAATGAGAAATATCCTACTAACCCTACAACGGCAAAAATTTGCAAGACAAATGGAATAACAAGAATTAAACGTAGGGGTATGTTTTTTAGAAATTTGGGTTGTTTAAAAGATTTTTGCACTGTAATATCTCAATATTCTTAATTTAATAGACTCGTCTATACTTTTCACACTTTTAGTATTCCCAAAATATGTGTATTGCTAACACAGTTTATAAAAGTTTAATTTCTCGTTTCTACTTACTCTCGATAATTACGAATAAATTTAACTAGTAGTTTTGCGGTTATCAATTTTATGGATTAAAACTTAAGGTATAATTTTGGTATCCAATTGGATATGATGATACAGGAGCTAATGCCAACTGTTCGCAGTAAAGGAATTGCGGTTTTGTTACTCGATGCAGAAAACCTTCAATTATCGCCAGAAATGGAAGGATTTTTGCAACAACAATGCTCGTTTCAAATTACTTGTAAAATTGCTTTTGCTAATTGGCGCACGCTGGGAAATATAGACCAGTCGTTGTATGAACGAGGATATGACTTAATTCAAGTACCTGGCGCCAAAGATGCAGCAGATGGTAAAATGATTACCTTTGGGTGTCAATTGCGCGAATTATACCCAAAAGCCAAAACTGTTTTTGTTTGTTCTTCAGATGCAGTAATGCTAAGTTTATGTAATTGCTTGTTGCAACAAGAGTTGGAAGTATATCGAGTCATAAAACAAGATAATCAAATTAAAGTTACAAAATATCCAAACGTCATAAAGAAGGTGTTACTAAAGCTTTAAAAAAGCTGAAGTTAAGTGGTAATTTTATGAAGTTTTTAACTAACTCCAAAGTTTTGAAATTGGAAAAAATTAATAAAGTATATCAGGTTTCTATTATAAATTAAGTTTAATCCCCCCAACCCCCCTTAATAAGGGGGGCTTAAAAATACTCTTTTTTTCCTGTATTAAAGTGGGCTTAAAAACACTCTTTCCCTCCCTTATTAAGGGGGGTTAGGGGGGATTTTTCAATTTATCTTTGGGCTAGTTTGGGAGTTTTTCCTAGTAAGCCAATCATGAGTTTTAGGGAGAGGACTTTAACTATAGGTATGTATTTCATGGCGAGTAAACCCAGGCGCCGTACTATAACTATAGGTAAAAAGTTATTGGAGAATACTCTGTCTAATATATCTGTGAAACCTAATATTGCTAAGTTTTCTAATTGGCGCCAACGTTCGTATTGTTTCAATATTTTAATATTGCCTATATCTTGACCTTTTGAATGCGCTTCTTGGATGACTTGTGCTAATGCTGCGACATCACGAATGCCTAAATTTAAACCTTGTCCTCCAACTGGGTGACAGTTGTGAGCAGCGTCACCAACTAATGCTAAACGGTTTTTAACGTATTTATCGCTTTGCATTAACTGTACTGGGAAAACAAAACGCTCTCCTAGCAACTCTAGTTTACCCATATGGTCGCCGTAACGTGCTTGCAACTCGGCTAAAAATTCCTCGTCGTTCATAGCACATAATGCTTTCGCTTCAGAATGCGGCGCCGTCCAAACTATTCGGCAACGGTTTCCTGGTAATGGTAATATCGCGAAGGGTCCGCTTTTTTGAAATTTTTCGTATGCGGTTTGATTGTGCGATTTTTCTGGTTTTACAAAAGCCACAATACACGATTGCCAATATTTCCAGCCACGGGTTGTAATTCCAGCAGCTTGACGAATACGTGAACGCGAACCATCTGCTGCTACCAATAATTTGCTACGTATCGTTTTTATTTCGTCTGCTACTTTAATAGTTGTGACAGCAGCATCTGCTAAGTATTTTGTCTCGATAACTTCTGCTGGACAAAGTACTGTGACGTTAGAACAGTCTTTAACAAATTCTTGTAATGGATATAGCAGTGCTTGGTGTTCTGCTACATATCCCAAATCATCTTTATTTATATCACTAGTGCTAAATTCTACTACACCAGAATAATCTGCATCTGATAAACGTACCCGTCGATATGTCTCTATATTGGGCAAAATCTTCTTCCAAACCCCTATTCCCTCGTAAATCAAAGCCGAAAGCATATGTACTGCATACGCTTGTCCTTTCATTACTGCTGCTGATTCTACACGAGCTTCTATTAACAAAACATTTAACCCTGAATCTTTAAGAGAGCTTGCTAGGGTTAAACCGACAATTCCACCACCAACGATTACTAAGTCGTAGTCATAACCGTTGGGGTTCGTCGTAATTTGAGGAGTGTCAAGAGTTTGAGAAATTTTTGCTTGCGCCATTGTTAAGACAAATTACAACTTTTATTTTTATTGTGACGCACAAGAGCCTGTGAGGGCAAGGGGAGAGTCGGAAAGTGCTGAGTGCTGAGTGTTGAGTGCTGAGTGCTGAGTGCTGAGTGATGAGTGCTGAGTGATGAGTGCTGAGAAGGAATGTTTATGGGGAAAAGATAATTATTTAAATAAACTTATGTATCCTGTATTTATACGTAAAAACTTGTATTTATTAAGTAGTGATAAACAAGTATGTTTACCACAGGGGGATGCTAGCACGCGACTACTGCCGGGTAAGTCTACCAGTAAAATGACCTGGTTTCAGGAGATAATCAATGACTCGGCTAACTATTCCGCATAAATTCTTCCCTGTTTGTATTGGAGTGTTATTTGCTGCATTAGGTTTGTTACAAACTGGAAGGGCAAGTGCCACTCAAGGTATATTTGCCCAAAAGCTGATTACGCAGCCAAAAGTATTGTTTGATGATGGGGCGCCTAGTTTAACTGCTGGAAGAGAGGCTACTTTATGGATACAAGCGGAAGACTTTGCTGTTAAGCAAGATAGCTTGTTGGATAATATTCAGTTTTGGACTGTTGAGGCGCCTAAATCTAAATGGGATCGTACTCTTAAGTATTTTTTATTTGAAGATATTGATGGTCAACCTGATACACAACCTTTTGTTTCAGGTATTGGGGCTAATGTAGTAAAGAAAGCTACAAATCGTTCGCTGTTTAATTATTATGACGAGTATAGTTACTCGTTTGATTTAGAAAAGCCAGTGAAGATAGCTGCGGACACTACCTATTGGTTGGGTTTACACCTTTCTAATAAATTTGACCGTGATGAAATTTACTGGGAAACCACAGATAAAGGTTTTGGCACTAATGGCATGAGTGCTTACCTAGGCAACTTCGAGAACTGGTCGAGAAGCAGCGCACCAGTCGAACGCGCGTTTGTATTAAATTCTAAATCTAGTAATAATACCCGTGAAGTTCCTGAACCGTCTGTTATTTTAGGTACGCTGCTTGTTGTGGGCGTAATAAAAAGTAAAAAGTGCTGAGTTCTGAGTGCTGAGTAGAGTTAGGAGTTAGGAGTTAGGAGTTAGGAATTGTAAATATTACTCAGCACTCAGCACTTTCCACTCATCACTCTTACTCAGCACTAAATCAAGAGTTAACCGCTGTATGCTACGACCGAATTTCATCAGTAGCTTACAGCGGTTTACTATATGTGGAATGAATTTGTAGTAGTTAAAAATTAGCAGGAGAATTACTTTACTAGTGTGGACAAATACATCGCAATTTGTTTTCTATAATGCTGTACATCCTTTTTTTTAGCTAGGCAGGCATTTTTGGCTGTGCGTTCAATAACCTCCAAAAACAATGAAACGAACTTAAGGCGAAAACACATTTATCGAAGGATGCGACTATAGAACAGTGATTGCGGCGATATTAAAGCAAGGTGGCACTGGCTTTAACATCAATCTATTGACTGATTGAAACTTGAAGTTCTCTGTGCCATGTTTTTAAGTTAGCACTTCTTTCTGGGAAAATCTCACATATTTACCATTTGTGATGGCTGTTTACTTTCTGCAAAGTTTTGCCAACTAGCTTTATATATATGATAGTGATTGCTTAGATATTACATAAAGTTTTGTTAACGTTTTTTTAATCTAAACAAGCTTTTTAGGGCTTGGCACACCCTTTGATGAAAAGGTTTGGGCTTACGGTAGTATGAGTATTTATAATTTGCAGGCGCCGCTGGGGGTCTGGTATGTTTACCGTGTAGGCGCCGTTCGAGTTCTGCTGCTTTTGTTAAGTCAGCAGTCGCACGCAGTTCTAAGCCAAGTTGCGAACAAACAAGTCCTCTATATTTGTATGCTTCTATATAAAGAGGGTTGAGCCGAATTGCTTGACTAAAGTCATTTAGGGCTTCTTCGTATTTGCTCAGTTGTACGTTTGCAACCCCTGATTGATAAAATCTCTCTGCGCTTGATGCTTTAGATTGTGAATTGACTGTAGTACGTTTGGGTTTAGGCGCCTCTTGTGTAGTAGGTATATATGATTTGAGTGTTCTATATGCTGTATTGATTATTTTGGTTCTTTCTTCGGCTTCGAGCTTTTTTACTGGGTCTGCAATACTATCGGGATGCCATATTCTTATTAGTTGACGGTATGCACGCTTTATTTCTTCCTGTGATGCACCGGGTGATAATCCGAGAACTTCATATGCACGATTAATATCTATGCGGTCGCTCATAGTCGCTCACAGGAATTAATGTAACTGTTTACTATATATAGTAACGAATTAAAGGTTTTGATGTTGTGTTCCTACTCAGCACTCAGCACTCAGCACTCAGCACTCATCACTCAATTAGTCGTTTGCTTTGCCTCGTCTTGGTATTTGACTTGTTCTACCGGCGCCATTTCCGACTATATCGCCAACGGGTAACAGCATAATTGTGCGGTCTGCGCTACCTGTGGCAAGAATTTTACCGTCGGGACTAAATGCGACGCTAAATACCCGGTCTTCGTGTCCTGTGTAGGTTTTTAGTAAGGTTCCTGTATCAACTTGCCAAAGTCTTACTGTTTTGTCACGACTGCCGCTTGCTAAAACTCGACCGTTGGGGCTGAAGGCTACAGTATAAACACGGTCTTCATGACCTGTGAAGGTATTTATTTCTCTACCGTTTTCTAAGTTCCATAATCTAATTGTTTTATCCCAGCTGCCACTTGCTAAGATTTTACCATCTGGACTACTGGCAAGTGCGCTGATGTCATCGGTATGTTTTGCAATAGTCAAGAATTTATGTTGTTCAAGGTGCCAAATCTTAATTGTGTTATCATACCCTCCGGCGCCGCTGGCTAATATTTTACCGTTTGGGCTAAAGGCTAAACATAAGACATCATCGGAATGAGCTTTGAGGACATCTATTTCTCTACCGTCTATAGTCCACAGTTTAACGGTTTGGTCTTTACTACCACTGGCAATAATGCGACCGTCTGGACTAAATGCAACGCAGTATACTCGGTCATCATGTCCGTTAAATGTGTTAATTGCTTCTCCGGTTTGCACATTCCATAATCTAACTGTTGCATCGTCGCTACCACTAGCTAATATTTGACCATTGGGACTAAATACAACTGAGTTTACTCCACCAGAAGATGATGTTTGTTTATGTCCGGAAATTGTATTGTATTTTTGGTTAACTAAATTCCAAATATTTATTGTTTCGTCACAACTACCGCTAGCTAGTAATGTTCCATCTGGACTAAATGCTATTGATAATATTAAGTCAGAATGTTGTTTGAGAGTTGTAGGAAGTTGATAAGTGGTAACTTGTTGGGGAGATACAGATTGATTTGAGATTACAGGTTGATTTGTGGTAGTTGGTTGAGGTGGTATTGGTTGAGGTGGTGTTGGTTGAGGTGGTGTTGGTTGAGGTGGTGTTGGTGCTACATTAGCTTTTGCTTCTTGTTGAGCTACGGAAGGTTTAGTGGTTGTATTTTCTGGCTCTAGTCTACCTGATAGTCGCGCGATTTGAGATTTTATTTGCGAGATGTCTTCTTGTGTTTTTTGATTCGCTTGCTGCTGAGTTTGCTGTAGTTCTTGAATTGAAGTGCGAATCCAATTGAAGTTTTGCGCGATATTATCTATTTGTGCTAATCGCTGATTAATTGCATTGACATTAACTTGTTGATTCGTTTGTAACTGCTCGATTTGTTTGGCTAATGTAGAACTTAATTCTGTAGTAAATATATCTAGTGCTGATAATTTTTGATTAATATTTTCTGTATTTTGCTGCTGGTTTTTTTGTAATTCTTCAATTTGCTGTTGTGTTGCGCTTAGTTGTTGGTTAAATCCACTCACTAATGCAGTAATGTTGAGTTGCTGATTTGTTTGGTATTGCTCTGCTTGTTTATTTGAGTTTGTATTGATTTGTCGAGTTAGTGAGTCGATTTGAGCTAATCTTTGATTTATCGCTTGCACGTTTTGCTGTTGACTTTTTTGCATCTCCTCTAGTTGCTTTTGCGTATTCACTACTTGTTGTGTCACATTATCTACCTGAGCAAAACGCTGATTGATTTCTTGAATGTTTATTTGCTGGTTATGTAACTGCTCAACCTGTTGCTTTGTTGAATTTAGCTGTTGTGTAAAACCATCAATTTGAGTTAAGCGCTGATTAATAATATTGACGTTTTGTACCTGGTTTTGTCGTAACTGTTCAAGATACTGCTGTGTGGCATTTAATTGCTGGGCAATATTATCGATTTGAGTCAAACGTTGATTAAGCGCATTTGGATTTGCTTGTTTGGTTAAAGCATCGAGTTGCGTTAATCTCTGATTTATAGAATCAATATTCTGCTGCTGTGAGGAGCGCATTTCCTCTAATAGTCGTTGTGTAGCGTTTAACTGCTGGGCAATATTGTCAATTTGAGCCAAGCGCAGGTTGATAGCATTCACGGTGTTCTGCTGGGTTTGCTGAGTTTTAGAGATTTCAATACGGAACGATTCGAGTTGTTTTAAACGTATGTTGATTGCTTCTATATCTTGTTTCTCTTGGTTACGCAGTTGCTCAACTTGCTGTTGCGTTAAGCTTAATTGAGGGTTGGGTTGTCCTAATTGTCCGATTGAATTTTCACAGGAACGTTGTAAGAAGCGCAGACGCTGTTGATTGGCTACATTTAATGCAATGGCGAGGGTCAAAGGAAAAATAGCGTAAGAATACTCTTGACTGATGAACGCTGCGAACGCACCCCATATACAGAGTCCCAACAACAGATATTCGAGAAAATCAATAGTGTTGCGTTTAGTCATGATGGCATAGCAAGTCTGTTGCTGGTAAAAAAAACATCCCAAGGTAGGGAGCGTTCAGAGTTTGTTGTCAGTTACTCTGGAGTAAATACCCCATTTAAGTAATTCAAGGGTTTTTTTAAAAGTCAGCCAAACAAGTCCATGTTATCTACAAGAACAAATTCGCTTCTGTCAATCCAAACACCCCACAGCGGTTATCATCACACTGGGAGTGACCGTCGCTTTTTCGAGGGTTGGTATTATCGCGTTACAATTCCCGAAGTTCGACAAACTTTTGCGTTCATGTATTCCATCGAAGACCCAGTTGGTGGAAAACCTCACAGTGGAGGCGCCGCACAGATTTTGGGTCCGAATGATGAGTATTTATGGCGAACTTTTCCTGACACGAGTCAATTTTGGGCGAGTCGAGACGTGTTAGCTTTGGGACATTGGGGTAAAAGTAATTTATCTACGCAACCGCTTTATTTAGTTCCAAGTGAGTTTGAGCATCACGTTCAATCTGGTTATCAAGCTACAGCGACTTTAAATCAGGGCATAATTCAAGACCCTGCAACTGGTAATTATTCTCGCTGGCAATATGAAATTGAACCTGTATATGGATGGGGAAGTTCAGGACAATCTCAACAGTCAACTGCTGGTTTCTTATCATCGCTACAAATATTTGAGCCGGGATGGCAAATTTTAATGGCACATGGACTTGCCACTGGTTGGATAGACTGGAATGGTCAACGCTACGAATTTACTAATGCTCCTGCTTACGGTGAAAAAAATTGGGGTGGCGCCTTCCCATCTCGATGGTTTTGGGTAAACTGTAATTGTTTTGATAATGAACCAGACTTGGCGTTAACTGCTGGTGGTGGAAGACGTGGTGTTTTATGGTGGATGGAGTCAGTCGCAATGGTTGGCATTCATTACAAAGGTAAATTTTACGAGTTTGTGCCTTGGAACTCAAAAGTTACATGGGATATTTCACCTTGGGGACGCTGGGTAATACGCGCACGCAACTCTGAGTATGAAGTTGAATTGATTGGTACAACTGACTTACCAGGAACTCGCTTACGGGCGCCTTCTTATAACGGTTTGGTTTTTTGCTGTAGTGACACTATGCAGGGAATGTTATCTTTAGAACTTCGAGAATTAGGTAGTAGCGAAGCAAAAATTATCCTGAAAGCGACTAGTAACCTGTGTGGATTAGAAGTAGGCGGTAGTCCTTGGGATAATGCATGGCAATGCCCTCCTTAGCTGCTATAATCTGTGTAACAACTCTTTTGGGGCTGTAGCTCAGATGGATAGAGCGAGCGCCTCCTGAATAATCGGGCACCACAAAGGAAACTTTGTGCGTGAATGTGGTTAAACTCGGTGAAGCCTAAAAAGTGCGATGTAGTACTTCATGGTAATACCAAGCCAAGCCTGTTCGTAATACACAGATGAATCTGTGTATACATAGGAAGGTCTAGAGACTAAACAGCCACCACCTAAAGGTTTTTATTAAATACCTATGGTGAAGATATAGTCCGGAGAGTGGGGAAACTCACACAAATCTGAAGCGCTAGGTCGCCAGTTCGAGGCTGGCCAGTCCTGCTTAATGAATAAAACAAAATAAAGTATTATACAAATCTTTGCATTTTCGCGTGTTGCGGATACAATTCAGAGTGCATCGGGTTATAGGATTATATTTTTTATATTAAATTGCTCTAACTGCATAATATGCTTTGGTTTTGTTGGGTTGTGCAAAGCCGTAACCCAAGCTACGTATTAATATTATTGAAAGAAAATTGTGACATCAGCAGAAACAACAAGACGTTATAGAACCTTGAATAAGCTAGTGTTTAAAGGTGTTCCTCGGTTTACAATTCTTGCCCTACCGCTAATGTTGCTGTTGGGTTACAGGGAAGTGCAAAATACTTTTATACAACCAGAAGCAATTTTAGTTCTAGGTGGCTCTACTAAAAGCCTAGAACGAGAAAAATTTACTGCTCAGTTTGCCAAAAAGCATCCTAGTATACCAATTTGGATATCTGGTGGCAGTCCAAAGGCGCCAACAAAGAAAGTATTTTCAAAGCAAGGAGTAGATTTAAGGCGCCTACACTTAGATTACGATGCTGTAGACACTGTAACAAACTTTACTACACTTGTCGATGAACTCGAAGCACGCAAGATTAGAAAAGTATATTTGGTAACTTCAGATTACCATATGCGACGCGCGTCGGTTGTCGGCGAAATTGTATTGGGTAGTAGAGGAATTGGCTTTAAAGCAGTGTCTATACCTTCTGACGTTCCCCCAGAACCAATACAAAAAAGTGTCCGCGATGGAGTTCGCTCTATATTATGGTTAACCACAGGTTACACAGGAGCGAAAGGGGAACAGTTAAAGTAATTAGAAACCTGGTTTCTCGTTGATAACATGTAATAAAAATGACGATTTGGCGTAGAAACCAGGTTTCTCGTTGATAATTTATTTCTCTTTAACCAGCACATAAGGTTGTACGATTAAAGTATCAAACCGTTTAGTGCGGTCAGTATTCCAGGCGCCGAGTTGTTGAGGTGAGGGTTTAGTAATTAAAGCTTCGTCTATCCAAACTTGGACTTCGTTGGTACTATCAGATGCAATGGCAACCCCAACGTCGAGAAGGTCAAGATGTGATGACACCAAAATAATTGCATCTCGTTGTGCATGAGGAACTAGCCAATCCCATTCTGCCTCATCCAGGTTTTCAATTAACTCTGTTCTAATATTTGACATCCTACTGTTTATAATTCTTAACTAATTACTAATCTTTCATTTTACCTTATTTTCACAATGTATGGCAGACGGAATATTATCACGTCTCTACATTTATTCAACTTCTGCTTTCATTTCATCAATTTCAAATAGAGAGACAATGACACCAGCAATGGGAATAGAGATAAAAATTCCTAATAAACCTGCGACTCTGGCACCTACTAATAAGGCAAAAAATACGACAACAGGGTTTAAATTTAATGCTCCTTGCATCACCCTTGGAGAGATAAAATTATCTTGAATTTGTTGTAGAATAATACAGGCGACTAATACTTGTAATGCTAACCAAACACTTTGAGATAGCACAATTAAAGTTACCAAAGCAACCGCTAAAGTTGCTCCTATACCTGGAATTATATCTAAAACTCCAACCATTACAGATAATATTAAAGCAAAAGGAACTTGAAGCACAGTAAATACTATAAACGTACTTAGAGTTAAAAACAGAGTAAGTATTAGCTGACCACGAAAAAAACCTAAAAAGTTTTTTCTAACTATTTTTGTGATATGTGTTCTTCGTTGCTTGGGTGCAGCTTTCATTATAAGCTCCCATAATTTACCGCCATCAAGTAGCATGAAAAAAGCAACAACTGCAATAAAAATAAATGTAACAAAATTTGTGATAAAACCTTGAAATATAGTTAAACTTGTGGCTAACCATGATAATGCTTGATTTCGTAACTGCGCCTCAAAAACAGACAAGTCAATTTGGATGTTACGACTAAGGAAAAACTCTTCTACCTTATTTGATAGGGGTACTAATGAATCTAAAAACCGAGTAACGCTGTCAATTAACTGCTGTCCTTGCGATAAAATCGTCAAACCAACTGTAACAGTTACTCCTACAATAACAGTCATGCTAACTAAGAAAATTAATATTGTCGCAACACTATGCGGTATGTAACGTGTTAACCATTTGACTGGGTAGCTAAGTAAAAAAGCAATAATCGCGGCAAATGCAAAAATGACAATTATCGATTCAAAATAAGCTAGTAGTTGAACACTTGCCCACCCACATGCAACAAATAGCAGAAAGCGAACTAACGATGAACTGCTAAGTCGCGACCATATATTTTTAGCTTCTAACCCTGTCATACTAAGTATTAATCGCTTTTTTTTAATTTGAAGCTAACTTAGCAGAATTAAAGGGTGCGTGAGTACTTCCTTTGAGCGTATTTGAATTTATCTATAGGAGTAATGTAGGGTGGGCAATGCCCACCATACTATCTAGTGGGCTACTATCTTCCTAAATTATGTAGCGCATTAATTGCGTCGGCGCATTTTTTTGTAATTTCTTCTAGTTCTTCTTTACTACCAGAGGTCGGCGCCTCTATTAATTGACCTATACGTACTGTTACACCTGCTGGACGAGGGATGGCGCCTTTTTTCTCAATTTCTTGTGTACCCCATAAGCATACAGGTAGTATGGGAGCATTACCTTTGGCTGCGAGTAGTGCGGCGCCACGTTTGGGGTCAGTTATTTTACCAGTTTCGGTACGTGTACCTTGTAAAAATACGCCAACAGCCCAACCGTTTTCTAAGTATTCCAATGCAGCACGAATGGCTTTGGTGTCAGCGCTGCCACGACTGACGGGATAGGCGCCGTATAGCTGAATGGCTTTGCGTAAAAAAGGTATATCAAATAACTCTTTCTTTGCCATATATGCTACAGGACGGCGAACACAATTCGACACAATTGGAGGGTCATAATTGCTTGCGTGGTTACTAACTACTACCAGGGGACCTTCTTGTGGCACATTTTCAATGCCATGAATTAGTCCCCGGAAGTATACGTGAAACATAGGCGCCACAACCGACCATTTGAAGGCATGATAAAGAAGGAGGCTAGCAATTGGTTCGCGAATTCTGCTCACAGCGGCTTACTTTAACTCAAACTGCATTTCAGCATATCAAAGAAACCCAGTTTCTATGCAAAGAAACCCGGTTTCTAATTTTCGTCGATGATTTTTTGAACTTCGGGTGATTTGAGAAAACCCATGAAGGTTTTTACAGCAGGACTCATTGGGTCTCTATATATATAGAATAGCTGGCGCCGCAGTGGATATTGCTGAGAGTCTGGCATTAAACCATTGATGGGCACTACTCGTACACTCTTTTGATTTACTTGGCTATAGCTACCGTAGCTAATACCATCGGTTTGGAGTTTTTTGAGGATAGGAGTTGTTTCGTCGGTTGGATATGTAGTTATATTAGGTGTGGTACCAAATTCGGCATTTTTGAGAACTAATTCAGCGAATGCGTGATGCGTACCACTAACAGATGCTCGGTTTATAACTTGGATGGTGCTATTATTACCACCAACTGCCGACCAATTGGTAATATTACCTTTAAAGATGTCCGCGACTTGGGCAGTTGTTAATCCTTGCTGAAATGGATTTTGTTTACCAACCACAACCGCGATTGCATCACGCTTGACAAAAGTGGGAACTAGCCCATTTGCTTGTTCTTGTGCGTTTAACGGTCGTGAGACAGCAGCTATATCCACTTGACCTGCGGTAACTTGCTGAATTCCTATATCTGTACCATTCGATGCAGTTTCAATTACCGAACCAGGACACTTTGACTCAATTAGTCCTTTGAGTTTTTGATTTATTCCTACCATACTGGTGGAACCATTAATTCGCAGTTTGGTGCCAGATGGTAAACAACTTGTAGTAGTCGGCGCCTTTTGTGTAAGATGCCACCAATAGCCTAAGCCACCGAATAATATCAAGGCGAGTGGAATTAACGACAGTAAGATGATATTGAAATTTTTTGGCTTTGGTTTCTCGTTCAGAAGACTCTCTAAATATTTGATATCAGCATCCAATACTGAAAGATGTTCCTCAACTTGAATTGCCTGCATCATCAGTTTTTTTGCACCTGCATCATCTCCGGATGCTTGAGCAGCATGTGCTTGTTGCTCAATGCTTTGTAACTTGCGGAGATTTTCTTCGTAAGAATATTTAGCGGTTTCTAACGCTTCTTGTGTATCTTTTAATGAAGTTTTAGCCTTATTCATATAATTAGATTAAATAGAATTGTTGAGTAAAACTTGCTAAATGGTAGTGACGTTGCACTGTGCTAACTTTAAAGCAATTATGTCCAGGTAACGCCAATATTTATCACTTTCAGCCCAAATTCGCGAAGGGAAGTGTCCGGGTGGAGCTTCGTTGCTGAATTTTAGACTTTGGTGGAACAATATCGAGTTGTAGCTTTGCCATTGTACATGTTGACAAAACAGTACGTAGTCTTTTCTGACACTCTCTAATATTTTATTTTGAATGCTAAAGCCAAATTTACCATTACTTGCTTCTATCCAAAGCTGGTCTATTTTATGTAATTGTTCGCAGTTAATCAAGTTAATTTCACTACTTGTTATCTTAGCTTCTAAAGGTTTATTTAATGCCATGCATAGTAATTTCCAAGTTTCTAAGTCTGCTTCTTTCCATTTCTGAGATTTAAGTAAAAGTTCAAGTTTGATATAATATATTTCTATTTTAGAAGTTTGACTCGCACTACTTGGAACTGTAACTGGAATCAATGTGTCTAGATGTAGCGTTGGCGGTATCTGTGTACTAACAGGTGGTAACAACGAAAGCGCTTGCAGAACTTCTTGTGCTGACGAATACCGATGTATTGGCTGAAATTGTAGTAATTTATCTAAAATTTGTCCTAATTCATCGCTAATAATGTTAGACGTAGCAGGTACAAAGTTACGCCAACACCAACTGGAACTGGTGCCATCATAAAGTTTTTCAACTGAGAATACACCCGTAATTAAACTAATACACGTAACACCCAAGCTATATAAATCACTATTTTGAAAAACAGAGCCTCTAAATTGCTCAGGCGCCGCATAATGTAAAGTACCAAGAGCGGTTGCTTGTTGAATAAAACTTGATGACTGTAAAACCTTGGCAACACCAAAATCAATTAAGACAGGTTTACCGTCACTCGCCCGGATGATAATATTGGGCGGCTTAATGTCACGGTGTAATATATTATGTTCGTGAACAAACTTTAAAACGGGTAATATATCGTGTAACAGACACCTAATTTTAACTTCATTATAGGCGCCTTGAAGCAATTCTTGCTCTAAAGTCACACCCTCTATAAATTCTTGAACAATATAAAGCCGTTGTTCATGGGTAAAATATGCTAGAAGTGTGGGGATTTGCGGGTGGTTGCCTAAAGATTCTAAAACAACTGCTTCTTGCTCGAACAACTCCACTGCTTTATTGACAAGTTGCCCAGCACCACTAAAACTTAACTGCTTAACCGCACAGCGAGGTTTAGATGGTTTGTGTTCGTCAGTAGCTAAAAATGTTTTGCCAAATCCTCCTTTACCAATAATAGTAGTAGGTCGGTACCTTTCGAGTAATAAAAGCTTACTACCGCAACTCAGACAAACTTTAACTGTATCGGGGTTATTTGGGTGTTGGCAATCTGGGTTGATACACAGTGTCATAGATATAAGAGATAGTTACCTCTAATCTATTCAACTCAGATTAAGGAGACATTAATGATAAGGGGTAAAGACGTTACATGTAACGTCTCTTCTCTATATATTCTTGCATTTTTCGCTTAAGTTTTTCCAGACTGCAAACGGGTTAAATATAAACTTTGTCATGCTGAACGAAACGCAGTGCAGTGAAGCATCTTAGAGATTCTAGCCTGCGGCAAATGCTCCGCATTACGCTACGCTCAGAATGACATTTCTAAACCGTTCTTAGTATACCTCACCCAGTCCTTGACTTTCCACCCAATTTCATAATGATGCACCAGCTTTTAATTCTCTGTTGCCAGAAAATCCACCTGTAGGAGACATAGTTTCTAGAGTTCCGTCAGCATTACGTTCAAAGCGCATTTCTGGATTTTCTGCGCTCATTTGCATTAAATCCTCATCACTACACCAAGAAGGCAATACTATTTCACGAGTCATAACGGCTGGTAACAAGCAAGGGATATGCTAACTTATTGTAGCAAGCTTCGAGAAGCATGTGAACTTTGCTAAATTCAGATGTGAACTGCAATTGCTATATAAAGGTTTATGAAGCATCTCCGAATTGCTCCTAATTGGTTACGGTATTTTATTGTTGTGGTTTTACTGCTAGGAGTGTGTTTTCGCTTCGTGAACCTAGACGGTAAAGTTTTTTGGCATGATGAAACTTTTACAATGCTGCGAGTATCGGGATATACAGCAAGTGAAGTCAAGCGGGAAGTGTTTAATGGTCGTGTAATTACGAGCGATAGTTTAGCTAAATTTCAAGGTGTTAATAATGATAGAGGTTTGATTGATACTATTAACTCTTTGGCGATTGAAGACCCTCAGCATCCACCGCTTTATTATATATTGGCGCGGTTTTGGGTGGCTATTTTTGGTAACTCGGTAACAGCTATTAGATGTTTATCTGCTGTGATTAGTTTATTGTTAATTCCTTCTATGTATTGGTTGTGTTATTTATTGTTTAGAGTTCCATTAGGGGCGCCTTATTTTGCTGTAGCATTAACTTTATGTTCGCCAATATTATTTGTTTATTCTACTGAAGCGCGTGAGTATATTCTTTGGGCTGTAACTATTTTATTATCGAGTGGTTGTTTATTACGTGCGATAAAAGTTGAAGAATCGCAAGATATAAAATATCCTGTTTTTAATTGGGGAATATACGCATTGAGTTTGGCATTAAGCATGTACACATTTTTACTGAGTGGATTTGTCGCAATTGCTCATGCTGTTTATGTAATTACTACAGCTAAATTTAAATTGACAAGAACTGTAGAAGCTTTTTTCACAGCGATGTTAGTTAGTTTTTTGTTTGTTAGTCCTTGGTTGATTATTGTTGCTACTAATTTCTATAGATTTAATATTACTACTGAATGGACACAGGCGCCAATTCCTGTAGCAAATTTAGTTCAATCTTGGTTATTGCAAATTACGCGCATTTTTTTTGACTTTAATTGGAATTTAGATAATATTTTTCAATACTTAGCTGCGTTGTTCGTTTTGGGTTTTGTGAGCTATGCTATTTACTTTTTATATGTAAGAACAAATATAAAGGTATGGTTGTTTGTTGTAACTCTAATTTTTATTCCAGCGTTACCGTTGGTAATACCTGATTTAATTTTGGGTGGAATGCGGTCAGTTTCTGAGCGATATTTGATACCTTCTTATTTGGGAATAATTATCGCTGTTGCTTACTTTTTGTGCTATCAAGTTAATGACGGTATTTTCTCACGGCGCCAAATTTGGTGTAGAATGACAGTGGCAATACTAACGCTTGGCATAATTTCAATTGCCGTTAATTCTCAAGCTGATACTTGGTGGAATAAAGTTGTTAGTTATGGAAACCCTGAAGTTGCTAGAATTCTTAATCAATCACGCTCGGTTTTAATTAGCGATGATGCTGGTATTAATTATGGTAACGTTTTTTCTTTGAGTTATTTGTTGAATTCAGAAGTAAGATTATTATTAGTTAGAGAAAATTCGGCGCCGAAGCTGGTAAATTTATCGTCAAGTGTCTATGTGTTGAATCCTTCTAATCAGTTGCGACGTAATATAGAAACAGTGTATGACTCTAAAATGAATCGTGTTTACTCAGATAAGTTTTACTCTCTGTATAAATTAGGGACTAATTTTGATCCCCCCAACCCCCCTTAATAAGGGGGGCTAAGAATTGCTTACATATATGGCTAAGAATTGTTTGTTTACTTTCTTTTCCCCCCCTTATTAAGGGGGGGTTAGGGGGGGATCATTCTATTCCAATTCAAGTTCATCAATTATTTTGGGCAAGTCTTTTTGAGAAACTTGACGATGACCTGTCTCTATAGCATCAACCCAAGATATACTTTTTCCCATCCTAGTAGCAAACACTGCTCTTGACCAACCTTTGGCTTTTCTTGCTTCTCTAATAACGTTAGCTGTTGGAGGTTTAAGAGTTTCTTCGACATTATTTACTATATATTGATTTTCTGGTAGCGCTAAATACTCTTGTGCGTCGGTTGGTAATTGAATACGCAATGTGGTGTTTAATAAGTCGTTCCAGTAACCAATAGGTCTTTTAGTTGGGTGTTCACTTTTTAGCCAAACTGTTCCTTGGTTAACTTCCACATGCCAACCTGCATCTTTGACTACTTTTAAATCTGTTTCAAAGTCATCTGCTAAGGAGCGTCTAAGTTGTCTGTCTTGTTCGACCATTGATACTTTTTCGGCGCCGTAAGCTATTTCCATTAGGGTTTTACCCATTACACTGTCTTGTTTGCCTGGTTGTACTTGGAAGGTTAGCCATACTAACATTCTTGCGGCGCCAATATTTTGCTTGCCGATGCTAAATAGTTTTTGGACGGTTTTTTTGGTGATTACACCTGTGCTGTAATGATAGTCTGATTTGTTGAGAAAGTATTTTGCCCAGGCGCCTGCTTTACCAATGACTTTTAAACCAACTAACTTGGTATTACCAGCTTTGTCGGTTTGGTAGTCTCTTAATACAGTGATATCCCAGATTTTTAAATCTGCAACTGTAAATGCTCCGACTTTTCCTTGCTTAGGCCAAACTATACGAGCTAATATCTGGGCTGGTTGACGTAATAGTTCATATAAAATGCTCAATTGTTCGTGTTTGCACAAGTCGCGGCGCCTGACGAGTCCTGTATACTCAAGTAGCTGTTTGTCGTCAATGACAAAACTCTGTTCCCAAGGTTTGTCAAGGTTTGCAGCAAGGGCACAGTATATTAAATGAATAGCGCAAGCTCTAGGGTCGAATTGGTCGATAACGTTAAGAGCAGTTTCTTCAACTAAAGTATCTGGTTGCGGGGTTTCTGGGTTATCGGTGATGTAATAACAAATTTTTCCTTTGCCGCTATTAATTTGTTCGTAACTCAAAGTATTATTACTGGCTTCAGTTTTCCAGGGTAGGTTCATTTTTTGTGATAAGACTTCGGCAACACCGCGCATGACCACCGACAATGCTGCCTTGTTTGCTTTACCATTAGGAAATAAAGAGGCTTTTTTATATTGCTGGAGTTTTTCACTTGGCGCCGAAGTTTTTAATGCCTTTTTAAAAAAGTTCCATTTAGAACGTATTATTTCTATTAATTTCATCGTATTTTTTAACGAGTCTTAAAAATTTGACGGTACTGTATATAATTTTTTGATATATACTTCTAATTATCTAACTTAAATTTTTACGTTTCATATACCGAAAGAACTATTTTACCGAGCGGAGAACCCACTATTGAATTTTGGGATAAACTGGCTTAAAGCAAGTAGTGCATATGCGACAAAAGCGAAGAGTATACAAGATAAACACGCACCTAAAGCTATTACAATACCATCTTGCTCAATTAAACCCAAACTAATGATAATGATAATAATCGCAGGAAGCATATTCCCGAAAGGAATGGGAAGCGCAATAATAAAAGCCAGTATGAGAAGTAATAGTCCGAGCAAACGTTGTACGTTTGGGTGAGTTACAAATTTCCAACGTGGACGAATTACACTTTCGTATTTTTCAAGGATTGACAAAATTTTATTGAAAAGCTTCTCTACATCTTTACGCTTTAACGAACGGTTAGCTATCCAACTTGGCAACCAAGGTTTGCGAAAACCCAAAAGCAACTGAAGAGAAACTATCATCAACGGTATACCAATAATTGCAGAAACTCCGGCAACAGGTAATGGTAGAGCTTCTGGTAATGCACAAATCATTAATAACCCTGCAAACGAACGTTCTTTCATCTCAGAAACTAAATCTCTTAAGTATATACGTTCTGCTGAGTGACGCTGTAATATATCCCGTAGTAGTTTCGAGGTTTGCAATTGTTTCTCCGTGGTTAAGTTTATATGTATTACCTGTGTAAACAATATAATTTGCTGATGAGAAAAAAATCTGACAAAGGTAAGGTAATGTATTTCTGATTTAGATTTATAAGTTTTATGGCAACTATAAGCTATTCGCTTCTGTTTTCGTTTTTGGAGCTACTAACTTACATTGGCAGCCAGAATATAGTCACATTTTTAATTTGTGCAAGTAAGTAGTCACATTTCACCTATACAAATGTTTTAATATTATCTATAAGCCTTATTATACATGCTTTTGAGCAGACCTTACATACATAATTATTACTCGCTGAAAGCAATCAAATATTAATCTAACTCATCCTAAAGAAAGATGATTATAAGGGTTTTAGTTCTTAACTTAGGAGGTGAAGATAGGCGGAGGAAATCAAATCAGTATGGCGCCTCATGTAATTAGTGATTTCGATACCAAGTACCGTAATATTTTATAAATAGTGTGTCAGAAGTAACTAAAAAGTAATACGTGTAAAGCAAAGTAAGGTGGGGACTGCCCACCTTACGTAACGATAAGCTTTTCGACTACCATAAAGGAAAACTTGGTTAGCAAGCTGCAATTTTTGGGAGCGAGGTAGGGGTGCAAGGTATTAGGTAAGGAAATATTATTAATTACTCCGAGAAACCGGGTTTTATCGATACATAATAAATAAATATTTTGATAATCAACCCCGTTTCTTTATATCTAACAGTTTCTAATTAGCCTCTAGACAGTTAGGTTTTCTGTCGTATTCACAGAAGGTTAAGAAGATATTAAACAAATGAATTTTTATGTAAAAATTAATAATTTGTTTAAATAAAAGTATAAATCTGTGTTAGTAGTTTTCATTGATTAAGATAGCGATTAAATTTGATTAAATGCTACCGCTATAGATGTAGATAAAAAAATAATATACTCTGTCTATAGAAAGGTTAATATACTGTTTTCAACCGCTAAATTAGCATTATCGAAACACATTTTGCCTTTACAAGGAGTCGAAGAATATGGTTGATAACATACGAAACAATGAGCAACGTGATAATCAGTATTATCAAAGTCAAACAGGCACCGATGCCAATATGAGTGATATAGGTAGACAGGGCTATGAAGGCCGTAGCGGATACGGTCAACAATATAACAATCAGCAATATAGTCAATCTAATCAACCATATAGTCAGCAATACAACCAACCATCTGGTCAGTTTAATCAACAGTATGGTGGTGGTTTCTCTGGTTCTGGAAATACAGATATGAAAAGTCCATCAGAACAAGAGAAAAATAATACATTGAGCAGAGTACTGTTAGGTGGACTTATTGGTGGTACTTTAGGGTCTTTAGCTGCTGCATTTGCTGGCAAAAGAATTGCTCAAGGTTTTGGGCACGCAACTAAGGGTCTTGGTGAAGCAGCTAAAACCATCGGTTCTGGTTTAATGCAAACAGGTCAAGGTTTAGGACAAGCAGTACAAAGTGTAGCTGAGGGTACAACCCAAGCAGTTGTTGGTGGTGCAGTAGACACAGCAAAAGGTGTTGCTGACAGCGCTTCACAAGTAGCAGCTGGCACAATGGATGCTGTACAGAGTACTGCACAAGGTGTAAGTCAAGGTGTAGGTCAAGTAGTAAAAGCTGGAGCTGATGTTGTACAAGGCACAGCAGATGGTCTCAGCCAAGCAGTCAAATCTGGAGCTGACGCTGTGCAAAGTACAGCAGATGGTCTTAACCAAGCAGTCAAATCTGGAGCTGACAATGTACAGAACACTGCTGAAAATTTGAATCAGTCGGTGCAGTATGCAACTGATACATTTAAGTACGAAGCGCAGCAACCTAAATCGGCGCCTTCAGGTAGTCAATACAGTAGTGGTTATACTGCTGGTCAATCAACAAGCAGTATGAGCAGCCCAATGAGCGATACAAGTTCTGCCTCTATTTATGTAAGTCCAGCTTCAGACCTTGAAGCACGTAGAGCTTCTGCTTCTATTGATATGGATTCATTAGAAGAAGAAATCAACCGTACTGGTAGTGCTTTTGAATAGGTGAATTTAATATGGGGTGGCTTGAGTCACCCTGTATTTTAGTTTGTTGGACGGGCAGTATGCCCGTTCCACAAGAGCATACACAAGAGCATACACAAGGGCATACACAAGGGCATACACAAGAGTAAGAAAATAATTTTTTATGAGGAGCTTGTTATGAATAGCAATCAACCATTATTACCTCCAGAAAGACAAAATATATCAACACAGGATACATTTTCTAATCCTTACATTTTGAATGAGGAGTCTCAGAAAGCAAATAATGCACGTAATAATGAGTTATCGAAAGTTGTTATTGGAAGCTTAATTGGCGCCGGAGTAGGTGCAATTGCTGGTACATTAGCAATAAAAGGAATTGGTGAAAAGCTGAGTCAAACGATACAAGGTGTAACTAATGTTGTTAGAAACACAGCACAAGGTTTTAACCAAACAGTTGCAGCAATAGGTGAAACTGTTAATACTGTGGCAAGCGGTGTTAGCGATACAACAAAAAATGTTGGAGATATAATCAAGGATACAGCGGTAGACGTTAATAACACTGTTAACGCTTCTGTAGATAAAGTCAAAAATACAGTAGTAAACGTTAATGATACTGTTAAAAATACTACTGACACTGTTAAAACTGCTGCTTATAATACAGTTGATTCTGTTAAAAACGCAGCTTACTCAAATCCCGAAACAGAAGCTGATAGCCAAGGTAACGAAGGCACCGATTCTTCTGAACAAAAAGATACCTACACAGCAACTGTTAATCAAAACGAATACATTTAAGTTTTTTGATTGTCTGGCTACAAGTATAAAACGAATTTATGGTAACTGTAGAGGCGCCTGCTCAAAGGTGTCTCTACAATTCTTTTTTATTTGAAGTATTATATTTTACATATTATAATGTTGTTTCAATACTGCTCGGTTAAGGAAAGAATCCCCCCAACCCCCCTTAATAAGGGGGGCTAAAAGCTGCTTTATTCCCCCCTTATTAAGGGGGGTCAGGGGGGATCGATTCCGAGAAAATCTCTTAACCAAGTATATCTGGCTGTTGTAGTTTATCGAGCTTAATCATTCTCTATTTCGTTATTTGAAGAATCGAATACATTTCCTAAATTAGCGGTGTTACCGATTATATTTTTTAAACCTGTCGAAGCTAATTCTGCTTCTAATTCATCGATAGTTTCTTCGCTTACTCCCTTTTCGGCATATTTATTTACAATTGATTTTAATTTCGCTTCTGCCCATAAAGGTATAGTAAAGGGTAAACCTAAAACATCTCTTAATATTTCATTGGCAGTACCTGCTTTATCAACTGTTTCAAGCTTTTTGCTTAAACAGGCAGGGATGCCTGTTCCACAAGTGTTAGAGTTTGGTGAGTGCTATTGGGGTGACTTCTAGGTTTCTGTTAAAGAAGATGCGGGGTTTTAGAAGTATTCTGAATATTAGTAAGAGTGATTGAAGTTCTCCTGGTGTTTTATTGCGCTTCCATTGTCCTGGACGACAGAATAACATTTTGACGAGGCGCCGATGTTGTGTCAAGCTAAGTGATGTATATTTGACTCTGAGAGTATGGTATTCGTTATTAATTCCTGTTTGGATGATTTCGGCGCCTAGTTGTAAGTTTTCTTCTGCTATTTCTAGATGTACTGTAGAGTTGGGTAGTAGGTCAAGGGGAGTTTTTGTAAGGGCAATTTCGGCGCCTGCTTCTGAAATAATTGTTGTTACTCCCCATAATGTTTGATTATCATTAAGGGTTAATTTAACGACTCGTCGTAAATCAAACCATTCGTAAATATCTGGTTTGGGTGCATCTAGAAGTATTAGTAAGGCAATGCCAATCATAATTAGGTTATATGTACTCCATAGCCAACCTAAACCAATTCCTTTGACGGTGTTATCAACTTCAGGCGCCCATACTCCTTGTATCATAGACATGCCTAAGTTTCGCCACAAGCTGATGGCTGTAAGAATAAATAGACAGATTAAAGGTAGAGCTAGTTTCCAATTGAATGTATAATTGTTGTTTACTGTTCCTTTGGGTGTGACTTTAAAACCTCTAGAGAAAGGATTTAGCATTACCTGAATAACTGTTAATGCTAAGGGAAAACATAGTACTAGAGAATATATATCTGAGAGTATGGCAGAACGCGCGTGATTATTTAACCAAGCAAATACTGCTAAATTTACTAAATAATAAGGTAAGAAAAAGAACATTAACTCTGCGGGAGTGGCTTTGATGGGAATGACACCTAGAAATGAGTACATTAAAGGCATAATGAGAAAATAAACCCGCGATATACTAGTAAACCAATGCAGTAATCCTTCTAAATGCGCGAGTCTTTGAATTAAACTAAGTCCAGGAATCGTTAGTGGATTTGATGTAATAAAAAATGCTTGTAGTGTTCCTCTTGCCCAGCGTAGTCTTTGTGTAGTATGAGCGGCAATGTTTTCTGCTGCTAAACCTGCACTCAATTTTTCATCTAAGTAAATTAAACGGTATCCATTTGCTGAGAGACGAATACCTGTAAAATAATCTTCACTCAAAGATTCTGTAACGAAACCACCTGTTTCTAGTAATGCACTGCGACGCACTACAAATGATGTTCCTGCACATACTACACTATCTGCGCCATCGCGAATTGGTTGAATTTGTCGGTAGAATACTTCTTCTTCGGAAGTTAAAATATTTTCTAGACCGAGATTACGAGCTATTGGGTCTGCGTTATAAAAGCTTTGCGGTGTTTGGACGAGTGCAACGTTACTATCTTGGAAAAAGCCAACGGTACGAGTAAGAAAGTTAGTGGTAGGTATAAAGTCTGCATCGAATATAACTATTAACTCACCCTCCGTTTTTGTTAATGCATGGTTTAAGTTGCCTGCTTTAGCATGAAGGTTATCGAGTCGGGTTATATAATTACACTTTAACTGTTTCGCTAATTCTGCCATTTCTGGGCGCCTAGTATCATCAAGCAAATATATTTTCTTGTTGGGATAATCTAAAGCTTGGCAACCGATAATAGTACGTCTTAGTATAAACGTTGGTTCTGAATAGGTAGGAATAAAAATGTCTACAGTAGGGTCAAAGCTGCCATCAATAACAGCTTGAGATTTTATATCGGCAGCACGCTTGCGGTCTTTAACGTTTAGCATTAAGAATAATTGAATCGTGCTGCTAACTAGCATTAGCATTTCTAACACAAAAAGTCCCAAGCTAAATACACCGTTTAAGGGGTTGACTAAGTTGAGTGTAGATAAGCTGCGCCAAGTGACATAACGCAAAGTCAATATAATTACAATACCTACTACAATGCGTCGTGACCAGGTGCGTGGTAGTGGAGAAACCCGCATTACAGCTATCACCCCTATAAATAATGCTATTGTTGGCGCCAGTAAATATTTACCAGTTACCATAGGTGCTTCTAACCACATTGGTGGGTTTTGCTGTAATTTATTAACTTGCTCAAATATTTGACTAATGCGGTGTTCACCAGCAAACCAGAGAGCGACCACTAACCCCGAAATTATTAAGGTGCCAACTAACATTAGCGTTGCTGTTTGCAGTTGCCTGCTGCTTGTCCATCGAGATTTAGGTTTTAAGTGCGATACAGACATTTTGCTATAAGTCTTGATTTAAATGTTTTGCCCAAAACTTTGCTATTAATGGGTTTGACGCAATTTATGAAATTACATCTATCTTAATAATACTTAATAATTACATAAATAGTTTAAGTGTTTATACGGTAATAGTCACCACATTACCAACAATAACCAATATAGTTAAAGGTTTTATTAGAACTGGGTGAGATTAAGCTGAAATTAAAAGCATAAAACTTAAGCAAATTCTCAACTTATATTTGTTCTGTCATCTCCTAAAAGGTTTAAATTTTAGTTATGGGACACAATCAAACGGAATATGAAATATAAATTGGCTATTCTTGGCGCCGTTGCAGTATTAATGACAAGTTGTACGACTTCCGTTAGTACTAACCAGACCGATACAGAAAAGGCGCCTTCGAGTGAAACAACATCAAAAACTGCGAGTGCGGCAATTGGAAGTTTTAGAGCAGTGGAATATCCAACTCAAGGAAATGCGCGTATTGTGAATCAAAATGGAAAACGCTTCGTTGAATTTAGCGAAAAGTTTAAAACTAATAATGGGCCAGATTTGTACGTCATTTTGCATCGGAATACAACAGTACCCGATGGTATCAAAGAAAAAGATTATGTGCAGCTTGCTCGTTTACAAAGAACAAATGGTGTTCAGCGCTACGCAATACCCGAAAATGTTAATTTAGCAGATTTTAAATCGGTTGCTATTTGGTGTCGTCAGTTTAATACGACATTTGGATATGCTCCTTTAGGTAGTAGTAATTCCAGGCGCCAATAATTTACTTTTTTATGATTTCCAGCCTAAAATCTCGGATACTTCTTTGTTTAAAGTCATCGGGTCAAAAGGTTTGGCAATGACACCAACAACACCAAGCTGAGAAAAAATTGCTTTGTCACTAGGTTGTACCTTAGCAGTTAAAAAAATTACAGGAATTGTTTGTGTAGCGGAATCATCCTGTAACTTTTTGAACGTTTGAATTCCATCCATAATTGGCATTGATACATCAAGCAAAATTACATCAGGAGATTGAGAAGCAGCAACAGTTAACCCTTCAGTACCTGAACTTGCTAGTAATACTTCCCAACCAACGATATCTTCCAAACTAGCTTGGATAACTTCTTGTATCAACTCCTCGTCGTCAATTACTAAAACTCGTTTTGGTGCCATAGAATAATGTATAATTATATACTTTTTAGCTTATGTAATATCACGTTTCCTTAGCTAATGATAATGTAAAATAAAAGGTACTGCCTTCACCTAAAGTACTTTCTGCCCAAATTTGACATCCATGTTGTTGAATAATACTGCGGCAAATGGCTAAACCCAAACCAGTTCCTCCCTTTTGACGAGAATCTGATGCATCGACTTGTTGAAACTGTCCAAATATCGTTTCTAGTTTATCAGGTGGAATACCACGTCCTGTGTCTTTGACTGAAAAGAGGACATATTCTCCTTGCAGTTTTGCATCGACCCAAACTGTTGCTCCGGGTTCAGAAAATTTCACAGCATTACTTAACAAGTTTGTTATGGTTTGGACGATGGCATCACAGGCAGCGTAAACTTCAACTTCTAGGGGAGTAACATTAAGGGTAATATTGTTTTGCTCGGCATCTCCCCGCATTAGTTCCACTGATTGCTGCATAATTATTGCGGCATTACAGCGTTCTTTAGTTAGTTCATATTTACCAGATTCTAACCGCTCTAGGTCAAGGATATCACTAACGAGTCGGACTAAACGCGCGGCACTATCGGCGGCAACTTGTAACATTCGTTTACCTTTTTCTGGCTTTTTGTCGTAAATGCCACTCTTAAGTAATTCTAGAGAACCACGTAGCGAAGTTAAGGGTGTGCGAAGTTCATGGCTAACAATAGAAATAAATTCGTTTTTCATGATTGCTATTGCCCGACTTTCAGTGATGTCTTCTAATGTACCAACATGTCCCAGTAATTTTTCGTGGCTATCAAAAACAGGGGCAGCTTGTACTTGACAGTAGCGAACAGAACCATCTTTCCGGACGTAGCGAATTTCGCTTTTTGCATGTTTATGCTCAGATACAGCATTTGTCCATTTAGCAATGGCAGAAGCTTTATCTTCTGGATGTAAAAGGTTTAACCAACCATTTCCCAAGGTTTCTTCAAAAGTACAGTTACAAATATTGTGATAGCGTGGGTTTGTATAAGTGTATTCTCCATTTGCGTTGGCTCTAAAAATACCAACAGGAGAACTTTCGCTTAAAGACCGAAATTCTTGTTCGCTATGACGTAATGCTTCTTGGATATTTTTAATTGCGGTGACATCTTGAGTAACGACGAGAACAGACTCAACGCTACCATCGCGGCCAAATTCTGGAACATAACGTGCTTGGTAGTATTTTAATCCTTGAGGACTTCGATAGCGGTACTCAAGACATCTTTCTTTGCCAGTTGCAAAAGTTTTGCGTAACTCAGTTTCAATACTAATATCAGATTCAACAATTTTTATTTCCTCACGATAAATTGTACCAATAATAGCCTGTGCTGAAATACCCAATTCTTTTTCGACGGCAGGATTTATATAGAGATAGCGTAAATCTTTATCAAAACGTGCAATTATATCTGGAGCATTTTCAACCAAGGCAATAAATTCTTGTTGACGTTGATAGAGAAGATTTTCTGCGCGTTTACGTTCGGTAATCTCAAACACAACGGTTCCAAGTCCGCTAACAGAACCATCTTCTAAAAATGTGGGAAAAAAGTTGATTAACCAATCTCGTGGGATACCAGGTTGACTAGCAGTTTCACCTTGAACTTCTAAGTTTAATATTGGTTGCCCTGTTGTTATTACTTGGTCAAAAAGTGAATCCACATTAGATGCTAACATTGATGGTAAGACATCGTATATCGTTTTACCTAAATGTTCATTAATCGCGGCGCCGTTAATATCAGCTAAAGCGTGGTTAACTGCTAAAAAACGTTTATGATGGTCATGAATGCCTATACCAATACCTGCTGCTGCTGCGGCGTTTAAAAAATCGCTCAATATTTTTTCTTTGACAGTTAATTCAGCGGTTCTAAGTGCTACACGTTGTTCAAGTTCTGCTTTTGCTTGTTTTAGTTGTTCTTCTCTTTGCCGCAAGACATTTTCAGTTCGCTTACGCTCTATCAAGTCAATTTGTACTTGTTGAAACAAATTAGATTGTTGAATTGCAATTCCGACTTGTGTGGCTAGCTGTTGCAATAATTCGATTTCTGTATTTTGCCATAATCTCGGCGCCGTACAGTGGTGAGCAATTAGTAATCCCCATAAATTATCACCTTGTAAAATTGGAACTACAAGATTTGCGCGGACTTGAAAGTTAGCTAGTAACTCTAGGTGACAGGGGTTAATATTAGCAGTATAAATATCAGATGCTGCAACGGAACCCTGTTTAAAAGTTTCGACATTGGCGCCAAAACAAGAGTCATGAATTTGCTTATCTAATATAGATTGCCACTGTGGTGCTACAGATTCTACAACAACAGTTCCATTGCAGTTTTGATTAAACTCAAAAATTATTACACGGTCAGTTTGAAGAAATTGCCGTACTTCTTCTACCGTGGTGTTAAGAATATCGTTTAATAAAAGTGATTTTTGAATGCGCTCTTGCATTTTTATTACCAAGCGCTGTTGTTCAAATTGCTGTTGGAGAGCAATTTCAGCTTGGTGTACTTGAGTAATATGATGATTTTGGCGCAAACAACTCACTTCCACTCTCAAAGCTTGTAATTCAGCAAGGAGTTCTTCTCTAGTTTTATCGCTGTCTGATTTGTGCCGAGCGTGGTTGTTCATGCACTCTTCTTATTTTCCTTTCCTCGTCACTAAATACCTCTCACCACAGGTAAGTAAATTGCTTTGAATCAATGTGTTAATTATAGCGCCCAAATCACCAACTACGACCAATACGAGCGCGGATTAAAGTGAACAATGCGCTCGCGGGAGCGCGAGCGTAGTAGTAAATTGAATCACACTGCAACTGCCGCGCGAATCTGTGGATTATCAATATTAAGTAGGGAATTGACATTCAATCCTTCATATTCGGCATACTGCTTGAGTTCATGCACAAGAATATCTCTTTCACTACGGCATATAGACTGCATCATTGCACTAATACCTTTTGGTTGAGCATTCAAACGAATTACTTGACCACCCAAAATACTAAATTTATTCAGAATTTCTTGAATAACTTCGGGTAAGGCGGTTGATGAAGCCTCCACTGCCTCACAGTTTACAGGCGCCACGATATCAATATTATCTTGTACTTTCACATGATTAGATGAAAGATGATTAGTACCACGTACCGCGACAGTCAACTCATCCAACTCGGATGCATCATTCAATTTGCGACCAAGTACGACTTGCGCTATCTCCTGTATCGCGCGCGCACTTCCTGATAGGAATCTCACCCAACTCGGTTTACTCATCTCTGACTTTTTCCACTCACTATCAAGTTGGTTTGCTAGTTCATGGTCTTTAACTTCCAACCTAAATATACCCGTGCCACCAAGTTGATTACCAACCATCAATAGCTCAACCAAATCTTCATTGCTCTTAGCAACCGACACTACACTACTACCACTGTTACGTTTAATAGTCGGTGTCGAAATAATCTTGTACTGTTTGCTTATTGAATCAATATCTGCACACGTGATTCGAGGTATTGCACCTGCGCGCACCTCATCCACTGCATCTGCTAATACTGCTCTCGAAACACGCTGACTTGGCGTCAACAATTTTAATAACTCCAGTACATTTACACTACTCAACTCATCAAAACTATCCCCAAAATAATCAAACAGTTTTATTAGTTTATTTACATCGCTTAGTACAAATTCATTGCTATATACCCAGCCACTGAAATTTTTGCCCAACTCCTCTTTATATTGTTTGAATGACTCACCTGCCGCCAATAAGGCGCCTGTCGCCAAACCTAAAAGCGTGCGTATGCTTTCCACATCCATTACTGCATCGGAGTTATAGCCACTGAATAAATAATTTTGAGCAAATTGAGCTGTTAGCAAGGCATCCATGTTACAATGACTCCTAAGAATGACTAATGAAATTTAGTTTTTACAGAAGCGCACAGACTTTGCAGGTACGGTGCGCTTTTGCATTGATATTATCCTACCATCACAGCAATACAATTAAGCATAAACTTTTATTACAATATTTGACAAACATCCGGAAACAGCTGTATGCAATTATTGATACATAAAATACAATTGCTATCAGTAGAAAATTTAACAAGAAATGAATAGATTAACACCGGCGTTGCGTTGATGTAGGCGCTTAGTACTTAAACAC
>ERZ1066124.255-NODE-255-length-46014-cov-13.208751_pt1 | contig 46014 bp, 36 predicted proteins | sample MGYA00382771_ERZ1066124 | MGnify/ENA primary metagenome ERZ1066124 (study PRJEB33369, sample SAMEA5778354) | biofilm metagenome | biome: Industrial cooling water; feature: Water cooling tower basin; material: Biofilm | place: United Arab Emirates | collected... | reverse complement strand
CCATAATTCTGATAATAGCTGCGAGCATGTTACCTTTGTCAAGACCCCAAAACCAACCGTAGCCTAGTAACCCATTTTTTATTCAATTTCTATGGCGCCGTGACCCCAAAGGGGGTCACTCGCTTAAAGTTTTGGGGAGGAGGCGCCCACTGGCGACCTGAATCCTTACAAAAAAGGTTATATCGAAGAAGAATATTCTTACGAATTAGAAGAATAAATTAGTTAAACTTCCTCGGTTGTTTCATTATCTACCAAGTCATTTTTGCCAAAAAGCATCAAACTTTGCTACAAGGAGTATCTTTGTGGCAAGGTTTGACGACTTTATTTTTTACCACAACTTATGCAAATGCAATATTTGACTGAACTAGTTCAACTAATTAAGATTTATGGCTAAAAGTCAAGCTAACAATGATACTCAAACCGCAAATGTAGAAGACCAAACTGTCGATGTTCAAGATGAAACAGTTTATCCTCAAGAAAAGGATGAATTTTGTTCACCTGAATTTCTTGACCCTAATGCCAAGCTTCCTCGTATCCAAGCGCTACGCGGTACATCACCCAAAAACTGTGGTTATTTCGTAACTATAGACCAAATGGCAATAGCAGGATGGAAAGACTTTGACGAAAAGTATTTAACAGAATATACCTACGAGTCCAGTGGCAAAACTGAACAAGGTATCCTCATACAAAACCCCAGGATGTTAGTTTGTCCTAAAACACCTGTATTAGGATATGATAGGAAATTATCCCTTGAACCTAATGCCTCAACGGTAATACTAGGAAGATATAACGCGGAAATGAAGGAAGATGAGAATGTTGGCAATATCCAATTCTTCCAAGTCTTCTTACTAGATAAGGATAATCAACCCCTCCACCAAATTCCTCTACTTTATAAAGCAGCAGGCGCCAATCAAGCATCCTTCTCAGTCCACTGGCAAGAATTTTGTAAAGAAATAAACAACTGCCACTCAATTGTTAATGGTATAGCCGCCAAGCAGAAAAATAATATGTTCTATTCTTTGGCTGTTTTCTGCTTTAAGACAGCTAGAGAACCAGCTGGAGCAAAACAAAAGAGTCCCGCTTGCAAAGTTGTAGAACACGAAGTTCCAACCTTGGAAACTTGGCGCAATTACTTTATCGGGTTCAACAAATCTAATAAAGAGTACGTATGGGACTGTCTGGAACCTAACAAACCTATGGCAATACCTGGCGTTGACCCAGTACCGATGATTCTTCCTGCTGCACCCGATATTGCAAACTTACCTCCTGGTTCACCCGACCTCGATAAAGTATCGTTCTAACTTTATGTAACAAAAAATCGTAGGTGTTAAGTATATCTAGCACCTACTTCAACATGAGTACTAGAAATTATGAAACTAACAATTGCTCAATCCGCACTTGCAGAATTAATAGAAACAGCCAAAAAGGGTGTAGCAACAAGACCAGTAGACCCTATTCTTAGCGCGCTGTTAATTGAAGCGTCAAATCAAGGTAAACTCACTGTCATTGGCACCGACCTTGGTATTAGTATCAAAACTACTGCTATAGCCAATATTCACAACGAAGGTATAGTAGCTCTCAACGCTAAATTATTGGCTGACACTGTAACCAACTTACCAAGTGGTGAACTTGAAATTGAAGTTAACGACCGCACTTGTACTATCAGCCATAGCACAGGTGAGTGTCGTATTGTAGGAGGATACCCAGAAGATTTTCCAAGTATCCCAGAATCAGAAAAGCCTATCGAAATTAGTATTCCTAGCAAGAAATTGGAAAGCGCGCTGCAAGCTAGTATATATTGCAGCAGCACAGACGAAACTAAATTCATGCTTACAGGTGTACACTTTCAAATAAACAGTGAAAATTACACTTGTGCTAGCACCGATGGTCATCGACTTGCATTTGTATCGTCTAAGTTAGATAAAAACGATGAACTCGAACTAATCAAGTTTACAGTTCCTAGAAAAAGCCTTATCGAGCTAGAGACGATATTAAGTAGAACTACCGAAAACAGCAGTTGTACTATCAAAATTGGAAACAATACTATTCAGTTTATCCTACCAAATGCAGAAATAACTTCTAGACTCCTAGAGGGAGAATACCCCTGCATCCAAAATATAATTCCTAGAAGCTTTGCCAATGAATTAATCGTCGAGCGCAAGGGAATAGAAGCCATTCTCAAACGCATTAGCCACTTTGCAGATAAAAAGAATAAAATTGTCCAAATCCTCTGGGAAGTTGACAAACACACTGCGACATTAATGAGTGGCGAAAGCGATATTGGTGATGCGGTAGACTCCATAGCAATAAACAAAATTTTAGCAGGCGCCAATAATGATATTGCCATCGGGTTAAATAGCGGCTACTTACTAGAAGCTTTAAAACATATCCCCACTGATGAGGTTGTGTTCAGGTTTAACAATAGCCTTCAACCAGTAATCCTGTCTCCTGTAGGAGGTTTAATCGACCAACTCGCATTAGTCATGCCTATTGAGATAGGGAATATGCGGTTTAACAAACCAGAAGCAAAAACTGATAACTCAGAATCAACGGACAAATTAGTAATAAATGATACTAGTAAATCAGAAGTTGAACCAAACCAACTGAGCGAAACAAATGATACAGAAGAAACGCCTCTAACTGACAAACCTACAAACAAATCCAAATCACGCAAGCGTAAGCAGGATATACCCAAACCTGAATTAGAAACAACAAGCGCGTAAACCAAAAGTATAGTCAGTATTATTACTGGCTGTACTAAGCATCGAATTAAAACAATCTATAAAATTAGGAATTGTAAATATGTATACCCCACTCCATCTCAAGTATCGTCCCCAAGTTCTTAGCGAAGTAATTGGTCAGGAGCAAATAGTTCGTACTCTAAGTAATGCAATCACGCTTCAGAAGATTGCCCCTGCTTATCTGTTTACAGGAGCTAAAGGTACAGGTAAAACTAGTACCGCGCGCGTGCTGGCAAAATCGCTCAATTGTAAATCAACCCAAGAACCAACCATACCTTGTGGGGAATGTAACTCCTGTAAGAGCATTGCAGCTTCTTGCTCACTTGATGTAACCGAACTGGATGCAGCAAGCCATTCTGGAGTGGACAATATGCGCGAAATTGTGTCCAACCTTCAACTCAAACCAATCGAAAGTAAGTACAAAATTCTCATAGTCGATGAATGCCATGCTCTTTCTAGCCAATCCTGGCAAGCGCTATTAAAGACAGTCGAACAACCACCAGAGCATGTAGTGTTTGTATTCTGTACCACAGAATTAGATAAGGTTCCCAAAACTATTATCTCCCGTTGCCAACAGTTCGACTTTAGGAGAGTTACACTCAATGAAGTGACTAATCATCTAACAAGTGTTGCTCAAAAGGAAAATATTAGCATCACACCAGCAGCAATTACTGCCATTGCTAAAGCGGCGAAAGGACACCTGCGCGATAGTCTCAAACTTCTCGACCAGTTAACTTTACTAGAAGAAATCACTCCTAGTTGGGTATGGCAATTATCTGGCGCCATTCCCGAAAATGAACTGCTCACTGTTGCAGAAAATATTGCTAAAGGGGAAATAGCAGGAAATTTGAGTATCCTTCAAGATTGGATAGAGTGCGGCAAGCATCCAATCAACATTCACGCTAGCCTTATAGACTTCCTCAAAGGGTTACTCGTTTGCAAAATTAACCGCAACAACAGACATCTGACCCAGCTTGAGGAGGATACCTGGCAAGAATTAAAAGACATCTCCCAATTATGGAGTGTCAGTCAAATTCACTCAGCCAGCAAATTACTAATGACACGTCAAAACCTGATGAAGGATGAAGCTGCAAACCTATGGCTAGAAGCTACGTTTATTGAGTTGGCGCCAACTAACACAAGCTACCAACCCTGGAAAGATTGGAAAACTGCCCAAGATGCTATCAACTGGGCAAAAGAACAGCTTCCCCACTTATCGCAAACCCAACTAGAAGAACACTGGACAAAGCTTACACCTATTAATGGGAAGAAGGCGCCTGCTTGGGTAGAAGCTATTCAAAAACTACAACAATCTCAGTTAAAACAAGCATAGATTTAATGCCCTCCTATCATTTAGGAGGGTCTACTAATAACCCAAAAAACTTATTCTAATATTTTACGTTGTAGTGTATAGATTATTATATCAAAAACTGCCAATCATCATAAGTAAATATCACTTGAATTACATAGTCTAAATGTATTAAAATAATTTAGTAATGGTTGTCAGGCGCCATCCGTAAGTGAGAATTAAAAACTGCAACTTCAAATAAAGGTTCATTTGGAAGGCATTGCTAAAAAACGTAACCACTCAACTACAAATAAATGATGCTTTTAAACGGCACCTATATTTGATTCATAAGTACTATAAGACTAAAAAGAAGACGTAACTATATATGGGCACCTGTTATTATTAAGTATATAAATGTTTAACCGGGAACATACAGAACAGCGCATTACTCTATACGCTTGGAGAATAAACGATTTTTTATACCTCCTTAGTAAAAATATAATGGGACGCACATTCTTATGACCCAGTTGGAATTTTCCCAAAAACTACTTTCAGAAATCGGAGCTTCAAGAGATACAATCATTGAGTTTTTTGCTGTGTTTTCACGTTTTGAATATAGCCTGAAGTGTGCGGGTTATATTGAGAAAGATAAAAGCTATGTGGCTGCGGACTGGGATAGATTTGCTGAGGAGTTAAATTCTTCCTTTAAGATGAAGCTAAACCGAGATACTGAATTAAAAAGCGCTGTAGACTATTTGATTAAGAACCCTCCAAAAAAACAGATTAATGATAACGGCACCCTTTCTTGGAGTAAAGCTGATTCTTGGAATGAAAAAAAACCAATTTTAGAATGGTTACTTCTTATGATTCGTCGAATTAGAAATAATTTATTCCACGGTGGGAAATTTTCTGTAGGACCAGTACAAGATTTAGCAAGAGACCAGCAACTACTTGAATGCAGTCTTCGTATATTAGAAAAGTGCCTTCGTTTAAATGCGGCGCCTGCTCTCAATGTCAAAGGATATTTTGAGAGTAAGCTTGGATAGTTTGGTATGAGGTAATTATTATAATAACAGTGGCACTTGTGACGTGCGTACTTAGATATGCGCGGTATCTGAGTACTTATAAGATTGGCGCCTGTTTTACCTTATACAAACCGTACTAACGTTAGTCGTCATCATCACCAGGCGCCCATCCAGCACCGCAGACTAGGAGTGAATAATACTTTTGTTTTATAAGTATAAATTACTTAGGGTGCATTTATAGGCATTTTTTGTTGCTTCCGCGCACCCTAACTCTGTAGGAGGTGTTTGTTGTTCCATTCGTCTACTACAAACGGTGCCCATCCATAATCAGGAAACTCCTGTAATCCTCAGTTCTGAAGTGGCGCCTGCACGCTCATAATTTTTATGTGATTTAAACATTCATGTTAAGGTTATACCTAAATATAGTATAAATAACTACATCCACAAAGAAGGCGAAAGCTGGAAATCTATTGTGAGGATGTTTTTTTCAACCTCTCTTGGCTTTCCGTAAAACAAAAAAGCACACCAAGAGAACCACTGTCTAAAAAAGCTCGGTAATCATTCGCGTTGCTAATTGCTGCTGTTTCTATATTTTTCCTCATACATTTATTAATAGAATCTTTTTCGTCAATAGCTAACTGTGTGTAACCTTTCCCGTAACCAATGAAATAACCATTCACGGCGGCAAGTACTGCAATAATTACTAAAATATAGTTTAGAGTTTTGTGGTTCATTAATAAGAAGGTAATGATAGAACTATTTACGCTTTGTTGCTGTTCGACTTCCTCAAACAGTTAGATGCCCATAAACGAGTAGTATTAGATACATGATAAACAATATAAAAATCTATCAGCAACAAATATAAAGTGTTAAAAGCTGCCTGATAAAGGTAACTAGCTAATGCCAATGGAAAAAGTGCAATGTGTTTTGAAATACTTTAATACTAGAGCGCTCATACCAGGCGCCATATAACGATGCAAGTTTATGAACGTTGGCGCCAATTTACTGATTGCTAATTAATTGTGGCGCCTGTATTACAAAATCTTCAACTCCTTATTCCTACACCAGAAGAAATATCAACCGTACTAGATTTGACACTTGGTGCATACCAACTTGGATGTTAATCTAATTGCAGGAGTCAAGCTCAATGCCATAGCAAAGCAGCATCCGCAGTATGCCCTAGTTGCAGAAACCGCAAAGTCTGTACTAAGAGTTGTAATTGAGGATGAACTATTATCACCAACACAGTTAGCTAAACTGTTAAACGAGAGAACTGACGAAACATGGAGCGTGCGGAGAGTTAATAAGCTTTTGATTGAGTAAGATTTTCAAGTACGCAACCCGGAAGGGAAAAACCCAGATTACTTACCAACCGATAAAGGTAAGGAGTACAGCAAGTTAATATTCAACACTGCCAAGGGTCGAGATAAAACAGTTCAATCGCTGCGATGGTATAAGGAAGTGCTTGATGTGCTGAAGCGGGAAGATCGGCATAGAGCGCGTATGTACAAGCTGTTCATTTGCAAGATACTCAAGTTCTTCGGGTGTTGTCAGGCGCGCTAAAACTTCGTTGCGATGAGGATGGTGCCCAAATCGTGCAATTACCAGAGCGATGTTTACGCGCTTGCTAGAAGTGAAAATTTTAACAACTCGCGGTATTCAACAGGCGCCGAGTTTACTAGTTCGGATGCTCCCGCTTGACCGCCATTTTTCCTAATTTGGTTTTCATAACAACGTGCTTATGCTTCTAAGTGACACTTTGGGCCGTTATCTGGTTTTGACACCAAAATCGAACGAGCAACAGAACGTTATTTATTAACGATATTTACTTATGGTTGTAATTTAGGATCAACTCAAGCATGAAAATCTTTTTCCGTATATATAAAGTGTTTGTTAAGCTTTTATGTATTTACGTATAATTACTAGATAATTGACCTAAAGATAATTAATTATGATACAGTGCTTAATAACCTAAAGTAACAAAGCCGTATCTGGCTGTATAACAAGGGTGTAGTTGACCTGAGCTAGCTCAGAAATAATTTATGATTGCCTAGAATCAACATAAATTTTTGGTTTTCAAAATAAATTTAATCTAGCTTTTTAAGGTAGATAATTTTTTGGATGCCTAATTATCAATGCAAAAACCATTTTAAAATATGCAGTAAATTGTATTAAATCCAATAATAACTAAATGAATTAACACTAAAAAACAAAATATAGTATTTTTTACTCTAAAACTGTCTGAGTGTTCTAAAATATTTCATGTTACGGGAACTGTTTCCGCAGTTCTGAAAGAAGGTCTATTGTCAAAGAGTACAAGGAAGTAGTAGCAAACTATATTTTCTTGCTGACTGTAAACTAACACTAATAGATTTGTTATTTCATGTTTATTTGTAATTCAATTTCTATACAGCAATGAATAACTTTGACAATAATCAAAATATTAATTTACCAGGAACTGTCATAGACTTACTTCAGTCACAATCATCAAATCCTCTTTCTAGCCAGTTAGACAATATTTGGGGGAGATCAGGATTAGTTCCTGTCTTCCCTCAACAAGTAGTAAATCTGACAACAGAACAAAATATAGGCGATACATTAATTGTATCAGGAAAAACTGACGAATTAACTACACTGAGTTTTTCATGGACAGAACGAAACGCTGTTTTTAATAATGAAATTGGCGTTTTTGTTGTAGATGAATTGGGACGAGTTGATGGTGTTGCTCCTGGAGAAACAGGGTATGCTAGAGCCGCTATTAATAGCGCGACAAGAAGAATTATCTTTTCGAGCAGTCAAAAGACTGGAGCTCATCAAGAATTTACCTTTGCTGCTGGCGAGCGTTTGGCTTTTTATCTAATTCAAAATAATTCTACCGAAAACTGGCTGTTGTCCAACCCAGACAATCAAATAGGAAAAGGGTCTTTGGCTCTCTTTTCTATAAATGGAGTCAATCCAGAACAATTTGACCATGTTTCGGCTCAAACTTTAAACAATGGTTCAGTACAGTTTAACTGGGAAGATTGGACTGGAGGAGGAGATCGTGATTTTAATGATGTGGTATTTTCAGTTGGCGCACCTAGAAAAGCGTTAAGTGTACCTGGTGAAACAGGGCAAAAAATCAAGACAAAATTTACTTGGACTGGTCGCGAAGCTGATTTTAATAATGAACTAGGATTATTTATTGTTGATGATGTCAAAGGAAGAATTGGTAATTTATTACCAAAAGACCCAGGATATGCTCGAGCAGCGTTAAGTAGAGCCTCGAGACAGCTAATTTTTACCAATGGGCAAACACAAGGGGCTATAACAAATTTAGAATTGAACGCACAGGCATTTTTTGGATTGTATTTAATTCAAAATGCGACAACTGAGCAATTTTTAAGCCAAAATCCTGAAAATATAATTGGTGATGGTCCTTCTGCTTTCTTTTTTTTCCCAGGTGCAAATCCCGATGGATACGACCACATCAGGGAACTCGCCAAGGGTGAGTTTGCTTGGGAGGATTCTACAAGTGGAGGTGATGGCGATTATAATGACCTAGTTTTTCGCTACGAGTTTGATTTACCAATTGGTGAAGATAAAAATGTTGAAAATAAAGATGGGATTAAAAATAACACTCCTGAAATAATTAGCCAAGCTCAGACTGAGTTAATTGTTCAGCGTAACAGCAATGTCCAAATTAAGGGAATTGCTTTAGAAACAACTCAAGTTAGTTTAGGAGAAATACAAGGTCAGGCATTTTTAGATTTTGACCAAAATGGTCAACTATCACGGGAAGCTGGTTTAGATGGATTGGCGGTAGAATTAGTCAATGCAATTACAGGAGAAGTTTTAGCAATCCAAATTACTCGCAGTTTTGATGTAAATGGTGATGGCAAGATTGACCCGTTTGCAGAACAAGGATTATATCGATTTACTAATTTGCAAGCGGGTACTTATCAAGTTAGACAATCCCCAAATACAGCTTATTCAATAACAACCGCAGCTGCATATAACTTGACATTGAATGGTGGTCAAAGAACAGGGGGAATTAATTTTGGCAATGCTCAAAATTATGTTTATGATGTACGGGGAATTGATGCTGACGAAGATACTCTCACATATAGTTTAATATCCGCACCTCAAGGAGCAAGGATTGATAGTTTAACTGGTAAGTTAATCTGGACTCCATCTGCGATTGGAGAATATGCTTTTAAAGTGAAAGTAGCAGATGGTCGAGGTGGGGAAGATATTCAAGAGTTTACATTAAATGTTCTCGACCCGAATCGTTTACCAAGTATTTCTTCTAAACCTAGTGGTAATGCAACAGTAGGGCAAAATTATACTTATCAAATTGTTGCTGATAATCCCGATTTTGATGGTTTAAATTTCCAGTTAAATCAAGCACCACAGGGAATGAATATTTCCCCCGATGGTTTAATTCAGTGGACACCGCAAGCAAATCAAGTAGGCGCCCAACAAGTAAAATTATTAGTTAAAGATGGCCGGGATGGTGAGGTTGAGCAAATATTTACAATTTTGACAAAGCCTGCCAATCAAACTCAGCCATCGTCCTTAGATAATTTCCGACCTATAATTACCAGCGACCCCATTACAACACCTCGTCAGCAGTATACCTATGATGTAGATGCAATTGACCCAGATGGCGATGTGTTGAAATACTCGCTTTTAACAGCACTCCAAGGGATGACTATTGATGTAAATACAGGGTTAATTTCTTGGAATCCAGGTACTCAAGCACCTGGAGATTATAATATAAGCGTTCGGGTGGAAGATGGTAAGGGTGGTTTTGATAATCAAAGCTTTACTCTCGCGCTGTCGGATACAATTCCAGGAGAAATTAGTGGAATAGTTTGGGAAGATTTAAATGCTAATGGGCTAAGAGACACTAGCTTTGTTCAAGGTGCAAATCCGGATGTTGTATTTATTTTAGATGTTTCTTGGAGTGCTGATGACCCGTTTGTAGGTTCGTCTGTTGGTGATTTAAATGGAGATAGGCTCGCTAATACAATCTTAGATGCGGAAATTGCTGCTTTTATTGCTCTCAATCAACAATTAATTCGTCAAGGATTGGGACAAACTGCGAGAGTTTCGGTGATTGATTTTGCAGGTGGTGCATTCTCTAGAGATATGATTCCCGGTGTTCGTGGAACGCAGTTAGTAACAAATCCTACTGGAGATAGCGACAATAACAATATTGTGGACGTTGAACAAGTTTTGCGCTCGCTACGGACGCGCCCTTCTACCAATTTTGAATCCGCACTTCAAGAAGCAGAAAGAGTCTTGAGAACAATAGGTACAACACCAGGCAATGGTACGATAGTATTTTTATCTGATGGTGTAAATACAATTGGGGGTTCAGTAACAGATGAAGTTAATAAGCTCAAAGATTTGGGTGTTAAATTGTACGCTTTTGGGGTTGGGGAGGGTGCTGCGCTAAATGATGCAGATAGACTCGATGATGATTTAATTACAATTGACTCCAATGCTAAGATTTTCAGAACTACTGATGAGTTGCTGGGTACTTTCAATGATTTAGGCAATGGTGAAAACATTGTCGAACCTGGTTTAGCTGGTGTGAGGGTATACCTAGATACGAACAATAATGCGGTTTTTAATGCAGATGAGCCAAGCCAAATAACTACAGCTACAGGTCAATATCAATTTACTGGATTACTTCCCAGCACTTACACGGTGCGCCAAGTTGTACCCAACCGTTACGCGCAAACTTTCCCAACCAGCACAACATCTAATCTTGGTTTCTATACAGTTAATTTAGGCGCTGGGGAAATAGTTGAAAATCGTAACTTTGGCAATCAGAATGCTACTCCCAAACCTAATCAATTACCAAACTTTATCAGCCTACCACAAACTGATGCTCGATCAGGAAAACTATTCCGTTACGAAGTTACAGCAACAGACCCTGATGGAGATATTCTCACCTACAAATTGGTGACTAAACCGACAGGTATGGCGATAGATTCAGAACGGGGTGTATTAATTTGGCAACCTGCTGCTGACCAATTAGGCAATTTTAATGTTGTCTTGCAGGTAGAGGACGGTAAAGGTGGTTCTGCAACACAATCCTTCCAAATAAATGTTGTTGATGGGGTAGATAGAGAACTTCCTGTAGTTGATTTAGGCTTTACTAGCAATGTTGTCAATATTGGTGAGAGCGTCACGTTCCAAGTCGCTGGTACAGATAATAATGGTATTGCCAATATAGCCCTAACTATCGATGGAAACCCTGTTACTCTCAATGCAGGTTCTGCAACAGTCCAGTTAAACAAACCTGGTGTTTTCCAAGTAGCCGCAACTGCAACTGATACCGCAGGAAATATCGTGAAAAAAGATTTATCCCTGCGCGTACTCGACCCAAGCGACACTACGGCGCCAGCGGTTGAAATTATTAGCCCTCAAACCAATAAAACTATAACCAACCTCACAGATATAGTTGGTAGTGTTAGCGATGATAATCTGGAATTTTACCGTGTAGATTACGCACCTTTAGACCTAGTTGATATTAATAATCTGGCTGCTGCTGACCCTGATTTTGTTACTATCTCTGAAGGTAAAACAAATGTTAATCGGGCAATAATCGGTCAATTTGACCCCACAGTCTTATTTAATGGTAACTACGTACTGCGAGTTACGGCTCAAGATTTTAGCGGTAATATTAGCTCGCGAGGTGTTTTCCTAGGTGTTTCTGGTGACAATAAAATTGGTAATTTCCGACTAGAATTAACGGATTTATCGATTCCTTTAGCAGGTATCCCAATTCAAATAAATCGCGTTTATGACACGCTCCAAAGTAGTTTTTCTGGCGATTTTGGTTTTGGTTGGAATTTGGGAGTTAAAGATGCCAAAATTCAAGAATCTGTACCACTAACGGAAGCTGAAAAACAAGGTGTACCGTCATTCTTTGGCGCCAACCCCTTTACTGCTGGTACAAAAGTATATTTAACAAATCCAGAAGGGCGCCGTGTTGGTTTTACCTTTGACCCCTTTGTTGCAGGTGCTAGTTTGTTGGGTGCATTTTGGAAACCTCGGTTTATTGCTGACCCTGGAGTTTATGACAAGTTAGAAGTTGATGATATTAACCTGCAACAAAGGTCTGACGGTACCTTTGGATTGTTTCTATTTGGCTTCGCTTACAATCCCTCAGAATATAAATTAACTACCAAAGACGGTACAACTTACGAGTACGACCAATTTACAGGTCTGCAAGAAATTAAAGACCGCAATAACAATACTTTAACTTTCCGAGATAATGGTATCTTCAGTTCTACGGGTGCAACGGTAGAGTTTTTGCGAGATACCCAAGGACGAATTACTCAAATTAAAGATCCAACAGGAAAGGCGATTCTTTATGGTTATGATGCTAAGGGTAATTTGGTCAGCGTCACTGACCGCAACAATAATACGACCCAATTTATTTACAATAATCCCAATCGTAGAAGTTTCTTAACTGAGATAATTGATCCCTTGGGACGTAAAGGTGTTCGTACTGAGTATGACGACAAAGGACGATTAGCGCGAATTATTGATGGTAATGGTAATGTCACTAATTTGGGCTTTGATGCTAATGGCTCGGTACAAACTATTACTGATGCTTTAGGTAATCCTACAACGTTGGTCTATGATAATCGCGGTAATCTAATTCAAGAAATTGATGCTAATGGTGGCATTATTCAAAGAAGTTACGATGCTAATAACAACTTACTCAGCGTCAAAAATCCACTTGGAAATACTAGCACCTACACCTACGATAAGATAGGAAATCTTCTCTCCGAAACAGATGCTCTTGGTAATAAGACAATCTATACTTATGACGACAATAATCAAATACTAACTATAACTGATGCGCTAGGTAATCTATCGACTAATACTTATGATTCGAGAGGTAATTTAATCGGTCGCCAAGATGCAGCTGGGAACACCGCAACTTACACCTACGACGGTCAAGGTAAACTCTTAACTCTGACCGATGCTGATGGAAATATAACACGTTACACCCATGACTCTTTGGGTCGGGTTACAACTTTAGTCGATGGGAATGGAGAAACAACTCGTTTTGTCTACGATGGAAACGGTAATATATCTAGCATTGTTTCAGCACGCGGTTTTGACACTAGGTTTACCTATGATGGAGAAGGTCGCTTAACTAAAGTTACTGATGCTCTTGGTAATGTTAGCCAAGTCGAATATAATGCTGCTGGCGATCGCACTGCTGTAATTGATGCATTAGGTAGACGAACTGAGTACCACTACAACAATAAAGGCTTACAAACGGAAATTATTTACGCTGATGGAACTAAGGAAAGTTTTATCTACGATGCTAACGGTAATCGTATCGCCAGCATTGACCGCGCTGGACGACAAACTAATTTTACCTACGATGCGCTAGGTCGATTAATTAACAGAGACGAACCTTGTGGTTGTGGTGCTGCAGTTAAATTTGAGTATGATGCTGCTGGTCGGGTGACAGCAAGCATTGATGAAAGAGGTAATCGTACAGAATTTAAATACGATGCAGCAGGACGACGTACAATTGTACGCGACGCGCTCGGCTTTGAAACTAAATATACCTACGATGCTGTTGGTAATGTGATTCAAATTGCTGATGCTCTCAATCGTCAAACTCAATTTACCTATGATTCTCTTGGTCAGCTAACTAAAACAACCTTCGCTGATGGTACAAAAGTACAGAACCTATATGATGAATTGGGAAGAGTTATCAAAGAAATTGACCAAAATGGTATTGCGACAGAGTTTGAATATGATGCACTAGATAATTTAACGGCTGTTATTGATGCTGCTGGTAATCGCACATCTTACGAATATGACAGTTACGGTAATTTGCTCAGTAAAACAGATGCTTTAGGACGAACTACCCGGTATGAATATGACGCTTTAAATCAGCGCACAACTACAATTTTACCTCTCGGACAAAGAGAGAATTACACTTACGATGCAGTAGGAAATATTACTAGTATCGCCGATTTTAACGGTCAAATAATTCGTTATACCTACGGTTTAAATAACGAACTGCTACAGGAACAGTTTGCAAATGGTTCAAATGTTACCTATACCTACACACCAACGCTGCAACGCGCTACAGTTACTGATAATCGAGGGATAACAAGATATACTTACGATTTACGCGACCGTTTAACAAGTCGTACAGACCCAGATGGTTCCCAAGTCACTTATACTTATGACAAAGCAAGTAACCGTACATCAGTCACAACAGCATCTGGAAAAGTTTCCTATACTTACGATGCTTTAAATCGTATTGATACTGTAACTGACCGTAACGGGGGAATTATTGACTACACTTACAATGCAGTTGGTAATTTGATTTCAACAAGTTTACCCAACGGTATCACGGAAACAAGGACATACAATGCTGTAAATAGTTTGGTTTCTTTAGAGCAACGTTCAAAAACAGGTGCTGCAATTGCAGCATATTCTTACAGCTATGACCCAACTGGACGGCGAAACCGTATCGAAGAAATTAACGGAGAAATTACAGAATATAACTTCGATTCCCTTTATCGTCTCAGCAGAGAAAATATCACTACTCTAGGTAATGGTAATAGAAGTATCATTTATACCTATGATGCGGTCGGTAATCGTTTAACACGCAACGACTCAGCAAATGGTATTTCAACTTACATTTATGATGCTAACAACCGCTTGCAAAGTCTTTCTAGCAATGGTGTAGCTACAACCTACAGCTACGACATTAATGGTAATACCCTCAGTGAAAGTAATGCAGGTGGAACAACAACCTACAACTGGGGTCAACAAAACCGCTTGCTGGGTGTAACAACTGCTAACGGTGATATCATCCAATATCAGTATGATGCTGATGGTAATCGTGTTGCAGAAATTGTCAATGGGTTGGAAACAAGGTTCCGTTTAGATGATGGTCAGCAGTTTTCCGAAATTATTGAAGAGTATGCGCCTGACGGTACTGCTAAAGTTACCTACACTTTTGGCAATGATTTGATTAGCCAAGCGAATAGTGGAAATATAACTTACCAGCATGGAGATGCACAAGGTACTGTCAAAGCGATTACGAATAATCTCGGAAATCTAACTGGAGAAATTGCTTACGACGCTTTTGGTCGCGTCTTAAGTCAAACGGGTACAACAAGCATTACACACCAATACACGGGTGAGCAATTTGATGTAGAAACAGAATTAACTTATCTGCGCGCTCGTTACTACGATGCTGAGGTTGGAAGGTTTTTATCTCGTGATGCTTTTGAAGGTTTTCCTAATCGACCTTTGACGCAAAATCAATATTCTTATACGGAAAATGACCCCGTAAATGGTACTGACCCTAGTGGAAATGCAACGGCTTTAGACTACGGTCAAATTTTAAGAGGAATTGCATTACCAATTGCTAAAACAGCAACAAGAGCAAGGCTAAGAACAGTACTTGCTAACCCAGATGGTACAATTGTAAGACCCATATTCGATATTCGCGGACTTCCAGTTGCAATACGCATTTCTTGTACTTTCCTAAAAGCAGCTTCTGGTATTTCGTTGGGCGGAACTGGTTTACTGAGTCCTGCGGTGGGTGATTCAATTTGCGGTTTTGAAAGTACACCTAGCCCATGCGATCCTCTTAAGATCGGTGCTAAAAAAGTAGGAAATGAATTTCAAAAACCCGGTGGTTTATCGCAGGCTGAAACAGAATTCAATAATCTTCCAGGAACTGAGCGGTTTACTTCGGAAAATCCTATTGGAGTTAGACTCACTAATGGAGGGTTATTGAGAGTTAAATTTTTCGATGGTGGAGGAAGCGCAACTCTTAGGGATTTCAGCAGTGTTGGAGAAAGTCGGGTCACAATCGAGTGTAATAATATTCCTGGACGTGGGACTTTAAAAATTCGCTATTTGTAATCATGAATCAAATTTAGATACAAAATTGACCATACCTTCAGTAAATCGAAAACTTTTTTGAGCGAACTAAATAATAAGGGTTTGAGACAATGTTTTTAGTCTGACTTATGTCGAACGCATGTTCTATATGATAGGGTCTCGTTACAAGGCAATCCTTTAAACCCTTGTTATACTGTTATTTCAAATTGTTAGCTTTGAAGCCCAAAATTATTTATTGGTAAGGCTTCTAAAAAACTTTGTGGTTTAGAGGTTGTTTGAAAAGTGTCTTTTTAACTAATGTTTTGCACATCGGAGTACTTGTATACGGCGCTAAAACCTTGATTTTTCGTTGTAGTGACCCTAAGACAAAACATAAAATTATACTTTTGGGACTTTTCAAACATCCTCTTACTGACCTTCTATACTTTGGTGTGTCCTGTTTTTCTAAAGTAGTTAAAAATTTTTATATAAATCTTATATATTAAAAAAAAATCTCTGGTTATTTAACCAGAGAAAATCTTTTAGTGATAACTCTTTAAAAAATGTTATTTTCCGGTGCCTAACTCCCCAAACTTCGGACTCCACCAACCCTTAGTAGTATGGAAATAAACGGCTTCTTTATGTTTGGGGTCATTTTTTGCTTTAGGGTTTGAGCAGCGAAGCATTGTTTTTTGTTGCCCGTCTTTAGTATATTGATACTCTTCAAGAGGGCTTTTGCAGACAGGACAGGAATCTTCGGTAAGTTTACAAGGCGCCTTCGGTTTATTAGAAACTTTTTCGGTAATGCCTTTCAAAAAAAAGCAGCAAGCTATAGATAAGTTGCTGCTTTTGTGAGCATATAAGTGAATTTCTAAGAAAGCCAGAATAGGCATTATAAATAAATATTTTTAAATTTACATAATTTGACCGCACAAGCAATAATAGAGCTTTGGAAGAAACTTATTGCTCGTGCGGGTTTTCGCTACTACCACGTGGATTAATTTGATTCTCTTTGAAATTCTTGCTTTTGTTCTGCATTTAAAGGTGGAAGCTCTTCACGATAATAAAAATTAGCGACTTGGGCACACTGATTAGTATATACAGCGCGCGCTACTTTCGATTTATTCAAGTCACTCCGCAGCAAAACATCAAAACCAGCAGTCCGCTCTTTATAATCAGACACTGCTGTAGTCAATTCCTTTGTAACAGAAGTATTTGTGTAACTCGCTTGTAACTCCTCAGTTGGGGAGTAAACATCCAGTTGATTAGGCGCCGACTGGGTAAATAGTCTCTGAGAATTAATACCTTTCCATAAACCAAGCTTTTCACGTTTCAAAGCTTCCATTACCAACTCACCAGCAGTATCTGGGGTAGAGGGTTTTATCCATAAAAAGCAAGCTTTATCATTTTTGACTACAAGTCTAACTTTTACTCCGTCTCCATCAAAATGATAATTGTCTATTAAATCGTTAACCGAATCGACTGGAGGTAACTTCTTTGCAGTTGGTAAATCTGGTAGCGCTTCAGATTTTACAACAGGTTCGGATACAGCAGTTGAAGCTTCTGCTGGATTTGGTAAGGTTAATTGCTCTGTACTACTAGTTTTAGATGAACAACCTATAAGATAAATCAAAATTGAAAATAAAAAGATTTTTTTTAAGAGCATAACAACTATATCAAAATTAAACTAATAGCCTCAGTATAAATACCAGATAACCAGTTGGGTTTATTTTCAGTAAAAATATTGTGAATATTTTGTAAATCACCACATTCGCATACGCTTTTATCAAGGTGTAAACATCTAGTAGTTATACCTCAAAATGGATATATACTTCAGTAAAGATTGCTTACAATCTGATTTATCAAGGGTAGAAAATCTAGAGCAGTTGGAATCAATACTATTTGAGAACTTGGATAGAGCAATATTTATAGTCATTGACAGCATTCACTACAGAATTGAGATTATACCAGATGCCCAGCGTGACTTTAAGTTAGACAATCCTACTATTTGCTACTATTGCCAAGACCCAGAAGGAGAGAAAGTACCCAAAACTCCCGGACAAGAAAATCATGAAATACTCTACAGAGAACTAACTCTTACTAATCTTGATGATTTAGGGTATTTTATCAATCGATATCAAGGGAATCATTATATCCTCGACATAAAAAACTTAGCATTCGTAATTCATAAACAAGAAGATTCATGAGTTACAATCATAGAAATTTTATTACCAGAGTCGGTAATAAAATTATTGTTGATGAAAATAAACTTGATATCTTTTGGGAAGATACTACACCCATCCCTAAATGGAAACCAACGACTAGTCTTACCCCGTACCCAAAGCTTAAAACTTTGGTAGTTGATATCGAAACTGCGGGAATTAATCCTAGAGAGAATCGCATTTACGCGATTGGTTGTATGGACGAAATGGGAAAAATATTCATTTTTATGAGTGTTTGCGAAAGCAAGATTCTTAATCAGTTTGTGCAACTACTAGAGAGAAGTAAACCAGATCTAGTTTATACCTATAACGGGACAGAGTTTGACTTGCCGTTTCTTATCGTCCGGTGCGAGTTACACGGTATCAAACATCCATTTAAACTTGCATCTAAGAAGCGTACTATTGCAACTGCCGAAGTGAGGGGCAAACCTCTGGAAATTCAGGAAGTATTTATTCAGGGTTGCCAGCATGTAGATATTTTCATCTGTGTACTAAGGTGGGATTTTGTCGCTAAGGAACTAACTAACGGACGTTCACTCAAACTTGCCGTCTTGGAAATGGGATTGCGTACTCAAGCGAGGTTAGTTCTCCAATATGAAGAAATACTTGCTTGTTGGAAAGCTGGTTATGGTAAAGGGTGGGGAAAAATCAAAAAGTATCTTATCTATGATTTAGAGGATACCAAACTTATCGCCCAAAGACTTGTACCCTCTTATTACTACGAAGGACTAATTGTACCAAGAACAAATCTACAACAGCGCGCGCTTGGTGGGAACGGCTGGAAGTGGGAACGAATTTACGAACATCATTATCCAGATTACAAACCCAAACCCGACCGCAAGTACAAATTCCAGGGAGGTATAGCTTATTCCACACCAGGGTTGTATTACAAAGTTGCTTACATTGATTTCAGTTCGATGTATCCCAGAACCATAATATCGAAGGGGATTGTTTCTTACAAAGATATTGACCGCATTGGGTTAGGTATTCTACAGTACCTGGTTGATGAAAAATCGAGGTTGGAAAGTCTCAGCAGAAATGGAGATATTACCGCCAAAGACAAAATTGCATCTACTAAAATCTTGGCTAACTCGCAGTTCGGCTTCTTTGGAACATCTGACCTACCATTTAACGACATGGAAGCTGCTGCTCTGATAACAGCTTACGGGCGCCGCATCCTCCAGTATACGATTGATATCATTACCTCAAATGAGGGAATACCCGTCGAAGTCGATACAGACGGTATATTCTTCACTCATCCCGACCCGGAAAAGGTATATACAATCCTCCAATCTCAACTACCAAAAGGGTTAACAATCAAACTAGAGTTTATTGCCAAAGCAATGTTCGTTCCTGAAAGGGGAACCAGAAACTATTTGCTGTGGCTAGAAAACGGCAAGATTATCCGTAAAGGCAGTTGGAGAAGTCGCTCTCGCTCTAAATTTGAGAGAGAATATCCTATTGATTATTTAACACATCTAATCAAGGATATCTCAGAAGCTGAGAAGTTTCACAATAGCATTAAATCACGGATTTTATCTGGTAAGTATCCTCTGGAAGATTTATCTATCACTCGCAGAATACGTGAGCGAGAGAAAGAACTCCTCAAAATCGGAAAAATCGGTGATTTAGTAACTTACTATCAGGGGCTTACAGGAATAGTAAATATTAACAGTCAGGAAAAGTATGCCCGCCAATATTATCTTGACCTTATCAACCAAAAAAGAGAAAAAATTCTCCAAATAGCTAATCCTCTAGTGTTAAACAGCAACAAACAGCTAACCCTGTTCTAATTATAATTGACAATGGCTAAGAAATTATCACTGCTCAACAAAAAGCAGCGCAAATGGCTAGACAACTTCCTCAAAGACAAACTTGGCGCCAGATTAACTAATGTGTATAAATATAACGATGACGACCGAGTTGTAGAAATCGAGTGGTTTGAATATACCATCCCTGTTGTTCTTGATAGCTACACACTAATTCAAGGACAAATATCTTACAAAATAAAGGTAAAGCTGAGAAAGTTTGGCGACCCTAGAAAAACAGCCGAATTTTCCTACAAAATAACTCAACCTCAAAAACAATACGTATCCTATAGGCTTAAGGAGCAACTATCAATCGAGCTTCCACAAAGCTACCTTGTACCCACCCCTCAAAATCCTGTTGTCATTAAACCCAAAGCAAAAATCAAGAAGAAAGTTAATGAATCTAAACAACTCACTCTACCTTTGTCAAGAATAACTTCCCAGTTAAATGATATAAATCTTAAAACTGGTGGTGTAGTACTATCTGAGCAGGAATTGCTTCTAGAAACTACACCTCACCTTGATTTAGAGACTGGTAAAGAGATAAAGCTTCCCACCGCTATCATTAAAATCCTTCAAGAAAAGAAAGCAATTCTTAGAGAATGGGAATCAGCTATATCATTATATCAAGTAGCTGGTCCGTCAGCAGTATTGTTATACCTTCAAGAGTTGGATGGATGGCGCCAATTTCACGGGATTCAACCAGATATTTCAATACAAAAGTCCAAACAATCTGCGATTGAGAAGCAAATAGCTAGTGACAATTAGATTCAGCAGTAAGTATAATAGTGCCACAGTTTAATCTGTAGTACTATTTTTTATTTACTCCTAAGAGAAATCCTATGATCTCCCCTAACCCCCGTGAATTTGGGGGGAAAAGAAGAATGGTTTTAGTTCTCCTTAATAAGGGGTAGAAATAAGAGATTTTAGCCCCCCTTATTAAGGGGGGTTGGGGGGATTAAACCTAGGACTACATATTAAATACAACTTTTAAAACATTTTATAGAGTCAAAAAATTACAAATAAACTATGAATAAACTAACAAAAATCATAAATAAGCATCCCAAACTAATTTACAAAATTTTAGGCTATATATTTATAATATCACTCTTATATACTGCATTATTTCAATCAATAACATATTTAATCGTAAGTATAATTTGTTATGTTTCAGCATCGCGCTTACAAGCTAAATTTAATTTAAATAGTTTAGCTCCGTTTCAATTATTACAGTACGATAAAAAATTAGATTTATTAGAAGCGGAAACTAAAAGTCTAATTCAAATAGTTATAAAACTCAATGATAAAATTAAAAAGATGCAGAAGTATTAAATATCACCGCTTACTGGCTTACGCATTTCGTGAGAGAATTTACGCCAAACGTTTGTACAAGTATGCCAGTAAAATTAGTTTATGGAGAAGATATCTACCTAATTTCAAAAAGGGTAGAACAATTGACTAAAGAGTTTACTGCTAAAGAGTGGGAAATATTTAGCTATAGCAGAATTGAAAACAAACTATCTGCAATACCTCAAGCTATTACAGATGCCAGAACGGTTTGCTTGGGAGAGGGTGGAAAAATTGTTCATATTACAGAGGGCACTATTTTTAATAAATGCTCAGATGAAATAGTATTGTGCTTAGAACAAAATTTAGCCAAGATACCCAGCCAAAACTTACTGCTAATTACTTCAACGAGCAAGCCAGATGGCAGAAGTAAAGCAGTTAAAATACTACTCAAATATGCTGAAATTGAAGAGTTCCCGCTTATCCCCACTTGGGATAAACAAGCGATAGAGAAACTAATTCATTCATCAGCAAGCGCGCGCTCCTTAGAGCTAACCTCTAGAGTTATAAGCTATCTAGCTGAGGCAATAAGTAACGATACCGCACGAATCGATAGCGAACTTACTAAACTTAGTACTTACTCAAATGGGAAAAAGCTGGAACTGGAAGATGTGCAAGCACTAGTTAGTAATAACAATACTAGTTGCATTGAACTTGCTCACGCTATCAAGAGTGGCAAAGCGGATACAGCAGCGCTGTTAGTACATCACCTGCTAGATAACAATGAACATCCACTCAAAATAATCGCATTTCTCATTAACTGTTTCCGTACTTGGCTTATAACCAAAGCTGGGTCAGAAGCAAAACTACCTGACAACAAAATTTCAGCACTTGCCGAACTTACCAATCCTAAAAGATTGTACTTCCTCAAAAAGGAAGTCGAAGCTGCAAGCACTACCAAACTCAACCAAAGCTTAATAGCACTTATTCAACTCGAAAACGAACTCAAGTCTGGAATTGACGACTTTATTCCCTCCATCATCAAAACTTGTACCATATGAATAAATTCGACGATATAGTCGGGCAGCATACCGCAAAACTTATCTTAAGTAATGCAGTTGCCCAAAATCAAATTGCCCCTGCATACCTATTTTCTGGCACCGAAGGAGTAGGTAAAAATAAGACTGCCTATTTGTTTGCTTCCTACTTGTGCGACACCACAGACATGCTCTCTGTATATCCCCAAGAAGAAAATCTCTCGGTAGGAATAGAGCAGGTACGCGACATTATAAGCTTCCTATCAACCTCTCCTATTAAGAGCGCGCGCAAAGTGGTAATAATTCACGACTGCGAAATTACCATCAACGCAGCTAACACGCTACTTAAAACGCTAGAGGAACCGGGAAGAGCAACACTCATTCTCATCACGTCTCAACCAGGCAGCACTTTACCCACCATCAAGAGCAGGTGCCAAACAGTACCTTTCAATCAATTATCTAGTGATGAGATGAGCCAAATACTCAATAGCCAGAAAATTAGCCTACATCAAAACTTGGTAGAAATTTGTTCTGGTAGTCCCGGTCGCGCGATGAAACTGCACAGCTTATTGAATACCGTACCAGAAAGTATACTTGACCACTTACAGGCGCCACCGCAGGATGTGATAACAGCGCTTGAGGTAAGTAACTGGGTAAGCAAGCTAGATAAAAAAGCACAATCACTGTTACTCACTTACCTACAAACAAACTGGTGGAAGCTAACTAAAAGAACAGCATTGCTAGCTAAACTCACAACAGCAAGAGAACAGTTCCAACATCATGTATTACCCAGAAATATCTGGGATGCGCTGCTCATACCGTAAATTCGGCACCTAACAAACTTACCAACTTAGCCGACCGCTAGTTAACAGCTAGCGGTTTTTCAATAGGAGAAAATATGCAACAACAACTTTTTGATATTGGACAAGCAATCAAAAGTAGCAAAGTGAAGGGAGAAGGGGTATTCACTCCTGAACTACAAAGAATGCTTAGGACAATGGCGAGCATAGGGATAAATACAACAGTATTTGCTTGCTTATTAGAAATAGCTGAAGTAGACAAAGAATTAATCAGATATTTAGCTGGTCCAATTCTCACAGCAGAAAACCAATGGAAAGACTCAATACCAAAATGGGTGATTAATGCAATAGCAATTGATAGATTAGATACAATCTTAGAGGAAGTAAATAAAGGAGAAATAGGTGAGTTAGCGGCGCCAAGCGAAGTGATTGCCGTAATGATGCCTATTACATTTCAGGCGCCACTAACTTCCGAGTGGACAAACGTATACTTGTGGGCATCGTATCAGACTATCAGTAAGCACAAACCATTTCCCGATTATAATTACGACAAACTTTGGGAAAAGATTGGCATCAAACCAATTGAATATAAGCAAATTAAAGACAATTACGAATATCTTGCTAGAGATATTCGCGCTCGTGTGATTAAACATGCTAGTAAAGAATGGGGAACAAAGCTTAAGAAGCGGGATTTACAAGTACAACAAGAAGATAAACCTATATTAACAAATGATGTTCAACTATCTTTATTTAACAGCTTATAAATAAGATGATTGGGAATTACTGTTAGAGATTGTTTGAAAAGTATCAAATTAACTATAACTCTAGAAAATTCCCCCTGACTCCCCGCGTAGAAGAGGGTTGGGGGGATCAAACCTAGAATTACGTATTAAATATAACTTTTCAAACATCCACTTTATATAAAATACTAGCTTCCTTTTTACCTCGTTCATAAAAAGGTAATACATTTGAGAAAGCATTATGCAATAACCAGTTTCTACCCTCTACCCATTCTTCAATATTCTGGCTAGCAATAAAATAGCCAACCCGATAAGCAGCAGCAGCTAAACTAGATTGAAAACTACCACTAGCACAAGAAGTAAATGGTATCAATAATATTATATCTAGATTCTTATCATCATAACCATGACCAACACATACGTAATAAACTACTCTCGTAACCAACCTTGATAGTAGTTGCTGACGGTCAGTTAATTGTGTAATAAATGGCTGACATTTAGTATAAGTTTCAGGTTTATTCAACCAATTTTCATGCTCGAACTCTTCTTCTTCAACGTCATCTAAAGTATTATAATACTCCCAAAACTCCTCATTATCATCAATGTCGCTAACAAAGAAAAAATCCCCATAGGCTACTATCTCATGAGTGAGATAATACATCGCATATCCCCAACATACCTCATCAGTTGAATTAATAGTCAAATAAAAACTATCTTCTCGATGACCAAAATATCTTTCTTTATTCAGCAGTTCTAAGCTTTGATAAACTAGCCCGCGCGCGAAACATGGGTCAGCAGGATTAATATATTTACCAGCGATTTCTTCATCAATTATATGCATCGCTATTGCAGCAAGTGCATGATAACAAGCAGCATGTAAACAAGTCGGGAAAGCGGGAATCAGTAGTTCTTTAAGGGATAGCCGAATCGCGTCATCCCAAACACCAATCCGCACTGTGTTGGATACTTTTCTAAAATGCTCAATCTCAGAACCAAATTCATTAAACCAAGTGGAATTATCTACTAACAAAGGCGTAGAGTAATCATCCGTAATATTCTTTTGCTGGTCTTCCAAATGTTGTATCCACATTAAAGCAAGCAAAACTAACTTACATTTCACGAATCTTGATTTTAGAGGACGTACTGTATCAAATTCAAATTCCATAAATTATTAATAAACCCATATCCCATACATTTATATTGCCCATCTAAGTGAGATTTATATCGACAAACCTTATAAGTAAATACAAATCACCCGTACTAGTGATAACAACCACAAAAAGAACATGTGCTAACGCAATCAAAATTTGGAGTGTTAGTAATCGCAGCCTTAAATATGGAATATATCAACAGAATCACATTGGTTGGTAGAGCAGGTCAAGACCCCGAAATCGTATACTTTGAAAGCGGCGCCGTTAAAGTTAGCCTGTCACTGGCAGTCAGACCTCCTTACAAGAAGAAAAGTAAGGATAAAGATAAAGATGACACCTTATGGTTTGATGTCATTGCTTGGGGAGTGACCGCAGAAATAATAAAAGACTATGTATTAAAAGGTACTCAACTTGCTCTACTTGGCGAATTTGGGTTTGATAGATGGACTGATAAAAGGTCAGGGGCAATGCGTTCTAAACCTGTGATAACCATCCAAACAGTTGAGTTAGTTGGTTCTCGCAACCAGAGCGAAGAAAAATCCTCTACGCAGCATGATTCCGCTACAAGCATAGCTAACGCCAATTTCTAATGATTGAAAAACAACCCCAGTTAATTAACTAGCTGGGGATTAACGAATTAACCAATTAGTAATATAAACTACAACACCATGATTGAAATTAACACCTCTGTAATCATCAAGTCCCTAAATGAAAGCCATGACAAGGAAGGTTCGCTCATATGTTATGGTTTAGCCGAATTTTGCTACCGTGGCAAAGACGGTCTAGTAGTCGATGAAATCCCCTACCGTTGCAAAGGAACTCCAGCCTTAGATATTAGAAGCAGCGGAGAGTACTCGCAAGGTATAGTCAACGGGTACATCGATTTACAAACGAGCGAAAGAGATACCTATAAAGAAAAAGTTGCTAGTCTCGTTATCAGGGGTTTTATGGGAATAGGAAAACCTCTCCAAGAAGTAGTTCAACCTGAGAAAGTTGAAACCCCTGACTTCGCACAAGAAATCTTAAACGAAGACGACGAAGAACTAAGCGATACTGCTCCATTCTAATTAACCCCCACAAATCCACATGAGTACCCAGAACTCGTGTGGATGTTATTTTTCTGAAATTTTAAGTTTTAATAAAATTACAACTGTTAGCGGTTAGTCACAAATATCATCATGTTTACGCTCCTTAATTAGGTTCTTAACTGGCAAGGGTTGAAACCCTTATTTTCTCGTCAGTATTTTTTTAATCGGTTCAATAATTGTGAGTTGTGTAGAGATACTTGATCTCGGAAATATGGTAATTTTATATCCACTCCTGTTTTTTGCTTGTATGGCAATCAATAAAGAACCAAATTACCTACTTGATAACCACATTACCTGTGTATAACTCTGAGATTATAATATTCCCATTCCCTGGCGCTTTTCAGGACGTGTGACAGATAGTTTAGAACCCAATTACCTATGTACACGTGTGACAGTTAATTAAGAACCTCATTCCCTACTTAAGAACCACATTCCCTACTTAAGAACCATATTCCCTATGTACAAAACAAAAACAAAAGTACTTGCAGCATTTAATCAATCGGGCGGCGCAGGAAAAACGACTTTAGTTCATAATCTTGGATATCATCTTGCCAAAAAGCATAAAGTCTTGCTTATAGACATGGATCCACAAGCTAGTCTAACAACATTTATGGGAGTTGAGCCAAAAAATTTAACTGAACAACAAACAATATACGCTGCTATTACCGACCGTGGAGAACTGGATATCTGGCACGAGCCTATACATAATATGCACCTTGTGCCTAGCAATAGTTTTCTTGCTGGCGCCGAATTGGAATTGGGAAGGGATATTACAACCGATAGTCGCCAAAAGCTAAAATTTACACTTGAAGAAGTAGTTGATAAGTATGATTATATCCTTATCGATTGCCCTCCTTCACTGGGTTATTTGAGCATCATGAGCGTAATTGCAGCAACACACCTTATCATACCTGTACAAACCGAATACAAGTGCTATGCTGCAACAGAACAACTGCTCAACACGATAGGTCGTCTTAAAAAGGGTGGGCATAAGGATTTACAAATTGCCGCTTTTGTTCCAACCCAGTATGATGGACGTACATTACAACACTCTGGTATCCTAGAAGGCTTAAAAAATCAAATTGAAAATCGCGCCCACATAACCAAAGCAATTCCTAATTCCGTAGATTTCCCTAGTGCATCACAAGCACATCTTCCGCTTGCATTATGGAAGAAAAACCACCCTGCGGTTAATATCCTAGAAGAAATTACTAACCACCTCATTAGATTGAATCATGCAAACTAAAAAACCCGAATTGAAAGAGTATAGTAGAAACACTCTTGATGATTTATTTGGAGGTCAGGAAGAAAAACCTGCATCTGCTACTACCCTACCTCTATCGCAAATTGTTCGTCCTACATCCCAACCCAGACGCTATTTTGACGAAGAAAAACTACAGTCCCTTGCTGACAGCATCAAAGAAATAGGACTACTCGAACCAATAGTTGTTAGAAAGCTGGAAGATAGTAAGTACGAACTGATTGCTGGAGAGCGGCGCCTAAAAGCAAGCCAAATCGCAGAATTAAAAAATATCCCTGTCAATATAATCGAATGTGATGACACCGCAGCCAATCGCATCCGTCTAATCGAAAACCTGCAAAGAGAAGACCTTAATGCCTTTGAAGAAACCATCGGTATATTGGAATTACTCGCAATCTTGTTGGAAACCGACACTGAAGACGTAGTTTCTATACTTTATAGAATGGCAAAAGAAGATAAAGGGGAAGCAGCCCAAAACGTTTTGGGCGGTTCTGAAAGCCTCACCATACAGGAGCTTTTCTCAAAAATAGGCAAAATTACCTGGCAGTCCTTCGTAACCACTAGACTTCCTCTGCTTAAATTACCTACCGACATTCAAGAAGCATTAGCTGGTGGATTAATTGAATATACAAAAGCATGTGCAATCGCGCGCATTAAAGATAGCAACCAAAGAGCAGAGCTATTAAAAAAGGTAATCGATGAAAAATTATCTTTATCTAAAATCAAGGAAGCTGTAGAGGTTATTCTAGAAGCAGGCAAGCAAGATACGCAAGACAAGCAAGAGACTCCTACCAAAAAATTAGTGGCACAGATTGGAGAAATATCCTCACTAATAAAAAAGGACAAAACACTACTGCAAGATAAGAAAAAATTCAGCAAAGTAAATAAATTAGCACAGCAGCTTTTAGAGTTACTTCAATCTTCAAATCAAGCAGAGACGGTGGAAGCAGAGTAAAACCCACGAAGCTACTCAGAATAAGGAGTTCCGCCTTTTAGAACTCCTTTCTTTTTCAAAACCAAGTTATGTGAGACCTTCTGATTTTTACTCAACATGCTTCTAAATTACCGATATTACTCGTAAAACTGCTATTAAACTTTGGAATTGTAATAATCTAGCTGGGAACATGCTGAAAGGAAATTAATCTGAGAAGAAAAATGAGCGTTCAGCAGATGCAAGTGTGAAACAACATTAACAAATCCGTAGGGACGTTTATCATCGGCAGCATACAAAAACCTTGACAAGTCATGTCCCAAGCGAGAAAGTATATTGTTACACTTTTTTAAGTAAGCTACATCTTCAGGACGCGCGTAAATACGATATCCTAAACAACAACCTACATCCCAAGGTTCTCCTGTCTCATAAATAGGGCAAAATATCGGTTCTACAGCAATATGGGAACGCTCTAAGTGAGAACGAATCAAACCACTGGTTGATTCAACAAGCAACTTTGGAATAAGTAAAGTATCTTGGTAATTGTTTTTCATAGCAATAACCCCTATTCAAGCAAAATAGGAAGTAACATCAACGCGATATTGACGCTTGCAGCCAATATTTACCAATGTAGGATGATTAGAAAACCAATCAAAAAACTCGTGTATAACTTCATAAGGAAGGTATCTTGATAGCCAGCCAAACAGCACCTCATGAACAATTACTGTTTTATAAGATGAACCTTCTTGCAATTCGGAATTGGGAATTTCATTAAAACGCAAAGTTTGCTTCACATTTATCAAACTTTCAGAAACTTCTTCTTTAGAATCTTTGCCTTCAGATTTAATTAAACGCTTGGGACGGCAACTTACTGGCAAGGTTTGTAATGCCCAATAATTAGTACACATCTCATCAGAAGGAAATAACGCGCGCAAAATATCTAGCGCTACCCATTCCAGACCTTCCGAAGCAATAACAACACGGATAGGTGATTTTTTGTAATAAAGAGTTTTTACCTCCAGTGGTTCATAAGTGCCACCTCCCGCACCAGATAATACCTTATTAACTCTCCTTCTCTGAATACGATTTCTAGTAGATTGAACACTGATGTCTTGCCGTGCTAATAACATAAAAACTTTCGCTACGTAAAATCTAAAACGTCAACTTTATAAACATAATAATTACTTACGTACCGCAATTCCCACAACAAATTAGTATTCGATAATCTTGTAATACTAGAGTTTGAATACATTACAGATATAAGTTGAAGTCAAGTAGAATGCTTATGCGTTAAAATTTTCCACTTCTACAACAGTTGCTAAAGCAAGCTTCAAGTGGAATATACATCCATGTATCATGATTCACTTTCAAATTTGCGGCATTTGGATATCCAACGCCAACGGTAACTGTTTTAGTCCTGCTATACAGTTTAAAGATGGAGAATTTATAATTCGTACTAACGACTGGTTAGAAACTAAGATTTGGCGCCGTTACAATGGCACTTGGGACTGGAATAGTGACCATATTGCCTGCCATTTGGGTAAGTTAATTGAGGGCGATGAATCCAAAGGTTATCCCGATGTATGGGAATACAAAGGCTGGTTAGGTCACCACCAATATTTATAAACATAAATTTACTCTTATATAACCGCAGGCTAGCAAGCTTGTGGTTATTTTTCTGCTTTAGCACTACCTAACCATCTACATCTACAATCTGTCAAATTTATTCAACAGGCGCCCGCTAACTATACAGCTGCTTCGCAGAAAAACTGTGAACAACTCGTATGGGATAAAACACCATGAAAGCTAGATTTATCGACGCTACAATTGCAACTTTCCAAATCGCTTACTTTGGCTGCATTATAGTAGCTTTTGGAACAGTAGCGTTAGTGACACTCCAAAACTATGACAGCAACAAAGTTCAGTCTAACTTCGAGCAGTTAGGTTCACGGTATCAGGAAGCGTTCAAAGCCGATTTAAATAAATTTGGACTTTAATCTTTAAATCATATTTAATAAGCGATTGTAACTAATACAATCGTTTATTTTTTACAGGCGCCTAAAGCGCAACATTTATGGAAATAACTCTTATAGGAGATGTCAATATGCCTACTAAAACCAAGAAAGTTAGTTTAATCGACGATAGTTCAATGGGCGTGTTTCGGATTAATTCCTACAATGAGCGCAAACTCAAAGCAGTCTACTACACATTACAGGAGACTTGGGGACTAACTCTACAAGCACAGTCTGGAACTAAGTGGAATAAAGCTAATTGGCAAGAGTTTAAAGCCAAGTTCGCTGCTACGTTCGGCACCGTAGATAATCCTAAGTATACGGCAGAACAGATGATTGAGTATTCAATTAAACACTTCAATAAGGGTTTAGAAGAATTACTCGAAGTCAACAAACGTAGCTGGAAAAGACGCGAACTGTTTAAAGCTTTAGATGCCTTGAAAAATTAAATAGTGCCTGCATCTACTTAAATAAATCTCACTCGTAATTGGGTGAGGTTTATTTTTTTGACAGGTGCTGAACGCACAGAATTCATGAAAAAGTTCCGTATAGGAGAAACAATCATGGCTTCTAAGTCTAAAACCAAAGTTGTAACTATCGACGACTCAGCAATGGAGCAATTCAAAGTTAAGTCATTCGATGCGCGAAAGTACAACGCAATTTTCTACACGATTCGCGACCTCTACGGCAAAGAATCGAAACGGCAGTTAGGAGAGGATTTCGACTGGACAGCTTTTAAAGCTCAGTTTGCAATCTGTTTTGGAACTCCTGAAGAACGTCGTTATAGCTTAGAACAATTGCTAATGTTCGCGCAAGTTAAGTTTAATATGGGCATGGAAGACCTCTTAGCATGTAATCGTAAATCCTGGGAAATTCGCAAGAAACAGGAAGAACTTCGTGCTAAGGAAGAAGGGATTCTGGTTGATGATGTCCCAATACTGCTCGGTTAAGGATTTTTGCGACAATTCCGGGCATGTAGAGACCGATAATTTACGGTCTCTACAAGGTTTTGGGTTTATCAGATTTTCTTAACCGAGCAGTATTGGATGATGTCCCATTTTAAAACGAATAATTTGAAATAACTTAGTTAGGGTGTAGCTGTCGCGCGCAGTTAAACTCTAGCTGATTATTTTTTCTACAAAAAGCATTAATCAGTATGGGAAAATAACTTATGCGTATTTCAAAACAAGAAGTAACTTAAAAACAGGATAGTCTAGCTACCCACTTTGACTCGTCTCTAGATTGAATAATGCCTACACTACAAACACCAAATACTCAATTTTTACTTACTTAGCTTCTCCAATTAGGGTAAATGCTGCCCAATCTTTGGGTGGTTTATCCTTAAATTTGAGCATTGCTTGGCGTAATGCTTGGGCTTTATCGAGTGGCTTTTGCTTGTTAAGGAGATTTTGATAAAATTCGGTCATTAATTCGGCTGTGGGTGCGTCGGGGACAGCCCATAGGGAGACAACAACACTTGGTACTTTCAAACTAATAAAGGCGCGTGATAAACCAATTACCCCATCACCTGTAATCCTTCCCCTACCTGTATCACAAGCGCTGAGAACAACTAAATCAGCGTTTAGTTCTTGTTTAAAGTTTAAAATTTCTTCCGCAGTTAGCAAACCGTCGTCTTTACCAGAAGGAGCTAGTGCGATTGCACTTCCTAAGCCTCGCAGGTCATCGAATAACCCGTGTGTTGCTAGGTGAATGATTTTAGCTTGAGGCATTTTTGCGACTACTTCTGTTTCGGTAGCTGCTTTACCGATGAGGGGTTTGGTGTTGAGTAGTTGGGGAGATGATATGGCTTTTGCTTCTTCTTCTGCACCAGGTAAACTTTTTAAGGATGCATCTGGCATTGTGGGATTACCGACAACTAAAGGTTTCCCTGGATTTATTTGTTTTTTCCCTTCTTTTGCTTTGCGAGTTAATTCTAATACTTGAATCGAGGGTGCAGTGAGGATGGTATGTTTTTCGATGAGATATTTATCATTTTCATCGATTAGTGCAGGGAAGGGCACTAGGAAAAGTTCTCCTTGAGGAATGAAAATTACACGCTGATTGTCCTCTTTAGGTAAAAATTGGGCGATGGGAGCGATTAATATTTTATGGAGTTTCTTTAAGTATTCGGTAAGATTTTCTTTTTCAAGGTCGGGATTAACTGTGATTAAAAATTGGTCGCGTTTGCCTGTAGTGTTAATGACTGGAGTTGTAGTTCTGGAGGCATTGCGGTAAACTCCAAATGATTGGCGAGAGTTGTTAACTAGTTCTTCTAGGTTAATATCGTCTGCTTGTAAATATTTTTTGAGGTTTACTGGTATAAATTCTATTTTTTCGTCATTGGGTTTGACTACCCAGATATAGAGTTGTGATTCTTGCTTTTGTGCTTTTTCTTCGTTTGGTGATTCATCGTAAATAATTGAGTATTGGACGATAGTGGCGTTTTGAGATTTGGCAATTTGTTTTATTTGATTTATATCTGGTGGGGGAATAGGTTTTGATTGTTCTTTCGGGTTGGGTGATAGTCGTTGGTTGAGAAGTTCAATGAATGCTCTGGCACGTCCGCTTTCACTCACTTTTAATGCCTCTTCATGTTGATTTTGATCGATTAATATTTGTTGAAGTAGACGATAAGCACGGGTTTGTTTCTCAAATATGGAAATTTTATTGGTATCATCTAAGTTAAAGCGAAGAGTGTCAAAAATCTCAATTGCATTTCTGAGATGTTTTTCAGCTTCGGGAAGATTATTTGCTTTGTATAGAGCATTTCCAAGATTGTAAAGAGCAGTTACTTGAGCTTCTTTATTGGCTTGTTGATGTGCTTGGGTTAAACTTTTTTGTTGGTAGTCAATTGCTTTTGAAATATCACCAAGAGTAAGGGAAATATTACCTAAACCTGCAAGTGCTTCGCTTTTAGTTATTGATAATCCCTCTTTATAAAGTTGAGTAGCTTTATTAATGACAATCAATTTTCCATTATGACTAAAATTAGCATCATTTACGCTTCCTTCAAACTTTTTAAGTATTGCAATTTGTCTACCACTAATATCCCAGATTCTTGCAGTACCATCATAGGATGCAGTTAGAATAAATTTACCATCATAACTAAATTTAGCAGTCTTAATCCATCTTTTTTCATGCCCTTCAAGTTTAGCTAATAAATTACCAGAAGTATCCCAGACTATTGCAGTATCATCGTCTGACGCAGTAACTATTAGCTTGTTGTTCGGACTAAAATTAGCATCCCAGATATTACCTTGATGTCCTTCAAGTTTAGCTAATAAATTACCATAAGTGTCCCAGACTCTAGCTGTATCATCATTGGATGCAGTGACTATTAGCTTATTGTTCGGACTGAAACTAGCATGTAAAACACTTGCTGGGTTTGCTCTGAGAGTAGCTTGCTGCTTACCTAATAAGTCCCATACTTTGATTGTATTATCTCCAGAGACAGTAATAATTGACTTATTGTTGGGACTAAAACTTGCACTGAGAAGAGAATTTTGATGACCTTTTAGTTCTGCAATCTGCTTTCCATAAATATTCCAAACTCTGGCAGTTTTATCAATTGATGCTGTAACAATAAATTTACTATTAGGACTAAAAACTTACCATTGCGACTAAAATTAGCACTGTTAACGCTACCCTCGTGTCCTTTAAGTTGCCTTTCCTCAGCATAGTAATCGATAAAACTCCCCGATACCGGAGATTTTTCAACAGGTTTAGCTTCAACTTCTGTATTTGGGGTTTGGGCAAATACTTGTTGAGCAGGTAGGATTGGTAAATGGGGCAAATAAGTCGAAACCATTGCCACGAGAGCGATAAATACCGTTACAATTCTTTTCCGGTAAGGCATGGTAGTAAGGATGGGTAGCAGTATTAAAGTAAAATATATTACAAATTAACAGGCAAGATAGTCTCAGTAAACGCGCTTAAGCGGCGCCGATAAAAATTCATACACAGTCTCTCCTTGTATATGTCAGATTAGACACTTATATATATCTCCCACATTTCGGAGCTTATGTAAAAAAATCTCACAATTACGGGCTAAATTAAATTCTGATTTTCAACGATATTTTCTCTATTCAGAGTAATTTAAGAGAAAAATTAGCTTATAACGGATGGCGCTTTCGTAAGCTTGATTGCAACAAATTAACTAATAAAACACCAGTAATTCCACTATAAGCAAGTGTTATCAATATTTCGGCACCAAGCATCACAAAGAGTATACTTAGAGAACTTTTCTCTGATATGATACTCAGTATGGTGAACATCAAGAACAAACGTACAATCCAAGCCAGAGCATTCACATTCATCCACCAGACAGCTTTATAAAACTTCACCCTCAAGGATGTAAGCAAAATCAACCCTTGAGGCAACCCGATGAGAATTCCCACTGTTGTTGCCAGCCAAATTACTCCAAAGAATGTCGTCATGGAATCTAATTCTTTTTGTGTAATTGCCATAGTAAAAAGTGCGAGCGCAATCACGAATAATACTAACAACCATCCAAAAAAGCATCCAAGTATTGTCGCTAGTAACCACCAAATAGAGTTACGCATGTAACGACGTAACACTAACCACTGAGCGACTCCTAATATTAATCCTTGAAAGAGTCCCACTAAAATTAAAACTCTTTGTAAATTTTGATTATCATTGATGGAAAATACTGTACCTACAAATGGAATTATTCCTATACCCAGTAATTTCGCTATGAGATTGGCTAACACCCACTTTTCAAATAAAACAAAACTAGGTTTCTTTTGAAAAGCAAAATTATTATTTACTATTTGCATTGCCTTCTCCCTGATTCAATCCTATCAAAAATTTGTGGCATAAAATCTATGATTAGCTATTTTTTGAATACAAACAATGGAAAAATAAAATTATTATTATTTTTCATTTAATGTCATCCATATCAACCATAGCCACCCAATAGGAGAAGAAAATAATCCGGCGCCAATAGCTATGAGAATCAGAAAAGTTGTAAACAAGCAAGGAGGTACAAGTAACATTGTTAGTAGAGCAATTAAAAAATTAGTTTTTCGGACAATCAATACAAAAATCCAAATGAATACTAAGCTTGCTATTCCTAGAGAGACGATAACATCAATATCTTTTTGTAGCAAAGCTTCCCAATAATTAGTGCTTCGACTTCCAACTATAAAATGACCTATTGATGCTAATGCTGGGGGAATAAGCGATAAGCTACCAAATCCAAAAATGTTAAAGTCATAATTTTCATATGCACAGGAGTGTAAATAAAATATCGCCAAGATGATTCCGATAATTACTAATATGGATAAGATTATTATTATTGTAATCATATTTGATTTATCATCTTTTCTATAAATATATGTAAATTAAATAATTCGGGAAAAGCAAAGGTGAAAATCCTTTATCTTCTCCCAACATTCAACTCTATTACAACTTCCAAGCAGCCCCAATTTTCCAAAGAGTACCACCACCATTAGTGAAATAAGTTCCATCACCATAGAGGACTATATTTTGACTAATTTCTCCTTCTGCACCAGCTTGTAAAACAGCACCCGTACCTAAAGAAACAGAGGAATTTCCATCACTTAGAGAAACCGCAGAACCACCAATACCTGCATAGATATTTGCATTTTTACTAATACCAAAATCATAGGTGACAGTAGGAATAAATAGAGTCGCGCAGAGATTACCCTCACAAGCTCCTGTAGCAGTAGCACGAATTGAAACTGGCTTTAAATCCCAGCGTATAGCTCCAGCAGCAGATGCACCGCTACTATCAGCAGCAACACCAACTCCGATATAACTACCATTCATTCTTTGTTCGGCACTAGCTGATTTTGCAGAAAAGAATGTAGAAATACAAGCGAATGTAGAAACAGCAGCAATTGTGGCGACGGACTTTAATAAGCGTTGCATAATAACTCCTAGTGATGAATGAATAATTTTTGAGTTTTGATTATTACAAGCAAATGGTAAAAATTACGGCGTTGCTGAATCATGGGATGGTTTTGCCTAATTTCTAACGAATTATTAATGGTTTCAGGCACTAGTTCATCCCGCAAATAAGCAACGCCAAAATTACCATTTATTTTTGATATTTCAAGGAATTATTAGATTTCAGATTCGATGATTTTTAGCAGATTGACGAGTCTGAAATCTAAAAATATTACCTATCTAATTGTTTGTGCAGTTACAGCAGAACATTTTCCTGCATCATCACAAATGGCAAATCTTCTACTACCATCAGGCTCAATTGCAAATAGAAAGTTATCAGCAATATAGGGATGTTTCCTACTGGTTCCTGCGTAGACGGGGTTATATCCCAATAAAACTAATCCATCTGGCGAATTTTTAAGATACATTGTTTGGTCAACAGATTGTTTTCCTAAGCTGGGATGGTAATATCTGGTTCTCATGCTTCCCGAAAATCCATTCATTACGAGAACGCTTTCATAGACAATTCCATCAACGCTGTATCTCAATTTCCAGCTTCCGTAAACTGGAGAATTTGCATCAGTCACTTGAGCAATATAATTGGAAGGTGCGGTTACAGGTACTTCCGTCAAGGGGTTTTTCGCATTTGCTGACTCAATACCAAACAATCCCACACTCAAAGAGAGAAGTGCAATCGCTCCAGTTCGTTTGAAGTTCATATTGTGAATCTCCACCGTTATGCTTTGTACTTACGTATATCTCCATACATCTAAAGGTTATGTAAAAAAAGGTCAAATCTTTGCTGTATAAGTATTTTCACGGTCATCAATATTTTCCTCGCGTGGTAGCAAAAAAATTACATAAGCTCAAGGTCTCAGAGATATATGGGAGTAACACACTTGATTACGCATGGTTCACCCAGTTTTTCTGAAGTTAGAGAAATTGAAAATTAACGCCAGAATAAGGGTTTGGGCGAAATGATATTTTGGGAGCAGGCGCCTTTAGCATGATTAGATGTTGATTAGATGCGTCCAAAAGCGGTTGTAATTTTAACCAAACGCTGGAACCCTTATTTTCTCGTTCCGCATTTTTCCGAACTCTAAAGTAAATGAGCGGAACCGTGCGTAATTAAGGTTAATTCCTAGAGATGCTGAGTTCCAGCCCATAAAATCCCAAAAATTTCTCCCTCTGCTCCTTGATTCACGGTAATATTTTTACCAAACACAAAAGGCAAAATCACTATGGGAGTGGTGTCGAGATACTGGATATGGGTGAGGGTGATTGGCTTAAGTACATGTCAAAGTATTGAATTGAAGGAGGTTAAAGCTTTTTTTCAGCAAGAATTTCCTCAATTCACTCCAGGTAACGATGTATCGGATCGGGATATTCAACGTCAACTCATGCTGTGGTTACGTCATGACGATAACCGTCGTCAAATGGCGGAGCTATGTCTACGTTGTTTTATATCCAACCAACTCCGCCATATTTCTATTACATTGGAGAAAAATTTGGAGGAAAAATTTGGTAAAACCCATGACTTGACAAGTAATCAAATATTACTTCTTGTTTTGGATAAACCTCGAAAAATTGAAGAAATGCCAAATTTCTCTAATGCTTCCACTTTAATTAATCGTATTTTAGAAACATTCGATACCGAGAAGAGCAATCTCTCGACTTGGACAACTAGGATATTTTACAGCGATAGAGAGGTAAAAAACTTATTACTATATCATGGAATAGAGCTAGTTACTGATTGGATGATTCTTAGCTATGTAACACCTGTAAAGTTAGAAAAAATTCTCAAAAATAATCTTTGTAGTGCAGGAGAAATTCAACAATCATTGCAATTACTTAATGCTTATCACCAAATTTATCGTAATCAGCTACTGCAAACTCGAAAAGCTGGTACTAAAAGTAGATATCCAGAGCCAACGGAAGAACAGTTACGTCAAATTGCGGAAAAATTATTTCCTAATCGTAGAAACTATCCTCTAGACTTTCTTCAAGATGTTCGTAATAAATTACAAAATATTGCTCGTTTTATTCGAGAAGAACGTATTCGGATTAGGCAAGGAATAACATCAGTAAACCCTCAAGATTCTTGGGATAATATCCCTGAAAGCAATCATAATAGTGAAGAGGAGCAATCAGAGTTTTCGAGGTTATATAATTCTTCATTTGATGCCTGTTTTACGAATGCTGTTAAAAAAATTATTGAAGCAAGAATTACATATTTTCAAGCCAAGAAAACTGCTAAATATCAAAAAAAATTAAAAAATTTTGTAGAAGCAATGCATTTATTTCACTGTGAAGGAGTTCCCATGACAGAAATTGCTCCTAGTATAAATTTAACTGACCAACCTGCTATTAGCCGTTTGTTAGAATTAAAAGGTTTACGTAATGATATTGGTCGTAATACGTCATTGTGTTTGAAACAATGTATTTTAAAATTAATTCAATCTCAATTCGATGATGATTTACCTCCAGATTGGGAATTAAAAGTACAAAATTTTTTAGACAAGGAAATCAAAACAGTGATTCAAGAAGCAGAGCAAGAAGCGAGAAACGGTCAAAGGCAAGCGATGAATAGTAAAATGGCTAAAGCTATTTGTGAATATATTTGTCACTATTTAAATAGTAGTAGAGGTTAGTATGAATAATAATATTTATGATTCAATGGATGATTTAATTGATAATTTATTTGATTTATCCGATAATATTGAAACTATAGAGTTAGAACCAGAACAATGCGAAAAAGCTTTACAGATTAGTCAAGATATCAGAATAGAGAGAAAACAATGGCATGTTTATCTTCAAGCTTTGGCTTTATTTGCATTTGCAGAATGGCTGGAAAAACGAGAACCTTCACTTTCTATTTCTCACACTGTCCACCAAGAGATATCTTCAATATTAAAACCTGAATATGCCAACTTAATTAATGCTGTTTATAATTTACAGATTGGTGAGTTTAAAGTTTGTTTAATTCCCATCATTTCTTTTAGTGAGGATGGAGTTACGATTCCGAGAGCAGTAGTTGATATTGCAGAATTTAATAATCATTTTTATATAGTCATTGCAGTAGAAGAAGAATTAGAAATTGCTGGTATTAAAGGATTTATTAGTTATCAAGATTTAATTAAATATAAATCACAATTTCAGCTAGATAAAGATTGGACTTATCAATTGTCTTTAACTTTATTTAATCACGAAGTTGACGAATTATTAATGTACTTACAATGTTACTCACCTGGACTTATACCTTTGCCAGCAATTCCGAATAATCGTCAAACTATTCTAGCTCAAATGCAGAGGCAACTTGTGAATTTATTACCTCAACTAAATAACCGTCAACTCTGGGAAGTTTTAACTTGGGAACAGGGTGTAGCTGTTCTTACAAATCATGAATTAGTTAAATGGTTATATGATAATTCTACAGAAAATTCTCAAATATCAGCTTTGCATTTATCAGATTTTATCACAATGGTCAGTCAACAAGCGGTAAATATTCAACGTTGGTTAGACAACCAAATTGATGACGTGATGCAAGCATTTTCTTGGCAAATGTCACCAATGCGGGGACAATTATCAAATGCACTTCCAAGTTCAATACGTGAATCCTCAAATTTCAGCCAAGAATTAGCAGGTATTCTCGCAGAGATTAGACGCAATCTTGAAATTCCGAATATAGCTAATTATTTTCATCAAGATATTGTACTAGAAGTTTCTTTACGAATTTATGTTATTGTTTGGTCTCTACCTGATGATGAATGGACATTATTAGTAGTATTGAAGGTTCTTCCAGGAAATCAAATACCTTACAGCTTAAATTTACGAATCAGCGACCAAAATGAAATTTTAGTTGAAGAACAGTTACAACCAGATACATATCATGATTATATATTTGCTCAAGTTATCGGTAATTATGAAGATAAATTTTTGGTAACGCTTACTTCATCCAATGGTGAGGTGAGGACGTTGAATCCATTTGTATTTATTAAAGAATAGATAATATATAAATAGAAAAAGATGAAAAAATGAAATAATTAAATGATATAGTAATAAAAAATTAACAATTAAACTAATTAAGCTAAAAAACACTAAAATGACTAGTAAAACTATTTTTAAACTCAAAGTTCGGCAATTTACTTCAATTTGTAATTTTGAATTAAGTTGGGGTGATGGTCTGGTTATGGATGTTAATGTTAACTATCCTTTCTCCCTAACTCAGAGTTATGAAAACTGGCATAGAGCGTATTTAGATTATTATGTGAGATTGCGAGGAAAAAAGGGAATAAGCGGTACTGGAAGCACACCTAGAGACTTTCATAAACAACTGGTAGAGGCAGAAGCTAATTTATTACACGACTTCCAGCAATGGTTATTAAGTCCTGAATTGGTTAGCATAAATAATAAAATTACAAAAGCAGTAAGGCAAACTTCGGAAAAACAACCTGTTGAAATTTTCCTCACTTGTACACCTATTGAAATAGCAAAACTTCCTTGGGAAAGTTTTGATACAGATTCTGATTCACCGACAAAAATACGTATTACTCGTAGTCCTGCTAATATTTCTAATGAAGTAATGCATCCAATTCGTCGTAAAATTAGAGTTTTAGTCATTTTGGGAGATGATAGCGGGTTAGATTTGGAAGGTGATAAACAAGCTATCAAATCTCTAAATTCCATCTTTGATGTTCAGTTTACTGGTTGGAATAAAGCAACAGATACCACAAATTTTGATGCTAATGCGCTCAAACGTCAAATCATCAAAGCAATTTCTAATGAAAGAGGTTGGGACATTTTATTTTTTGCTGGACATAGCAATGAAACTCAACTGACGGGAGGGGAATTAGGCATTGCACCAGGGGTTGCATTATCAATGCAAGAAATAGAAGGTTCGCTTAAAATAGCTAGAAAAAGAGGATTAAAATTCGCTATTTTTAATTCTTGTAATGGAATTAATATTGCGGAATTTTTGATTAATTTGGGGTTGAGTCAAGTGGCGGTGATGCGGGAACCCATTCACGATCAAGTTGCACAGATATTTTTAGTCAAGTTTCTCCAGGGTTTAGCTGAATATAAAGATGTTCACACTGCTTTATTAGATGCAAGTCAGTTGCTTAAAGAAGATGAAAAGCGTGTTTCCTATCCTTCTGCTTATTTGGTTCCGTCCTTATTTCGTCATCCAGAAGCCAAATTATTTCAGATTCAACCTTTTAATATTACTTCAAGAACTAAGCGCTGGTTGCCGACAAAATTAGAGGCAAAATGGCTTGCTGGATTATTACTTTTAAGTTTATTGCCATATGCACAAAGTTTATTACTTGAACCACGTATTTTAGTGCAAGCGATGTACAGTAAAATCACGCCAATAAAACCACTGGAGACAAAACCACGTATTTTATTTATAAAAATTGATAACAAATCATTTAATGCAGATAAAATAGAACAAAGATATCCTCTAGATTACAGTTACCTAGCACGAATTATTAAAGCCCTTTCGGACAGAAATGCTAAATTAATTGGTATAGATTATATTTTAGATCAAGCTGATAATCAGCCAGCTAATACATCTCAGCTTAAAGCAGCAATTCTCGAAGCTACAGCGAAAAAAACTACTTTTGTATTTGCCTATAATTATTTGGAAGAAGACTCACGAAAAGGTAAAGTTAGTGAGAAAATTATTAATCGTCAACAAAGTAATTATAGTGATGGAAGCATATACCTTTCACAATGGTATGTTGAGCTACCTTTATCAGGTGAAGTATGTATTGGTAAGAATGATTGCCCTTTTAGTTATTTGCTAGCATTATATTACAAATTACAAAATACAAATACAACAATTATAGAGCCACATCAATTTAATTCTAGCAGTAAAAATTTAATTGATTTAATAAACTATCAAAAAAATATTGATGAAGAAATAACTTTTTTTCAAAATCTACGTTCCTATGATATTTATGATTTACGTAAATTCCAAATAGATATACTTGGACGCAAATCGTCTATATTTAGTTTCTTTGAATGGTTTAGTCCAATTATCGATTTTTCTATTCATCCCGACAACGCTTATAAAAATATATCAGCTTGCAATTTGCTAGGTACTTGCAAGAGCCAAGAAAACTCATCAGAAATCCCAAATAACCTAGATAAAACATTAGTAATTATTGCACCTGGAGGATATTCTGAAGCAGGACTAACAGGAGCAGGTGAAGATAATGCTACTAGACCTTTAGCAGTAGCTTATTGGCGAGGATGGGAAAATGGAAAGTTCCCGATAGGTGAAGCTCATGCTTATATGGCTCATCATTTACTTAATAGACATTTAGTGGTTCCAGTTCCTGACTTTTTGATGATTTTATTAGCAGCTCTACTCGCTAAAGGTGTGTCATTATATTTAATCGACAATCCCCAAAATCGAAAACTAGTAATTAAAATTATATCTGCAAATACTATTATTTATTTTTTAACTTCATTACAGGTATATATATCAGGATATATTTTACTTCCTGTGTTTTTACCTGCTATCATATTTTGGAAATATATACACTTTACTTCGAGGAGATTATCTAATGAATAGGTTGAAATATTTCAGTTTTAAATTTTCATTTTTGTTTTTATTACTTTCTCTTTTGTTGAGCTTACCAATACAGGCTGCAATCAAACAACAAAACCGAAGCTTACCAAAAATAACTAATAATTTATATTTAGCATTGTCATGGGGTGATATTGTTAAAATTTTTAGTCGTCGCAGAACTCCTGGAGGATCAAGAGGAGACGTTTGTGCAATTCTTCCACAAGCATTAGTAAATTTAAGTAATAATCAGAAAGGAACTCAGGAAATTTGGACGGATAAACCTGTATTTTTTTGGCGAGGTTTAGGGGTTACACAAATTGATATTTTTGAAATGGGTAAGGATGAAGTTTTTGCAACCTTAAAAGTCAAAGAAGGGTTAACAAAGATTAAATATAATGGTAAACCACTGCAACCAGGACAGTCTTATACATGGCAGATTACTGCGAAATTGAGGGGGCGCCTCATACAAGACGCTGGTTCTAATTTTACATTGATGGGAAGTAAAGAAAGAGCTAGTATCACAGATAGCTTGACAAAATTGAAAGGAGATAGTGCAGAAAAAATTGCTCTGGGGAAAGCTGATTATTTCGCTAAGAAAGAAATGTGGACAGATGTATTAGAACAGCTTTACTCCGTGCAAAATCCATCGCCACATCTTATAGATACTATCAAGAAGATTGAAGGACATAACTTTTGTAATTCAAAACAGGTTGCGATTTCTATATTGTCATAGTTTCTGAATAAAAATTTTTACACAATTCCCCCTGATATGTGAGATATGTATTAGGGGGTAGTTACTATGCCTCATAAAGTTGTAGCTTTACAGAAATGCGATTACATAAATTTGTCCTGATTATTTTTAGTACTTTATTGCTTAGTGTGTCGCAACCTTGGTGGTTTAGTTTTTCTCCTGCATTTGGGAAGTCTGGGGTGGAGGCGCAAGCTAGAGACGAACGCAAAGCGGAAGCTGTTAGGCTTTATAATCAAGGTCTTCAGCAGGTTTTAAACCGTCAATTTAAGCCGGCTTTAGAATCTTGGCTGCAAGCACTAATTATTTTTCGAGAAGTAAAAGACCGAAAAGGAGAAGCTAGGACATTAGTTAATATAGCTATTACCTATAGTTTTGATTTAGAAGATTACTCTAATGCTATAGTATATGCCAAGCAAGCTTTAGATATCGCTTACATGAATAATGCTCTAGAAATTGAAGTTAGAGCATTGAGTGTTTTAGGTGTTTCTCATCGTAATTTGCAAAACTATGAACAAGCAATTGAGTACTTACAAAAACATTTATCTGTTGCACGGAAAATTCAAAATTCTCAAGAAGAAGCAGCAGCGCTAGGTAATTTAGGTCTTGCTTACGATAATATTGGAGGCTACACAGAAGCGATTGACTATCATCTACAAAGTCTAAATATTGCTATTAATACAAAGAATCGTGCAAGTGAAGGTAGAACGCTTGGAAATTTAGGTGATGTCTACAAAAAATTGGGTAACTATTCTAAAGCAATTGATTATTATCAGAAAAGTTTAGCAATCGCACAGAAGACTAAAAATCCTGTGAATGAATTAGTTGTATTAGTTAGTTTGGGTGCTGTGTATCAAAAATTAGGTATTTATGATACTGCTATTAATTACCTTTCAAAAGGATTAGTGATAGCACAAAATATTAATAATCGTGGGAATGAAGCTTTTGCTCTAAATACTTTGGGTCTTGTCCACCAGGATTTAGGTGATTACCCGACAGCAATTTATTACCACGAAAAAACTTTAGCACTTGCGCGAGAAATTAATAATCGATCCAGAGAAGTAGACTCGCTAACAAATTTAGGTATTACATATTTATATTTGGGAGATTTACCTAAAGCGATTGATTTTTTTAAACGTCAAATAAGCATTACAGAAAAAATAGAAAGCCCTGACAATAAAGCTATTGCATTCAATAATATCGGGTTGGCTTTGTATAAATCCAAAAGGTTTCAAGAAGCTGAAAGTTATTTGATTAAAGCTATTAAAACTAGAGATTATCTACGGACAAGTTTATTAGATGATGCTAATAAAATCTCTATTTTTGACACTCAAACAAGTTCCTATCGAATTTTACAACCTGTTTTAATAGCTCAAAATAAATTTGAAGCTGCTTTAGAAATTTCTGAGCAGGGACGTGCCCGTGCTTTTGTGGAATCTTTGGCAAAAACTTTATCACCTGGAAAAAGTAAAATCATCATAAATCCGCCAACTATTAAACAGGTCAAGCAGATTGCCCAAGCTCAAAATTCTACTATTATCCAATATTCAATTATTTTTGATTTATTTAAAAATAACCATAAAGTACAATCTCAGCAATCAGAGTTATATATTTGGGTTGTCAAACCGACAGGAGAAGTAAAATTTCGTAAAATAGATATTAAACCATTTTTTAAAGATAAAAATACCAATTTAGCATCCCTCGAAGAACTGGTTGAAAATATTCGTGACTCAATAGGAGGAAGCAATCGCAGTATTTTTACACGAACCAATTCCAGCACCCAAAACACCACAACCAAACGCAATCAATTTCAAATCACAACCTTTCCATCTCCCGATGATGACCCCAGCAAATACTTGAAACAACTCCATCAAATCTTAATCGAACCCATCGCTGACCTTCTCCCCACCAAGCCAGACGAGCGCGTGATTTTTGTCCCGCAAGATGAATTATTCCTGGTTCCCTTCCCCGCACTATTAGACCAAAAGGGTAAATACCTGATTGAAAAACACACAATTTTAACGGCTCCATCAATACAGGTATTAGAGTTAACTCGACAGCAAAAGCAAAAAAATCAACTTTCACCTGCATCTGATACCCTCATAGTCGGTAATCCCACCATGCCGAGTGTAAGTCCCAAAATTGGGGATGAACCGCAGAAGTTAGCAGACTTACCAGGCGCCAAACTCGAAGCAGATGCAATCGCTAAATTATTAGGTACAAAAGCACTTACGGGTGATGCTGCAAATAAAGCCGCAGTCCTATCGAAAATACCTGAAGCTAAAATTATACATCTTGCTACCCACGGTATTCTCAATAATTTCCAAGCTTTAAAAAGTGCAATAGCGTTAGCTCCTACTGCAAACAATAACGATAACGCCTTACTCACCGCCGAGGAAATACTCAAATTGAAACTCAAAGCTGATTTAGTCGTCCTCAGTGCTTGCGATACAGGTAGGGGAAGCATTACTGGTGATGGGGTAATTGGC